>Ga0209745_1000052_pt1 | contig 59058 bp, 40 predicted proteins | sample BarGraNGADG00312_FD_184495 | JGI IMG/M metagenome (GOLD analysis project Ga0209745, IMG submission 184495) | Arctic peat soil microbial communities from Barrow, Alaska - Barrow Graham LP Ref core NGADG0004-312 (SPAdes) (version 2) | ecosystem: Environmental > Terrestrial > Soil > Wetlands > Peat... | reverse complement strand
TAAAACGCGACTATCTCGACAGACATATGCCACATGTCTTTTGTCCTGACGAAGTTATCAGAGGCCAGAAATTTGAGGTAAAGGTTAAGCTCGGAGAGGAGTATACGCACCCCGATGAGCACGATCATTTCATTAGCGTCATTCAGCTTTGGAACAGAGAAACACTTCTTGCAGAGGCCCGTTATACTGCCGGAGTTTACGGGAATAAACCTTCACATTTTGAAATTGATTTCTATATTGTTGCTCCGGACGTATCAATGAACCTTTCTGCTATGGCAGTTTGTACAAAACATGGACTGTGGCAGAGTGAAGATAAACAGGTTAAGGTAGTTTAGTATTATAATATTCCCATTTTTACTTCAGTTAGCGGAATTGATGAGGCAGGATTATTATCTTTGCGAGCCGAATATTTGTTAAAACATGGCTAAGGAAGAAAAGAAAAAAAAGAACTGGCGCGATAAATACAGATTTTCTGTAATAAACGATCATACATTTGAAGAGGTTTGGAGAATAAAGCTAACCCAATATAATGCATTCTTGTTGATTACCTTTCTGGTTGTTTTTATTATTGGTTCTACAACCGCACTTATTGCCTTTACAAACCTGAGGGAATTTATTCCGGGTTATCCCGATGTTACTATGCGGCGTAATATACTTATGAGCGCTATCCGCTTGGATTCCCTCGATCGCGAGCTGGCTTTAAGAGATAAATATTTCGCTAATCTGAGTGCAATAATATCTGGCAATAAACCACTTGAATTATATGCAAGGCAGGATACTACAACGAATTATAAAGCAATAAATTTTAACACCTCATCAGAAGATTCTATATTGAGAGTACATGTTGAAAATGAAGAAAAATTTAATCTTACTCTGGGCCCTTCAACTCAGGAATCTGTAACAAGTCTTGCCGGCCTGCACTTTTTCGCCCCGGTAAAGGGAATAATCTCCGGAAAGTATGACGCTCGTACAAAACATTTCGGGACCGACATTGTCACAAAACCAAGGGCACTTGTTTCCGCTGCTCTTGCCGGAACGGTAATATTCACGGGATGGACAATGGAGACCGGGTTTGTTATTGAAATTCAGCATTCAAATAATATCGTTTCAGTATATAAACATAACGCTAGTCTCCTTAAAGAGACTGGAGATCTTGTTCGGGCAGGGGATGCCATTTCTGTTGTTGGAGACTCCGGTGAACTTTATACTTCAGGCCCTCATCTACATTTTGAGATCTGGTACAAAGGGAGCTCACTTGACCCGGAAAAACATATCTTATTTTAAAAAGGATTCTAGTTATGCCAGAGAGAATTGCATTGTTGGGATCAACCGGGTCGATAGGCTCGCAGGCTCTGGATATTATTTCCAGGTACCCTGACGAGTTTGTTGTTGAAGTTCTTGTTGCCGGGAATAATGTCGACCTTCTTACCAGGCAGGCTCTGCAATTTCAACCTGATGCTGTCGTTATAGGAAATGAAAAACTCTATCAGCGCCTTAAAGATAATCTTAGTAATACAACCATTAAAGTATATGCAGGCAGAGAGGCTATTGAGCAGGTTGTAATATCCTCAACTGTTGATGTTGTAATCGCTTCAATTGTAGGATACTCCGGATTGAGACCCACTATTTCTGCAATAAAAGCCGGAAAAAAAATCGCCCTGGCAAACAAAGAGACTCTTGTTGTGGCAGGTGAAATTATTGGCAGACTGGTAAGAGAATCGGGAAGTCAGATTATACCTGTCGATTCTGAACATTCAGCAATATTTCAATGCCTTGTGGGAGAAACAGGAAACCTGATAGAAAAAATTACACTTACTGCTTCAGGAGGTCCATTCCTGGGCTGGTCGGAAGATAAGCTGAAAAATATTAAACCAGGTCAGGCTCTTAAACACCCAACTTGGGAAATGGGAAGTAAAGTAACTATCGATTCTGCATCACTAATGAATAAGGGTCTGGAAGTTATTGAAGCAAAATGGCTTTTTGACCTTAATCCCGACCAGATTTCGGTTGTTATTCATCCTCAATCGGTTATTCACTCATTTGTACATTTTGCCGATGGATCAGTTAAAGCACAATTGGGAGTCCCCGACATGAGGGTCCCGATTCTTTATGCACTAACCTATCCTGACAGGTTTACATCCGATCTGCCCCGATTGGATTTCAGAGACTATCAAACTTTAACATTCAGCGACCCGGAGATAAATAAATTCCGGAATCTTTCATTGGCATATAAAGCATTAATAAAGGGTGGTAACATGCCATGCATATTGAATGCTGCCAACGAAATAGCCGTAAATGCATTTTTGACAGAAAAAATTGGATTTTTGCAAATGTCTGACATTGTGGAATATGCAATGGAAAATAGTTTCTATTCTGCTTCTCCTGACCTCGATTTTCTGGAAGGTACAGATTGTAATGCCAGGGAAATAGCTTTAAATTATATAAATAAACTTCATAGATTAAGATGACTATACTTATTAAAATACTGCAGTTTGTAATGAGCCTGTCAATTCTTGTTGTAATACACGAATTAGGACATTTTACTATGGCTAAACTATTCAAAACCAGAGTTGAAAAATTTTACCTTTTCTTCGATCCGTGGTTCTCGCTTTTTAAATATAAAAAAGGTGATACTGAATATGGAATAGGATGGTTACCTCTGGGTGGCTATGTGAAGATTTCCGGTATGATAGATGAATCGATGGACAAAGAACAGATGAAACTGCCTCCCGAACCATACGAATTCAGATCAAAAACTTCAGGGCAAAGGCTGTTGATAATGACAGGCGGTGTTCTCTTCAATTTTATTTCTGCGATGCTTATTTATGTTTTTGTTCTTTTTGCATGGGGCGAAACTTACCTGCCTACTTCAAGCGTTAAATATGGTATTGTTACCGACTCAGTAGGATTTGCTTTAGGGCTCAGGAATGGCGATAAAATACTTACAGTTGATAATCAGCACATTGAGAACTTTTTACAGATTACACCGGATATTGTTTTAAACAATCGCAAAACTATTCAGGTTGATCGCGACGGGAAGGTCGTGAATATTGAAATTTCAAAGGAATTTATTCCCAAGATGCTTAAAGGGAAAGGACAGATTGACCTCAGGACACCTTTTGCACCATACGTGATCACAACATTTGAAAAAGAATCTGCAAGCAAGGCGGCAGGAGTTCTTGCAGGTGATGAACTTTTAGGTCTTGATAGTCTGCGATTTCAATATTTTGATCAGTTTAAAAAGTACCTGTCTGAAAATAAGAACCATCCGGTAGTCCTTAATCTGCTGCGAAAAGGAGAAAAAATAAATATCCCTGTAACCCCTAGCTCTGCAGGATTACTTGGAATCAGCCCATCGGTTTCCCTGGGTGAGATATTTGATTTTAAGACTATTAAGTACGGATTCTTTCAATCAATTCCCGCAGGTATTAATAAAGGATTCAAAACCATTGGAGACTATCTGAAGCAGTTTAAACTTATTTTTTCCAGAAATACAAAAGCCTATGAATCACTTGGTGGATTTATTACAATAGGCAGTATATTCCCCGGTGTATGGGACTGGCAGGCATTCTGGAACCTGACAGCCTTCCTTTCAATCATACTCGCAGTTATGAATATTCTTCCAATACCTGCACTTGATGGCGGCCATGTGATGTTTTTATTATTTGAGGTAATAACCGGGAGAAAGCCCAGCGATAAGTTCCTTGAATACGCTCAGATTGCCGGAATGATTTTACTGTTTTCGCTTCTTCTCTTTGCGAACGGAAATGATATTCTGAAGCTGATAAGGAAGTAGAGTTTATTTTTATTGAATATAGGAAATATTTAAAGTATTTATAACTTTGCACAATTACTAATACTAAAAGAGATGGGAAATTTTGGAGCTACAGAGATTTTACTGATTTTACTTGTTGTGGTACTTCTTTTCGGTGGGAAAAAGATTCCTGAACTTATGAAAGGCGTCGGTCAGGGTATGAAGGAATTTAAGAAAGCCTCAAAATATGATCCTGCTGATGATGATAAAGAAGTTGCAACAAAAGATAAAATCTAACAAAATATTATTCTCTGAAAACCTGCATTTCGATGCGGGTTTTTTTATTCATACTTTTTGCCCCCCTGCCCCCCTAAAGGGGGGTTAAATCGCCGTAATATCTGAGTCTTAGCCCCCCTTCAGGGGGGTTGGGGGGCAATCAAAATTTCTCGTACTTCTGATTCCTTCTTACCGGAATAAATCCTGCTTCTCTTATTATTGACTGTATTTCAATTGCATTAAAATGGTTAGTCGCCCCGGCAGAACTTACTACATTCTCCTCAATCATAATGGATCCCAGATCGTTGGCCCCGGAATGTAGTGACAACATTCCCATCTCCTTCCCAACAGTTAGTATCGACGCTTGTATGTTTATGATGTTATTCAACAGGATACGGCTAATTGCTATCAGCCTGATATAATCGGGACCATTATAACTGCTCTTTATACCATGTTTCTGTGAGAGTACTGTTCCTACATCCTGAAATGGCCAGGGAATGAATGTTATAAATCCGTAATGATCTTTTGGTCTCTTAGCCTGAAGATCTCTTAATTTTATAAGATGTTCTACCCTTTCTTTAGTTGTTTCAATATGCCCATACATCATAGTAGCTGAAGTCGGCAGATTCAATAGGTGTGCTTCTCTCATTACTTCAAGCCATTCCTCTGTTGTTGCTTTTGCAGGAGAAACGATTTTTCTCACCCTGTCAGAAAGGATCTCAGCCCCGGCTCCAGGGAGACTGTTGAGCCCTGCTTTAATCAGCTTTGATAATACATTTGCATACGACAACTTCTCTTTCTTTGCGAGAAAAACTATCTCAGGCGGCCCAAGTGCATGCAACTTTATTGAAGGCCAGTTTTTTTTAAGTGTTGCGAAAAGATCAATATAATAGCTGATGCCAAGATCCGGATTCATCCCACCCTGTAAAAGAAGTTGATCGCCCCCAAGAGAATGCAATTCATCAATCTTACTTTTATAATCCTCCATAGAAGTTATATAAGCATCCGGATCCCCTTTTTTTCTGCAAAAATTGCAAAATGAACATTGGGAAAAACATATATTGGTCAGGTTTACGTTCCTGTCAATCATCCATCCGACATTATTTCCCCGATTATGAAATTGTCTGAGTTTGTTGGCAACAAAAATCAGCTCTTCTAACGGTGCCTGTGAATAAAGGGCAATCCCCTCCTCAGCATCAAGCGGAATGAGAGCAAGCGCTTTCTCATATATTTCTTCTAAGATCATCTGTACTAGCTAATTACAAAAAATGGACGGAAGTCAGAAGACGGAAGACGGAAGAAAGAAGTGCGAGGATGGCAGATAGTAGTATGGTTCTATTACTAACTCAGTCTTCCGACTTCGGTCTTCGGACTTCGGTCTTCCGTCTTTTAACTTCTGACTCTCAAAGGTAACTCTTTGGAACAAAAACAATCAATATTTTCATTAACTTTAGCTCTTCAAAAACAAAAGGATTTTATTATGAAACCCGAAATTCTTAAAATATCACAAATATCACAAAATCAGTCTATTATTTGTATTCTTGGGAGCAATATAATACCTGAATATTTAAATCTAAGTAATTCGGAAAAAGAGTTTGCCGGGAAACGGTTAAATGAAAAAGAAGAAATTGTTTTCATTAACTCATACGATAGGTGTACTTATCTGGTTCGACTAAAGGAGGGAATGGTTCAGTACAAAATAAGGGAAGAGCTTCGGAAAACAGCATATAATATCAGGAAACTGATTAAGGAAAACGACCATCAGGAACTTGTTATTACTTCTGATAAAGCTTATAAAGGAGCTGTTGAGGATTTTACTGAAGGACTGGTGCTGAGCTTTTATTCATTCGATAAATACAAGACAAAAGCAGATGAGGAGGGAAAGAAAAGTTATCCGGCAAAACTTCTTCTTCATGGTGATATTAAGGATAGCGATTGGATTGTTAATCTTACTGATGCCGCTTATTTTACCCGCGATCTGATAAATGAACCTGTTAATCATCTGAATGCTTTAGCACTGGCCGGTGAGATAAAAAAAATAGGTGCCTCCGCGGGTTTTACAGTTGAAGTACTGAATAAAGGAAAGATTGAAACTCTTAAGATGGGTGGCCTTCTGGCTGTTAACAAAGGTAGTGTGGATCCACCGGTGTTCTGTATCCTTGAATGGCACCCCGAAAATTGTCTTAATAAAAAACCTTTTATTCTTGTTGGAAAAGGAATTGTTTATGATACCGGAGGACTGAATATTAAAACTGGCACTTTTATGGCCGGCATGAATGGTGATATGGCGGGTGCTGCTATTGTGACGGGGGTATTATATATGGCAGCCAAAACAGGTCTTCCGCTTCATATCGTTGGATTGGTTCCGTCAACAGATAACCGCCCTGGCGGAAATGCCTATACTCAGGGCGACATAATTACTATGTTTAATAAAATGACTGTTGAAATTGGTAACACCGATGCCGAAGGCCGGCTTATTCTTGCCGATGCAATTAGTTATGCATCAAAATTTAATCCCGAACTTATAATCGATATTGCAACTCTGACAGGTTCTGCAGCTATGACTTTTGGTAACCAGGCAATAGCCCTGATGACTAACGCTAACAGAAAATTTATTAATCTGCTTGAGGACTGCGGTAATAATGTTTATGAAAGAATTGCTGAATTACCAATGTGGGATGAATATGGAGAACTGTTAAAGTCAGATATTGCTGACATGAAAAATATCGGGGGTCGTGAAGCTGGTGCTATTATTGCCGGAAAATTTCTTGAGAAATTTTCCGCGGTCCCACTGATTCATCTCGATATTGCCGGAACAGAGATGCTTAAGAAAGATGATTTTTATAGATTAAAAAACGGACCCGGATCAGGGTTAAGGCTGCTTTCCACCTTTATGAAAAGATTAGCAGCCGATTATACAGAACTGAAATAGTAAAATATGGAAAATAAACCAATACTTGCAGGCATCTCACAGGGAGATATTAATGGGATAGGATATGAAGTAATAATTAAAGCTCTTTCCGATCCGGTAATTAATGATATTTGTATCCCCATTGTTTATGGTTCCCCAAAGGTGGCTGCTTACCATCGTAAAGCATTGAATATTAATAATTTTAGTTTTAATAATATTCGTACTGCAGAAGAAGCTAATGCTAAAAGGGCAAATATGATTAATTGCCTTGATGATAATACCCGGGTTGAACTGGGTAAATCCACACCACAGGGAGGGGAGGCAGCGCTTATTTCGCTCGAAAGAGCAGTTGAGGACCTGAAAAGTGGTAAAATAAATGTCCTCATCACTGCCCCCATTGATAAACAGAATGTCCAATCGGAAAATTTTAAATTTAAGGGACATACCGATTACCTGAAATCAAAAGCAGGTGTTGAAGAGGTTCTTATGTTTATGATCAGCGAAAGTATGAGGATCGGTATGGCAACTGATCACGTCCCGCTCAGAAAAGTGTCGGAAATGATAACCAAAGAATTGCTATTGCGTAAGATAAGGCTTATGAATCAATCTCTTATGCTTGATTTTGGAATCCGCAAACCGCGTATAGGAGTGCTCGGACTCAATCCTCACGCAGGCGATAACTCATTGCTCGGAACAGAAGAGGCCGAAATCATTTTTCCGGCTATTCAACAGGCAAATAATGAGGGTATTCTGGCATTTGGACCTTTCCCGGCCGACGGATTTTTCGGGGCCGGATCGTTCGTGAAATTTGATGGTATTCTCGCGATGTATCACGATCAGGGACTGACCCCCTTTAAAGCCTTATCGTTCGATTCCGGAGTAAATTTCACTGCCGGATTACCTTTTGTCAGAACTTCACCGGTTCACGGAACTGCCTTCGCTATTGCCGGTAAAGGTGAAGCTTCAGAAAATTCATTTCGTCAGGCTATTTATTTAGCCTGCGATATATTCAGAAACAGGCAGACCTATGCTGAAATAACCAAAAACCCTCTGAAGCATCAGGATATCGAAATTCATAATGACCGTTTTGACGAACTACCTCCGGATATCATTAACTCCGAACAATAATTATGATTGATTACATTAAAGGAACAATAACTCAGATAACGCCGACATTTCTTATATTGGAAACAGGCGGACTTGGTTATTTTATTAATATTTCGATAACGACATTTTCGAAACTGGAAGGTAAAAATGAATTTAAGGTTCTGGTGCATGAAGTCATAAGAGAAGATAGCCACATGCTTTTTGGATTTGCCGACACTGATGAAAGAAATATTTTCAGATTGCTTATCTCGGTTTCCGGAGTCGGTGCAAATACTGCAAGAATGATGCTTTCTTCACTCAGTTCACTTGAAATAGAGAAGGCGATTATAGGCTCGGATGTAAATATTCTCAAAAGTGTTAAGGGTATCGGGTTAAAAACTGCGCAAAGAATAATTATTGACCTTAAAGACAAACTTGGAAGACTGTCCGGAAGCGATGAAATATTTGCTTTTGCAGACAATACAAAGCGCGAAGAGGCGTTATCTGCATTAGTAATGCTTGGATTTGCCAAAAGCGCTGTCTCAAAGATTCTTGATAAGATTGTCAAAGAGGAAAAGAATCTGACTGTTGAGGATCTGATAAAGAGAGCTCTTAAAAACTTGTAATTCTGAATACACACCGGATTGGGATCAGAGATATCATATAAAAATCTTCTGGTATTATTATATCTTGTACTGTTAGCTTCTTTTCTCTTAAAGTCCACAGAAGCGAGTAGTCAGAATGCTTTACAGACAACCGTACCAAACGATACTTCACGCAAATCGATTCTGAAATTAGAGGATAATTCAGGACATCCGTGGGAACCGAAACAAAGATCCCCATTATTCCTCAACAACCCTTCAAACATTAAATCATCTGTAATTTACAATGCTGAAAAGAATGAATACATTCTTTATCAGAAAGTTGGCGCCTTCGATTATCGCACCCCTGTATTCATGAGTCCCGAAGAATTCCGGAAATATGAGTATAGCAGAGCAATGCGCGACTATTGGCAATCGCGAATTACGGGTGATGAATCTGGCTTTAGATCAAACCTAATACCTCAGATTGAAATCGGTGGAGCAGCTTTCGATAAAATATTTGGGAGTAACGTTATAAATATCATTCCCCAGGGGTCAGCCGAATTAATTTTCGGCATTAACATTTCGAGGACTCAAAACCCTACACTTTCTGAGAAACTCAGAACAATTCCCACTTTCGATTTTAAAGAAAAAATTCAGATGAATGTCACCGGTACTATTGGTGATAAAATGCAACTTGGGGTTAATTATAATACTGATGCCATGTTCGAATTTGAAAACAGGACCAAACTTCAGTATGCAGGTAAAGAAGATGAAATAATCAAAAAAGTTGAGGCAGGGGATGTTACACTTCCTCTCACCGGAACTCTTATTACAGGGAGCTATAGTTTGTTCGGACTAAAAACAGAAATGCAGTTCGGGAAGTTGACCGTAACCACAGTTCTTTCACAACAAAAGGGACAATCGTCTGTAGTTGAAGTCAAAGGAGGCGCACAATTAACTGATTTTGAGTTGTATGCCGATGAGTATGAAGCAAACAGGCATTTTTTCCTGTCCCAATATTTCAGGGACACCTATGATGAATCACTTAAGAATCTGCCAGTTGTCAGTTCGGGTATTAATATAGAGCGAATAGAAGTCTGGGTCACGAATAAAACAAGTCGTTTTGAAGAGGCCAGCAACAGGAATATTGTTGCATTTATTGATCTGGCAGAAAATACCGGCCATATTTTTAATAAGGTCCCTGGATTTCAGGCGCCTCCCGGAGCACTTAAATACCCTGATAATAGCGCCAATAATATGTATTCAGCGCTTATCAGCACTTACGGTGAGATACGAGATATAAACCAGGTGACTAATACTTTCGACCCTTTGTATCCGGGTTTCCAGATCGGACGGGATTTTGAGAAGATTGAAAACGCGAGAATGCTAAACGAAAGAGAATATGATTTCAACCGCCAGCTTGGATATATTTCCCTGAATACTGCTTTGAACACAGATGAGGTATTGGCCGTAGCTTATGAATATACACTTGGAGGTCAGGTCTTTAAAGTAGGCGAATTTTCCACGGATGGAATCAGCGCACCGCAAACCCTTCTCCTTAAGCTTCTGAAAGGCACTACATTAAGCCCAAGGTTGCCTACCTGGGACCTTATGATGAAAAATATTTATTCTCTGGGCTCTGGCAAACTTGATAAGAAAGATTTTGAACTGAATGTACTCTACCAGGATGATAAAACAGGGAACTCAATCAACTATCTCCCGGAAGGAAGTCTTGAAGACAAGATCCTCTTACAGGTTCTGGGACTCGACAATCTTAATTCCCAGCTAGACAGAGAGCCTGATGGTTTTTTTGATTTTATTGATGGAGTAACCGTCATGATCGACCGGGGAAAAATCATTTTTCCTGAAATTGAACCTTTCGGAAGCTATCTTAAAAGCAAAATAGCTGATCCTGTTCTGGCCGGCAAATATGTTTTTCAGGAACTGTATGATTCTACCCAGACCGTCGCCAGGCAGATGGCTGAAAAGAATAAATTCAAGATTAAGGGGCAGTATTCTTCAGAATCAGGTTCTGAGATCAGACTTAATGCAACCAGTATTCCGCAAGGTGGTGTTAAGGTTACCGCGGGAGGTGTACCTCTTACAGAAAATACGGATTATACAGTTGATTATAACATGGGTACAGTTAGAATAATTAACAGTGCTCTTATCGAATCGCAGACACCTATTCAGGTATCGCTCGAGAGTAACCAGTTTTTTGGTTTCCAGACAAAAACACTCGTTGGTACGCATCTCGATTACAGAGTTTCAGATAATTTCGATATTGGAGGAACAATTCTACACCTGACTGAGAGACCCTATACACAGAAAGTTAACTTTGGAGAGGAACCGATCTCAAACACAATATGGGGTTTAAATACTTCATATAAAGCGCAATCACAATTACTTACAAAAATTATAGATAAAATTCCCCTGCTCGATACAAAAACTCCGTCATCATTCTCCTTTTTTGGAGAGTTTGCTAACCTGATACCTGGTCACTCAAAGGCAATATCCAAAGTCGGTAATTCATATATCGACGATTTTGAAGCCAGTGAGATCCCTCTGGATCTTAAATCATTCAATGCCTGGACCATATCAGGTGTTCCCCAGGGGCAGGATCAATTTTTCCCGGAAGCACATCTTAATAACAATCTGACAAGCGGATTTAACAGGGCTAAATTAGCATGGTATGTTATAGACCCACTGTTCTTACGAAACGGTTCTTCAACTCCGGATTTCATTAAGCAAAATCCTGATGAACAATCAAGTCATTTTGTAAGGGAAATTTACGAAAATGAAATTTTCCCTTATAGAGAAAGTCCCACCGGAATTCCTACAAGCATTTCTGTTTTAAACCTTGCATATTACCCCGAAGAAAAGGGTCCATATAATTATGACACTAATCCTGGGACATACTCTGCCGGTATGAACTCTGCCGGGAAACTTAATGACCCAAAATCGCGATGGGGTGGTATTATGAGAGAGGTGCTTACAAGCGATTTTGAAACCGCCAATATTCAATATATAAAGTTCTGGCTTATGGATCCCTTTGTCGAAAATCCAAATCAGGAAGGGGGAGACTTTTATATAAATCTTGGAGATATTTCTGAAGATATTCTTCGCGATTCCAGAAAGAGTTTTGAAAACGGACTTCCCGGTTCACCGGTTGTAAAAAATGTCGATACTACTGCCTGGGGAAGGGTTCCGACGATACAGGCTGTCGTTCAGGCTTTTGACAATTCGCTCGAATCGAGACGTTATCAGGATGTTGGACTGGACGGACTCAGCGATGCCGATGAACAAACCTTTTTCAGTGATTACCTCAAGAAGAGCCTGCTCATAGCCAGCCCGGAAGCATATCAGGAAATTTCCAGGGATCCCTCAAACGATGATTTTCGTTATTTCAGAGGTTCTGAGTACGATTTTCAGCAACTTGGAATTCTTGACAGGTACAAAAAATATAATGGACAGGAGGGGAACTCCCCTACGGCTGAAATGTCGAGTGAATCTTATCCCACCTCCGGATCGACTTTGCCCGATATGGAAGATATAAACCGCGACAATACACTTAGCGAAACGGAAAGCTATTATCAGTACAAAGTTAGTATGCGCCCGGGAGATATTAAGGTGGGTTCAAACTTTGTAGTTGACGAGATTGAATACGAAGCTACACTTGCAAACGGGAAAAAATCGAAAGTGAAATGGTATCAGTTCAAAATACCTATTACTGATTATCAGAAAGTAGTTGGACCCATAAAGGACTTCAAATCAATTCGTTTTATGAGGATGTTCCTTCGCGATTTCAATCAGCCTGTAATAATGCGATTCGCAAAACTCGACCTTGTAAGGGCCGAATGGAGAAAATACAATATTTCATTTATGGAAGGCGGCGAAAGGGTGACAGTACCTGAAGCCACCGACGGATCATTTGAAATAGGTTCAGTAAGTATTGAGGAAAATTCAGGAAAAGAACCTGTTAATTATGTTTTACCTCCGGGATTTGACAGAATAACAGACCCCCAGAACCCTCAGCTCAGGCAACTTAATGAACAGGCGATGGTGCTTAAGGTCCAGAATCTTGAAGACGGGGATGCCCGTGCTGCTTTCAGGAATGTGAATCTCGATATACGACAGTACAGGAAACTCCGCATGGAAGTTCATGCTGAAGCAATGATAGGTCAGCCATTGCAGGATGATGAACTAACTGCATTTATCAGAATCGGATCGGACTATAAGGGTAACTTTTATGAATATGAAATACCTTTAAAACTTACACCACCAGGCCGGTATGATAATAATTCAGATGCAGACAGGACAAAGGTCTGGCCCGTGGAAAACCAATTTGATATAGATCTGTCTGTACTACAGGATGCAAAGCAGGAACGAAACAGGCAAATGCAGGAACCCGGATCGTCTTTAAGTGTATCGGATGTTTTTGTTTATCAGCATGGTACTGCCAGGGTTTCTGTTTCCGGTAACCCTAATCTGAGTAATGTAAGAGTAATAATGGCTGGGGTTAGGAATCCAATAAAAACCAGAAACCAGTTAAAAGATGACGGGAATCCAAAATATGGTGAAGTATGGATAAATGAATTGCGTCTTAGTGATTTTATTGAAAATGGAGGGTGGGCTGCCAACGCACATTTGCAGGCTCGGCTTGCTGATCTGGGTAGTGTCGATATGGTAGGTCAAACCAGTACCCCCGGATGGGGAAGCATTGATAAGAAGGTAAATGAACGAAGTAAGGAACAAATTGCCACGTTCGATATTTCTTCAAGCATTGAGATGGGAAAATTCTTTCCCGAAAAACTAGGAGTAAGATTCCCCGTATACGTTGGTTATTCGGAAACAAGAATTAAACCACAATATAATCCTCTCGATCCCGACATTCTTTTACAGGATGCACTTGACGGGGCCAAAAATCAAACCGTAAGAGATTCAATTCTGGCTATATCGGAAGATTTTGCCAGAAGAAAAACAATCACAATAAGTAACGCGGGTATAACAAAACGCGGCGAAAAGCCTCATGCCTGGGACCTGGCTAACTTAAGTGTTAACTACACTTATAACGAAATATATAAAAGCAATACAAAAACTGAAATTAATGTTGAGAAGACCTATAGGGGAGGTCTTAATTATGATTTTCAGGCGCAGCCTGTAAATGTTATGCCTTTTAAGAATGTAAATTTTTTAAATTCGCCGGCCTTAAGGATTATTAAAGACTTTAATTTCTACCTTTTCCCAAAAAGTCTCTCATTCAGAACCGATCTGAACCGGTACTATAATGAACTTAAAACTCGAAATATAAATAATCCATACCTGAAGGTCACCCCCTCTTTCAGAAAGGATTTTGAGTGGACCAGGATTTACGATTTCAAATATGACATTACCCGGCAGCTAAAATTCGATTTTACTGCAACAAATCTTGCCCGGATAGATGAGCCAGCCGGAGGTGTTGATAAAAGCAGGTATAGCGATACTTATGATTTCTGGCGTGATTCGGTTATGGTAAACCTTAAGAATTTTGGCAGAACAACCAACTACACTCACTTTATTAATATTTCCTATCAGATTCCTGTAAATAAGCTCCCTCTTCTTTCGTGGGTAAATGCCAATGCTCTTTATGGTGCCAACTATTCGTGGCTTGCCGGTCCTCTTTTCCCCGACAGTATGAATATAAATCTTGGGAACTCTATTAAGAATCATAATGAGCTGACATTGACCGGAATGGCAAGCCTTACAACGCTCTATGGGAGCTCAAAATTCCTTAAAAATATTGAGAATAATACCCGACCGGATGCACCGAAAAGATTGAATGCAGAGACCAGAACTGTAACTTACGTCAGAGATAACGTGAACTTCAAGGCCAATGCGGTTAAGGCAATTATCCATAATCTTAATACTAAAGATGTTAAAATTAAGATCACCGGGAAGAACGGGGCGGACGTAAAAGGCAAGATGGTAATCGTAAACGAGAACAGGGTTAATTTTACTGCTGCAGAGTTGACTGACAGTGCCAGGGTAACTGTGGAGGGTAAAATAACTAAAAGCCGTAATCCGTTAATTGTAGCAGGCGAATACCTGATCCGGGCAATGATGGGGGTAAGGTCGGTAAGTTTATCATATACAACTGCCCAGGGACAATTCCTTCCGGGTTATACCCCTACAACAAAATTCCTTGGGATGTCAAACACTAATGATATGCTTGCTCCGGGATTGCCATTCGTTCTGGGATACAACGATAAATATTTCTTCGATAAGGCTGTTACAAACCGATGGCTTTCAACAGACACTTTGCTCAATAATCCTGCAACATACAATAATAAAATAGATCTTTCTGTTCGGAGCCAGGTTGAGCCTTTCCCCGGAATGAGGATAGATCTTAATGCCGACAGAAGATTTTTAGAAGAAGTAAGTTCGTACTATGTGGCAGATTATAATGGAAACTTCCCCGACAGCACCCGCAATAGAATTATTTCGGGAAACTTCTCAATTTCAATTATCTCATGGGGCACATCCTTCGAAAAGATTTCCAAGACAAATGATTATGTGTCTCCCACATTCGAAGCTTTTAAGGCAAATACCATAGTAATTTCGGAAAGAAGGGCAACAGAAAGACTGAAGATTGATCCGACTTATGACCCTGATACTGATCCGGCAACGGGATTGCCTGTTGAAGGTCCATATAAAAGTGGATATGGAAAGACATCCAGGGAAGTTTTGATACCTGCATTTATTGCAGCTTATACTAAAACAAATCCGGGGAATGTAGGACTGGAAACTTTTCCAACTGCCTTAAGAATGATGCCAAACTGGAGGATTAATTTCGATGGATTATCCAAGTTTGAGTTCATTCAAAGAACCTTCAGATCAGTTAATTTAATGCATCAGTACAGGAGCACCTATCAGATCGGTTCCTATACATCAAATCTAAGGTATGATGGTGGCGCAACAGGAATCACAATGATCAGAGATCTTCAGAACAATTATATACAGCAATATGAAATTAATGTTGTTACAATCAGCGAACAATTCAGCCCGCTTATAAATATAGACCTAAACTGGAAAAACAGTCTTACAACACGATTCGAGTGGAAAAAGTCACGCACTGTTTCTCTGAACCTCACAAGTAACCAGATTGCTGATGCCAGAATTAATGAACTTATTTTCGGCGCGGGATACCGGTTCGATAATGTTCAGATAATTCTCAGAACAGGAGGTGGGCAGAGATTACTAAAAAGCGATCTGAACCTTCGGCTAGACTTTTCAGTTCGCGATAACAAAACCCTTGCCAGAAAGCTTATTGAGGATGTTAACCAACCGGTTGTCGGACAAAAAGTACTTACTATAGGTACAAGTGCCGATTACGTTCTGAGCGACAGGTTCAATCTTCAGATTTTTGCAGATCACACTATGAATAATCCATTTGTTGCCAATACGTTCCCCACATCTAATACAAACTTCGGGTTTAGCCTTAAATTTACCCTTATTCAATAATGGAAGGAATACGGTTTTTTCTTTTTAAATAAGCAGTCTTAAATAAAAAAAATCTCTATTTTTGAGCTGCTAAACAGAAGTAATATTATACTCTTATTATCAATTAAATTAATTTCAGCTATGAACGTTCCGGCAAATTTATTATACACTAAAGACCATGAGTGGCTTCGTGTTGAAGGTAATATTGGTTATGCAGGAGTCACCGATTTTGCACAAGGCGAATTGGGAGATATCGTTTTTGTTGAAATTGAAACATCAGGTGAGACTCTTAACAAGGAAGAAGTATTTGGTACTATAGAGGCAGTTAAAACTGTATCAGATATGTTTATGCCTGTAAGTGGCGAGATACTTGAAGTTAATCCTGAGCTTGAAGCAAAACCTGAGGTTGTAAATAAGGACCCTTATGGTAAAGGATGGATGGTGAAGATAAAGATTACCAATCCGGCACAGTTAAGTGACCTGCTAACTCCGGAAAAGTATAAAGCTTTGCTATAGATTCGGGACAACCACCTCCCCCCTTCGGGGTACTCCTCCTTTGAAAAGGAGGAGAAAATAGTGTATATAAATAATTATCAGCACTTTTACAGAGGGTAAAGGTCTTGCTCCTTCCCACTTGGGGGAAAGTCGGGAAGGGGGTAATAATCACAAGAAAATTTAAGTCGATTATAGTCTTACAAAGTCTTTTTTACCTCAAATTCCTGGTAACCTTCAACAACATCTCCGACTTTTATATCGTCGAATTTATGAATGTTAAGTCCGCATTCATAACCACCTACAACTTCTTTCACATCATCCTTAAACCGTTTGAGTGATCCAAGTTCGCCGGTATAAACTACAATTCCATCGCGGATTATTCTTACCCTGGTATTCCTTGTAATCTTGCCCTCTTTAACATAACAACCTGCAACTGTACCGACCTTTGTAACTTTGAATACTTCACGGATTTCAAGTGTTGCAACAATCTCCTCTTTAACTTCAGGCATAAGCATACCTTCCATTGCAGATCTTATTTCTTCAATAGCGTTGTAGATAATTGAATATAAGCGAACATCAATCTCTTCTTTTTCAGCAAGCCTGCGTGCACTTACAGATGGACGTACCTGGAAGCCGACTATAATTGCGTTAGAAGCTGCGGCAAGAAGTACATCAGATTCTGAAATCTGTCCGACTGCTTTATGAATGATATTAAGTTGGATTTCGGGAGTTGAGAGCTTTATGAGGGAGTCGCTTAATGCTTCTATTGAACCATCGACGTCACCTTTTACTATAATGTTAAGCTCCTGGAAATTACCGATTGCAATTCTTCGGCCAATTTCATCGAGGGTAATATGTTTTTGAGTACGCAGACCCTGTTCTCTCTGGAGCTGAGCCCTCTTTGTTGCTATATCTTTTGCTTCACGGTCGCTATCCATAACGTTAAACTTATCACCTGCCTGAGGTGCACCGTTTAATCCCAATATAAGGGTTGGAGTAGCCGGACCAACGACTTCAACCTTATGGCCTCTTTCGTTGTACATAGCTTTTATATGTCCGAAACAGCTGCCAGCTAGCATAACATCACCAATTCTGAGTGTCCCGGCTTTTACCAGGACTGTAGCGGTAAATCCTCTTCCTTTATCGAGAGATGATTCAATAACAGTACCAATAGCAGGTTTATCAGGATTTGCTTTAAGATCGAGCATCTCAGCTTCAAGCAGGATTTTATCGAGAAGAATATCAATATTTAGTCCACTCTTGGCGGATATCTCCTGCGACTGATACTTTCCACCCCAATCTTCAACAAGATAATTCATTGTTGCGAGAGCTTCTTTTATCTTTTCAGGATTTGAACTTGGTTTATCAATTTTATTAATTGCGAATATAATCGGTACACCTGCTGCTGAAGCGTGATTAATAGCTTCTCTTGTTTGAGGCATAACCCCATCGTCAGCGGCGACAACAATAATTGCGATATCGGTTATTTGTGCACCGCGGGCACGCATAGCTGTAAATGCCTCATGACCAGGGGTGTCCAGGAATGTAATTTGACGTCCATCCTGAAGAATAACTCCGTATGCACCAATATGCTGTGTTATACCACCGGCCTCTCCGGCAATAACGTTGGTATTTCGGATATAGTCGAGAAGTTTTGTTTTTCCATGGTCAACATGCCCCATCACAGTAACAATCGGAGGTCTGGGCTTAAGATCTTCCGGAAGGTCTACAACTTCCCTGACAGCTTCCTGTAATTCTGCACTTACAAATTCTACCATGAAACCGAACTCATCAGCAAGGAGTGCCATTGTTTCCGCATCGAGTCGTTGGTTTATGGATACAAAAAGTCCAAGATTCATGCAGGTTGAAATGATCTCAGTTACAGCTACATTCATCATGGAAGCAAGTTCATTAACTGACACAAATTCAGTTACCTTCAGAATATTTTTGTCCTGTTCAATCTTATCTACTACCTCTCTGTGTTTTTGGCTTACAGCCTCTCTCTTATCTCTTCTGTAACGAGAACCCTTTGATTTACCTTTTGTTGTAAGTCTTGCAAGAGTTTCTTTTATCTGCTTTGAAACTTCTTCTTCATTAACCTGAGCTCTTACAGGTCTTTTTTTCAAGACCTTCTTAGTTACTGTTGTTTTATCTTTATTGTCGGTAGGTATTGGTTTAACTACTGGAGTTCCCTCTTTTTCTTTTAATATTCTCTTTCTTCTTTTCTTTCTTCTGAAATCAGAGTCCCCACCTGATCGTACTGGTTGATATGGAGTTGTTTTCTTTTTCTCTTCCAGTGGCAAATCTATCCTCCCGACAACTCTTGGTCCTACAAGCTTTTTAAAATCTGTTTTATAGAGCGCTACAATATCATCTTCGGGTTCAATAAGCAGAATAGGGTCAATAGTATCTTCAATAACAAGCTCTTCAATAACTGGTTCAGGAATACTTTCTTTGATTATCTCAGGCTCTTTTTTCTCAGTTAATACAGGTTCTTCCTGTTTAGGGACCTCTTTATCAATACTTTTTTCTTTTATTGTAACCTTAGGCTTCTCTTTATGTTTAGCTTTTGGCTCCTCTTTCTTTACCGGCTTGGAATCCTTAGAAATTGTGTCAAGATCAATTTTCCCGACTATACGAAGATCTATATTTGATTTAACTTTTATTTCTTCAACCGGATCAGCAATAACAGGTTTCTCTTTTTCAACGACAGGAATTTTCTTCTCAGTTATTTTAGTTTCAACAGGAGTTTCAACTGGTTTCTGTTCATGTACTTCTTTTGGAGGAGTTGTTTTTTCAGATTTTGGAAGTAAGGTTTTTTCAAGATCAATCTTTCCAACAAGTTTAATATCAGGTTTTTTGATTTCACTTCTGATATCCATAGTTGTCTTTAACCCGGAAGAATCTTTAATCAGCACATCATCATCCTTCTCAGCATCTTCAGCATTAACTTTATCCGCAAAATCATCAATAGAAACGGATTCTTTTTTTCTGTGAAGATCTTTCAGAATAAGTTTTTCGGATTCTTTTTTTACACTGATATCAGTACTATATTCTTTTACAAGCAGAATATATGCTTCATGGGGAAGTTTTGTATTTGGGTTTGGATCAAGATCGAACCCTTTTTTGTGTAGAAATTCCACAATAGTGGATATCCCTACGTTGAATTCGCGGGCTGCTTTGCTTAATCTTGTAACCTTAATATCCTCTGTCATAAATATGCCTTGCCTTTGTTTAAACTTTAAAAACAACCTTATTGTGAATAGTTTATATTAATATTTCATTCAAATTCGGCTCTTAGAATGTTAACAACCTCTTTAACTGTTTCCTCTTCAAGATCGGTCCTTTTAACGAGGTCGCTTATTGAGAGATTGAGAACGCTTCTTGCAGTATCACATCCGATAGCCTTCAGTTCATCAATGATCCAATCTTCAATCTCATCACCAAATTCTGAAAGATTAACATCTTCTTCATCTTCTCCGCCCGGTTCTCTGTAAACATCTATCTCGTAACCTGTTAACTGACTGGCAAGCTTAATGTTAAGTCCGCCTTTCCCAATTGCAAGTGACACCTCATTAGGTTTAAGATAAATCTGAGCCCTCTTCGTTTCTTCAACGAGTTTGATAGAAGTTATTTTTGCCGGACTAAGCGCCCTTTGGATGAATAACTGGTTATTCGAAGTAAAGTTGATTACATCAATATTTTCATTCCGTAATTCCCTTACTATCCCATGAATTCTGGAACCTTTCATTCCAACACATGCCCCCACAGGATCTATTCTCTCATCGTACGATTCAACAGCTACTTTGGCACGCTCACCAGGAACCCTGACAATATTTTTAATAGTAATAAGTCCGTCAAAAATCTCCGGAACTTCCAGCTCAAAGAGCCTCTCCAGGAACACAGGTGATGTACGGCTGAGAATAATGAAAGGAGTATTGTTTCTCATTTCTACCTTTATTACAACAGCTCTTATTGAGTCGCCCTTTCGGAAATGATCAGAAGGAATTTGTTCGCTTTTTGGCAGAATAAGTTCATTACTGTCATCGTCAAGCACAAGTATCTCTCTTTTCCATACCTGGTAAACCTCCCCGGTAACAATTTCACCAATACGGTCTTTGTACTTGATATAGATATTATTCTTTTCAAGGTCGAGAATCCTGGCAGTAAGATTTTGCCTTAAAGAAAGTATTGCTCTTCTTCCAAAGTCGAGAAATTTAACCTCGTCGGAAACTTCTTCACCAACTTCGTAATCCTCGTCTATCTCTTTTGCCTTTGAAAGGGGAATTTGAATAATCGGGTCGGTTAACTCTTTATCGTCAACTACAACTCTGTTTCTCCATATTTCAAAGTCACCTTTATCAATATTGACAATTATGTCAAAATTTTCGGCTGAGCCGTACTTTTTTGCGAGCATGCTTCTGAATACATCTTCAAGAACGCTCATCATAGTAGGACGGTCAATATTCTTCAGCTCTTTAAATTCTGAAAAGGTGTCGATTAAATTAACATTTTCCATTTGGTGTAAATCCCTTTTTATTACTTAATTGTTAAAACAACTCTTGTCGATTTTATTTGTTCAAAATTGAAGGAAATATCCTTCAACTCCTTTGTTTTTCCTTTAACTTTTAACTCTGTTTCAAGTTCAAACCCGCCTTTTGTAATATTCTTAAGAATCCCTGAGTATCTTACGCCTTCATTGTCAATAACTTCAACTTTTTTACCGTCATTCTTAAAGTACTGCTCAATCACCCCAAAGGGCAAATCTAGACCTGGTGATGATACCTGCAACTCAAAATCTTCTGTTTCGCGGTCAAGGCTGTTTTCAATCTGTCTATGTATACCGGCACACTCATCAATTGTAATGCCATCATTTTTATCAGCAAGTACTGTAATTCTGTTTGCGCCGCTCACTTTGACAGCAACAAGAAACAATCCGGTCCCCTTAATGAACTCTTCTACAATAGTCTGTATGTTCTGTTTTTCTATCATATTCTAAAAACCGGGAACAAAATAGGGGACTCTGGTCCCCTAAGTGTCAACTGCCCCTCAATTCGGATGCAAAGATATATATATTTATCTGTTCATCAAAATTATTAGCAAAAATATTGGGTATTGTGCTTGTGCTTCAAAGATGTAGCTTGAAAATCAACAAACATTTCGATATTTGCCATATACTTAAAATTTACTGATCTGAGGTTTTAATAATAAGGGTCAAACATGAAAAAGGCTGACATATACGACCAGAATGACCGTCTAATTCTTGAGAACTGTACCTTATGTCCAAGAGAATGCAGAGAAAACAGATTTAAAGGTGGTTCGGGTTATTGCAGGATGGATGCAGGATTAAATATCGCATCTATCTGTATACATAGAGGGGAGGAACCTTCGATAAGCGGGAAAGATGGCATTTGTAATATTTTCTTTTCGGGGTGTAATCTGCATTGCATTTTTTGTCAGAATCACGAAATAAGCCACACAGAATTAGTGATCCGGAATGCAGAAGTTGAGTTGGAATCTGTTTTGAACAGGTTGGAAGAGATCATATCGTCGGGAATTAACAGAGTCGGATTTGTATCCCCTTCGCATGTAGTACCACAGGTAAAAGCAATAATAAGAGGGTTGAATTCCCGGAATCTGCATCCCATAACAGTCTATAATACAAATAGTTACGACAAGAAGGAAACAGTACGTTCTCTTTCGGGGTTTATCGATGTGTATCTTCCGGATTATAAATATGTTACAGCAGACCTTGCATCAGAGTATTCTGATTCCCGCGATTATCCTGAGGTTGCATTAAAAGCAATTAAAGAGATGTATTATCAGAAGGGATCGACCCTTAGAATGGATGAAGAGGGCAGGGCAGAAAATGGCATGTTATTAAGACATCTTGTGTTACCGGGCCATGTTGAAGAGAGTAAAAAAGTGTTAAGGATGATAGCAGAGGAATTATCCTCCGGGGTACATTTATCGCTAATGTCGCAGTATAACCCAACATCCCTGGTAAAAAATCATCCACTACTTAACAGGTCGCTATATAGTGAAGAATATGAGTCTGTTGTTGAGGAAATGGAAAAACTTGGTTTCAGAAATGGCTGGGTTCAGGGTCTTGATAGCAACAGCAACTTCAATCCTGATTTTAGTAGGGAAAATCCCTTTGAGTGACGGAAGGGGAGAAATGGAGAGGGGGAGACTAAGGTGAATGTGATCCCCAATATTATTTTATAAGTTTCAATTTAATTTTAACCGGATTGTGATCTGAGTTCGCAAAATTAAGCTGAACACCTTCCGCAGATACTTTCATAATATTTGGTGAAATGAGGAAGAAGTCAAAAATATTAGTAGTTGTAGATGAAGGATTATAGGCAGTCAGAACATTTCGTTCGGAAGGGGTTTTGTTATCGTATACCCATTTCCACTCAGAAGGAAGGTAATCGTTTGGAATTACCATTTGAGTCATGTCAGGTTTATTCAAAGGAAAATCCGGATTAAAGTCAGGTGGGTTCTGATTCCAGTCCCCACCGGTAATAATATAATTCCCAATTCTGTATTCATTAAGAAGAAAATCTCTGAGGTAGGCCATTTGTGCTTTCCGTATTTGTCCGGGATCAAACGCTTCATTGTGTGTATTGATAACAAGCAGTTCTTTCCCGTTTGTGAGGAGATACCGGTTTACAAGAAAACATCTGTCGAGCATAAAAAGCTGTTTTGGAAATCCATATTCGCCCGGGAAAGTATAACGGATTGAGGAGGAGGGCTGAAATTTACTGAATGTAGTTATTCCAGACAAGACCTTTCCCATTGGTGTTGCCGGAGGCACCGGGACAAAAAACACGTCATAATTCTTTGCAAAAGAAGGATAGTAGTTCTTCAAAGATCTTGTTAATGAATCGTATTCGTTTATATGATAACTCCTTTTACTATTCTTATCTATTTCCTGGACAAGAATAAAATCTATAGAATTGTTTTGTTTCAGAAATTTTTCTACTTCACGAAGGTTATTAATGCACGTTGGTTTAGGTGTAAAAACCTTTGTGCCACCATCGTAGAAAAAATCCATTTCCTTATCCATTCCACAATAACCAATATTCCATGTAAGCAGGGAAAGTTCAATTGTATCATTTACGACCTCAACTTTTGCTGCAGTTGAAATAATCTCTTTCTCTTTTGGTTTATAATCGGAGATAACTGCAAAAACAATCAGTCCAACGAACAGTATTACTATCACTGCTATCGTAATAAGCAGGGCTTTCAGAATTCTTTTTATTACTTTCATGGCAGGTTGAAGTGTAGGTTAAATTTACATATATCAGACCAGATCGCAGGCATCCTCAGGCATCCAATGTGCATCTTTTCCGTCCCATTTTACATTACAACCGAGTGGGTTTGTTACCGGAACTGAAATTTGTTTACCTGAGGTGAGTTCTTCAAGGACAATATCGAGGTTGTTTGTTGTCATTTTTGAAACATCTTTCGGATTATCCACTCCGCGCCCCGTATAAACCAGAAGTCTGTCCTGGTTAAAAACATAAAAATGTGGGGTTCTTAGTGCCCCGTATTTTTTGGCAATTTCCTGACTCTGATCGTATAAGTATACCCATGGGAATTTTTTCTCTTCCATTCTCTTAACCATATTTGGAAAACTATCTTCGGGGTAAGTATTTTCGCTATTTGAATTTATTCCTACAAACCCGACACCCCTGAATGAAAATTTATTGGCAGTTGTTCTTGTAAGTTCGTCGGAGCCAATTACGTATGGGCAGTGATTGCAGGTAAAGAACAATACCAGGTATTTGAATTTACTGAAATCTGAAAGGCGGTACTCTCTACCTTCTGTAGAAGGCAGTGTGAAATCTATCGCTTTTTGTCCGGGTTGGAGTGTAAATGCCATAATATTTAGTTTAATATCTGAACTAACAGTTTTGCAAGTTATTTATTCTTTTGAAAATTCTTATCAAAAATACTAAAACCTTTTGCTTTCCCGGCCATATTAGTTAGTACAAGTTCCACAATTTCAACAGGTAATTGTTCTAACTTATCTATTTGCCAGGCTGATTCTTCATCGATTGATTTTCCGGCAAGCTTGACTGCTTTCAAAGCATACAGTGCCCCACCGAGTGAATGGTCCGCCATATGGGCAGTTGCTACGGTTTGTCCTACTGAACGCGCCACGGCTACTGAAACCTGATCACCAGATGCTCTTGCGGCTGTATGAGCACCCAATGAAGCTTTTATTGCTTCACCTGTAGTTGCATTATCATCTTCCCATTTTTTTGCGATATGGAGAGCATAATATAGCCGTGAGTCGATATCACCATCGATTAAAGGTAACACATGTTCTGAACACTCTCTGGCCCATCTGATCAGCTTATGATGATTCTCTTTGGTGAGAGGCCCGCCCCGGTGTATAGCTATAAACCTTTTGTCGCGCATTTCAAATTCAGGTATGACTTTGACGGACTATTTCATTTAAAATTTTTAAAAAGTAGCTTTAATGCAGGACATAATTAACCCCTAAACACCCAACCTCAACCTTACATAAACTTCTCTCTTTTCTGCAGATTGAAAAGAGCTATAAGCATAAAGACTATGGATGCTGTAATAAGTATAATCCGGTTTTTAAGTGTTATGAGCCCCCAGGCTGTCTCGTTCATATCGCGGGGCATGCTGAAAGGGTTCAGGAATACGTTCCACTGGCTCCTGCCGAGAGTGTCGGAAAGAATCAGGAATATCAGTCCGAACACTATCATAACAACAGCTGTTCCGTTTCCGTTTCTGATAATTGTGGAAAGCATAAAAGCCATTATCCCCAATAACATTACAGGAAGCATCACCTGGATTGTCATATTTGTAATGCTTAGTTTCACAATAAATACCGATGACAATAAAGTAAAACCGAGCATTATGATAAACGCAATTACGAATATAAGTAATATCCTGACCAGCCATACTTTATACCTATAGTTGGGTATTCCGAAGAGTATTTCAATGGTCCGGGCATCGAGGTCGTTCTGGATGCCAAAGACAGAAGGATAAAATACCAGAAGTATCCCTGAAAAAAGGAAGATCCCGTACATATCTTCCATTCTGGAGATATCATTGGTAAACACATATAATATTGAAAGTCCAACATATATCAAGATTGAGCCTGCCAGAAACCAGATGAACCTGTTTGAGAATATTATCCTTAAATTATATAGGATCATCTTATAAATCAGGATTATAGAGTTATTTAAACTTACACCTTTCATTTTATTATTTTTAATCTGCTATTTTAAGAGACAGTTCTGACTTTTTTCCTGAGAAGCCACAGATAGGCATCCTCAAGATTTGGCGTTACGTTAAGGGCATCCTGATGCGGTTTCTCATCAGAAATACATCTTACTCTTACATTTTCTCCTTCCGACATGTGGTGTACCACTAAATGGCTATCAATAAAGCTTGAAAAGTCTTTTGTGGGAATATTGAATTGCCATACATGGCCTTCTGCCTCTTTCGTCATATCGATAGGTTTCCCGAGATATGCGAGAAGCCCTTTATTCAACACGGCAACCTGGTAGCAGGAGCTGGAGATATCTTCAATAATATGTGTTGAAAAGATTACCACCCTGTCGCGGCTAAGCTCCACTAGAAGATTTCTGAACCTGATCCTTTCGCGGGGGTCGAGGCCTGCGGTTGGTTCATCAACAACAAGTATACGCGGCAAGTGAAGAAGTATCATTGCTATACCCATTCTTTGCTTCATTCCCCCTGAGTAGGAACTTATCTTTTCGTTTCTGCGATCGTCCATGTGGACAGCCTTCAGGCAATAAGTTACCCGTTCTTCCCTGATCTGTGCATCAGTTATATTCTTAAGCATTGCCTGGTAATGAAGATAATCGCTGGCTGTCATATTTTCATAGCTTCCAAACTCCTGTGGAAGGTACCCGATAAGACCCTGTAGCTCTTCTCTCTTTTTCTGAGTGTCCATGCCATTTATCCAGACCTTACCGTAGCTCTGTTCAAGTATACCACATATTATCCGCATCAGTGTGGTTTTTCCTGCACCATTTGGTCCAAGGAGACCAAACATCCCGTTACTTATATTCATGGAGACACAGCTTAATGCTTTGAAAGCTTTTTTCTTTTTGCCTATTAATGGAATGGAAGCAACAATCCTGTAGAAATTTTTACGGATATTTATAAACCTGCCTTTCAGTCGATAGATGTCAATATTCTCAGAACTCATTTTAATCCCTGCCTTGTATACTATAAGTCCTGCAATCCATAAGGTTCCAAGAATAATCACTATTGCAAGGTTTTGCCATTTTATCTGGAAATAATAAATATTTGCCAGAGGGATGAACCAGAATATCAGTACATCAAGAAGCTTTATTACTGAGGAATATATTTTCTTTTTCCCGGCTAATGCAAAATTTGTAAGTAATTTTTTGAAAGGGATCCATATCCCAAGAAGAGAGAACCAGATGGCGATACTGAACAGAAAGATCCAGAAATTACTCTTCAGATAAATATATGTGAAGTAAATAACGAAACCCAGCAATGGAGCCTGCCATACCATATTGTTCAGATCATTCCACGAGGTATACTTTTTTGAATATCCTAACCTTTCCCTGATCTTTGCTCCGGCTTTCCATTCTCTCTGAATACGACTTTCTCTGTCGTATATTTTAACCAGACTTTGTACACGGATATTAATAAGTTCGTCAGGACCAATTACGGTCTCTCTTGCTTTTCGGAGAGTATTAATAAAGAACCAGGTAGTAGCAGGTACCAGAATTATGGCAAGAAGTGTTGTTATTAATTTCCAAAGGAACGCGTCAATATAAATGTATATCACAAAAACAAGTAATGCAAATATTATGAGCTGAATAACTTTAGTTTTCCATTTAAGCGAGTAGATCCATGAAAGCGAGTTTTCGAGTCCTGAATAGAAGGTTGGAATAAAGATCAGCGTCAGCATTGTACTAAGCGTCAGACCTCCGATAACAGTAATTGCGAAAGCAGCGCCGATAGAGGCAACAAATTCAGCAGTACCCATTGCAAGCGGGAAAAGAGCAATTACGGTAGTTCCTGCTGTAATCAGGATCGGTCTGACCCTCGAGATACCTGCAGTCATCAGCGCTCGTGAACGTCTGTTTCCTCTCTTCCTTAAAATATTGGTATAATCGATAAGGAGAATTCCATTGTTTACCACTACACCAAGAAGTATCAGAAATCCAATCAGAGTATTGGCATTCAGAAGAGAATTGTTTGTTAAGATCAGTGCAATCAGTGAACCCAGCGCTGCCAGTGGAATGCTGAACATAAGTACAATAGGAGTAGAGAGCGATTCAAAAACTGCAGCAAGAATCATATAAATAAGAAGAAATGCCATCCCAATCAGGTAGTAGAAATCTTTCAGAGGATCAGATTCATGAACTACTTCGACTGCTATTCCTGACGGTATATTAAACCCTGAAACAACTGATTCTATTTCTGCCCTTGCACCTTCAAGAAGATCTTTTGAAGCCGTAATATCAGTTTTAAAACTATATGTGACGGTGATCTTTTTCTCCTGGTTTTCCCGATGTATATTACCCATGCCGGTTGAAAAGACCACACTCGATAATTCCTGCATTTCCATTATATTGGAACTGTTTCCGGTAACTTCCAGCCGCTTGAGATCGTCAATTGTCTTGTCGGTCACTACTTTTATCTGCCCGAATTCGTCGGCATATTTTAGCGTGATATCATAAGTTTCGGTGCCCTGTTTAAAAGTTGCTCCAGAGGAATATTCTCGTCCAAGTGTTGAGAGTGCAGATGTAATGTTATTCAGAGTAAAGTTATTTCGTCCAATATAATCCATATCAAACTTCAGATGTACCTCAGGTGTGTTGTCCTGAACATTTGCACTCACGCTGCTTACTGTTGAAAGATTTTGAATTGAGGCCTTGATATCATCCGACAGGTTTTTCATCTGTTCAAAATCCTGTCCTTTAATGAGAACACTTTCACTTGATGTCCCAATACCCAGAAGGTTTGTGAAGTTTGCGCCGGGGTTAACCGCTCCTCCTCCTCCTCCTCCTCCTCCTGAGGTAGAATATCCGCCCCCTGAGGAAATGTCATTCATGGTTATTTCTGCAGTACGGATAAATTTTGCTTTTTCAAGAATATCACTTTTAATTTCCGGAAGTGTTCTTTTACTTGTTTTGTCCCACTCTTTGGCGAGATTTACAGTCAGAGTTGCAGTTGCCTCCGAAATGCGGCTTACGATATTATCTTTTTCCGGAATAACGCTAAGTCTTTGTTCAATTTCGGTAACCACGGCATCTGTTTTTTCAAGGGTCGATCCGGAAGGCATCGTAACTGAAAGTCTGAAGCTGGGAGTAACAACTTCCTTTGTCGAACTCACTGTAAGCGTAAGGCTGATAAGAAGTGCAGCGAAGAAGACAATCAGTGTCCCTATTATTGTCCCTGCCGGATTTCTCATACTGGCTTTGAGGGCAAGATAATATGCCTGAATGAGTCGGTTATGTATCGAGAGCTTTTTGAAGATCCCCAACTCGGCACCCTTTGGCAGTTTAAGCATAAAATGCGTTGCCATAGGGATAAACAGAAGGGCAACGGCTAATGATATAAGAAGAGTTGATATTATCGATATACCTATATTCTTACCCAGTAGATTGATTTCGAAGTTGTTTGAGAAAACAAACGGCAGGAAAACAGTTATTGTTGTAAGTGTTGAGGCAACAATTGATCTCCATACCTCTCGTGTTCCCTGCTTAACAGCTGTATCAATATCCTTTCCCTGGCTGATCAGCCGGTATATATTCTCAAGCACAACCACCGAATTATCCACGAGCATCCCTATGGCAAGAGCCATTCCAACGAGGGTAAGACTGTTTATTGAAATATTGTATGCATAAAAAAGGTTAAATGCTGCATAAACAGAAATTGGAATTGAGAGTGCAATTATAAAAACCAGCCTTATATTGCGCAAAAACAACCATAAAATAAGAACTGCCAGTAATCCACCTATAACAGCGAGATTAATTATCTGGTTCAGGTTGTTCTCCATTATTTCGGCATTATTGTTCTGAATAACGATCTCTACGCCTTCTGATTTAAGTGTCTCATTCAGTTTATTTACCGTTTCAATTGTTTTGTGGGAAAGGTCGATCAGATTGGTCTGGTTGTCGTTTACAAGGGTAACAGTCACTGCTTCAAGACCATTGATTCTGCTGTATGATGTTTGTTCTTTTACTCCAAAGAAAATATCGGCAATATCTTTAAGTGTCACCGACCCGTTTTGTTTTACTATAATGTTTCCGATGTCTTTAACATCAGTGTAATCCGATGTTACATTTACAAATAGTTTATTAGTTCCTTCCTTAACTGACCCTACGAAAGTCTTTTCTTTACCGTTGTTGTTTAAGAGGCTTGTTACCTGCGACATGGATATTCCATAAGCTTTGCATGCTTTTTCATTAAGCCGGATTTCTATCGATTTTTGCTGTCCCCCATAAACCGTTACGCCGGCAATACCATTAATATTTTCAAGATCAGGAGTTATTTCTTTATCAGTTATATTACGGATCCTGTCTATTCCTCCTGAACCTCTGATCTGTAATTCCATGAATTGACTGGAGGTCTGGGTAAGATCAATTTTTACAACTGTAATTCTAAACTCAGCCGGCAATGTTGCCTTCACCAGATTTATCTTTTCCTGTAACTTCAGATTGGCATATTTCATTTTCGCATTCTGATTGTAAAACAATACTATAGTCCCTGAACGGGAAGTAATACTGGATTCAATCTTTTCAATGCCTTCCAAAGTACAGATAGCGCCCTCCAAAGGAACAATAGCCTGGTTTTCAATATAATTAGGGTCTAATTCAAGAGAAGTAGAAACCTGAACAATTAGTGTCGGAAGCTGCGAATTTGGATAAAGTTCAACCGGGAGTTGCTTATAGGAAATATATCCCAGCATCGTGATCCCGATAAAGAGCATGCAGATCAGGACTTTTCTATTTATAACGAAATTCATTTTATTATCGGGTCTTAGTCATCATAAGGAAACTTTTAAGCCACCGGTTTCTTCCTGGTGATCATTTCACTGAAGGAGTCAAAAACCCAATACACACAGGGTATAACTATAAGAGTAAGAATAGTAGATGAAACCAAACCACCAATAACTGCGAGCGCCATAGGAGATCTGAGTGATGCACTTTCGCCGATACCTATTGTAAGAGGCACAAGTGCAAAAATTGTTGTAAGACTTGTCATTAAAATTGGTCTGATTCTCTGTGATCCTGCCGTTATTATAGAGTCCTTTTTACTCAACCCTGTGAGACGTAACTGATTTATACGATCAATTAGTATTATCGCATTACTTACGGCAATCCCTCCCAGCATTATTATGCCTATGTATGCCATCATATTGAGGGTTTTTCCGAATATGAAGAATGTAAATATAGTACCAACAAGTGCAAGGGGTATTGTTAATAGAATAACAAAAGGCTGAATAATCGATTCAAATTCAGATGCGAGAACCATAAATACCAGAATAATTGAGAGGATCAATGCAAATGTCAGGTTCGACATAGATTCTTTCCTCTTTAGTTCTTCACCTGTTATATCAATCCGGTAGTTAGCAGGTAGTGCAATTAATTTCAGAGAATCTCCTGCCTCTTTTACTACTTTGTCAAAGGGTTTTGATTTATTGATCATAGCGTAAATATAGCTCGTGCGACTTTGGTCGCGTCGTGAAATTTCCCTCGGCGCTACTACTGTTTTGATTGTAGCTAATGAACTCAGCGGGACTTTTATCGATCCTGCAGTAATTAACAGATCTTCAAGCTGATGTAGTGAAAGATCTCCCAGTTTTATGGTAATATCCTTCATTTCGCCATCCTTTTCGAGAGTACCTGCGGAAGCGCCTGACAGATTGCTTTTTATCTGGTTGATAACATTATCTACCGACACATTATAATAGCTGGTTTTGAATCTGTCGACTGCTACTTCAACTTCAGGTGTGCCCTGGTCGAGGGAAGTTGTGATGTTATAGAGACCTGGATTATTCTGAAGTGCAACTTTAGATTCAATGATTATCTTTTCAATCTCAGAAAATTCTTTCCCTTTCACCTCCACAACAAACGGAGCTTCAGTTGTTCCCAGGGTAGACTGCAATGCAGTTTCTTCCTGAGAAAAACTGACATCAATTTCCGGTATGGTTTTAAGGAATTTATCCACCATTGTGATAGCTTCCTCCGTATATGTGGCATATTGGCTTTTCAGGAATACTTTGATATTTCCGTAGTTCTCATTGTTTGTAGTTGCAGTTTGTGTGGTTGTAGAACTGATTTCTCCTCCTGCCAGACTATAAATCATTCTTATTTTATCGCCCAGAAGCTCATTAATAGTTCCCTCTATTTTTTGGATCGTGCTTTGAGTACGGGCAAGATTAGTACCTTCAGGCAGTTTCAATTCGAGAGTGAATTCAGAGGAAGCGGATTTTGGCATATACTCACTTCCCAGTTTTGGTACAAGAAGAGCTGTTAAGCCCATAAATACTATTGACAGAATTATTACGAGTACTCTCTTCTCTATGACTTTTGAAAGGAACTTTGGATACCAGCGGAATTGCATCGGGCTGCTTACCTGAACGGATAGTGCTTTCTTCTCTTTGAAAAAAACGCTAACCAGCATTGGAATGACGAGCATTGCCACAAATAATGATGAGATAAGTGCAAAAGCTACTGTCCATGCCTGATCTTTAAACATTTCACCGGAAGCTCCCCTCAGATAAACAATTGGAAGGAAGACGACTATTGTTGTAATGGTAGATGCTGTTATAGCTCCTCCAACCTGGCCGGTACCTACAATTACTGCTTCGCGCAGTGGCATCCCTTCATCTCTGTTTCGTGAGATATTCTCAAGGACAACAATTGCATCATCAACCAGTCTTCCTGCCCCGAGCGCAAGTCCGCCCAACGTCATAATATTTAAAGTAAGATGGTTGAAGTACATCAGGTTGAATGTTGCAATTATGGAAATCGGGATTGCAGCACTAACTACCAACGTGGAACCTATCCTGCGCAGGAAAACATAAAGGACTATCATTGCCAGGAAGATTCCAATGAGCCCCGAATTCTTAACCTCTTTAATGGCACTATCGATATATTTTCCCTGATCTTTTACAACAGTGAATTCGTAACCCGGAAGAGCTCTGGCAAGAATATCCAACTCATTAGTAATATTATCTACAGCTGCAACCGTGTTAAATTTTGGCTCTTTGTATATTGATAAGCCAATACAGCGTTCACCATTTATTGTGACAATGTTCTCCGGATCCTTATTTTTAAATTTGATTACGGCTATATCACGAAGATAAACCGGAATTTTTTCCGTTGTAGCAGTCGATGTTCCCTGAGCAGTGCTGGTTGCAGTGGTTGAAGTTCCTGTTTTGAACCCCACAATAATGTTTTCAAGATCTTTTAAATTGGCAAGTACACTTACCCCTTTTACAGTATATTTAAGTCCCAGTTCTGTTATAGAACCCCCGGATACATTTTTATTATAATTTGTTATCTGTGTTGCAACTGCATCAGAGCTTAATCCGAAAGATTCAAGAATATATTTATTTGTTTCAATTACAACTTCACTCTCTTCCTGTCCGGTTAGTTTTACATCTGCTATTCCTTCAATTCTGACGAGTTCATTACGGATATAGTTTTCGGCAACTTTCCTTAACTCATCCATGTCAGAAATCTCCTTGTTCTTTAATCCGACAATCATTACAGGAGAAGCATTCGGATCGTATTGAGAAATATTGAATGCGGTAAGGGTTGAGTTCTGACTAAAGGAGTTTAAAGCCTTCTGAAGGTCGAGAAATGCTTCGTCCATATCCTTGTTCCAGCTATATTCGACTGTTATTAGGGCTGAACCTATCTTTGACACAGATGATACCTGAATAACATCATTCTGCCGCATGGAAAGAGATTCAATCTGATCGACATAGTTTTTCTCAATTTCTTCAGGAGGTTTTTCTCCGGCAGTGAGTTCAACATATATCTTCGGATTGTTCAGGTTCGGGAAGAGATCAGTTCCCAGTTTTCCCAGAGAAATAAACCCAAGGAGGACCACGCCGAGTACAAACATTAAGACTGTAACCGGATATTTTACAGCAAATTGAGCAATCCTGTTCATAATTTCTATTTAAGGATTTTGACCTTCGACCTGTTGCTGAGTGTTTCAAAACCAGCAGTTACCACACGGTCATTTTTTACCAGACCACTTGTTACTTCCACATCATTCAGGTTTTCAAGACCTGTCTGAATTATTCTCTCTGAAGCTGTGCCGTCGCGATCGATGATGAAGATGGTTTTTCCTCTTTGACGCGAAAGAATCATGCTCTTGGGTATTACTATTACAGAGTCTTTATGTACCGTTACGATATCGGCTTTAACGAACATGCCTGGTCTTAACAGGTATTTTGTATTATTGATGAGTATATTTCCCTTGAAGGTTCTCGTATCAGCATTAATAGCAGGCGAAAGCTGGGTTATATTTCCAATTATTGTGTCTTTCGGAATAGTGTAATTTGTTAATTTAACTATCTGGCCTGGTTGTATTGTTGAAATGTATTTCTCAGGTAGTTGGACATCCATATACATCTTCTCGTAATCCATTATCTTGACGATCTCTGAACCTGAGTTTACCCGGGTTCCTTGTGTATAATATATCAGATCGACAATAACGCCATTGATGGGAGCTGTTATCTTTGTTTTTGACATAGAAAGCTTTGCATTTTCCACTGCTGTTTTAGCATTCTCGTTATTAATACTTGCTGTTTTCAGGTCTGTAAGTGTAATCCCTCCCTTTTCATATAACGACTCCTGCTGTTTGAGTTGGCTCGCGGTAAGTTCCAGGTTAAGCTCGTTAGTTACAAGTTTAACAGAATTAACATATTCCTTGTCTTCTAACCTGGCGATGAGGTCACCGGCATTTACTTTATCATTCAACTGCCATTGTTTTCCTGTCCGTGGATTTTTTTCAAGAAAATAATTTGCTGTGATCTCAGATTTTACATCGATTTCACCTATTGGGAACGCTGTTCCGGATGTATTAACATATTCTTCAATTGATTTGAGAGAGGTAGTTTGTACTGAAACCGGAATTTCAACATCAGCGTTAAGATTCTGTGTCGTGGTTTTACAGCTGACAGCTGCAAAAACAGTTGCTAGTATTAAAATTAAACTTTTTTTCATATATTATTAATATTTAATATTTTAAGGTCTTGGTTGGAATAACAGCTTCTTTCTTTTCAAAGTCGTAAAGCGTTTGTATTTTGAGGTTAAGGAGCTCAAGTTTGTAAGAAATTATTGAATTTGTGTATGTAAGTTTGTTCTGCGATAGCTGGTTCTGATAAATATTCAGGTCCATACCGGTCAGGGTACCGTTTTTATACTTTTCAAGATTCAGGTCATAGGTTAATTGTGCATTATTTACAGACTTAAGAGCTATCCCTATCTGGTTTTGAAGATTATTCAGGCTTCTGTAGCTCTGTCTAACACTTAGTATTATATCATTCTGTTGAACTGACAGATCAATTTTGCTCGACTCAATAGACGCCTCGCTTGACTTTATCCTTGACTTTTTTTCTCCCCAGTCCCATAGAGGAATCTGAAATGATAATGCGATATTTTCATTATTTTTTGGATCAGAATAAATATCCTTAAGTGTTGAATTATTACCGTTAATCCCAAAAGAAAGTCCGAGGTTCCCTTTAAATTCATTTAGCGCTTTGGTCTGGATGAGATTATCATACGCTGTTTCAATGGATATCTCCCGTTGTCTCAACTCCATTCTGTTTGTGAGTCCCTGGTCAATGGCAAAAGCGATATCAATAATTGCAGTTGTATCAACCGAAATGTTTGGTATTACCATAATATCACTATAAAGATCCATCCCTACAAGATCCTTAAAGTCATCTTTTGCGTTTTCAAAAGAAACCAGTTTATTTTCATAATCCGACCTGGTTGTTGCCAGGTTTAACTCGGCCTGAAACATTTCGGACTGTGATGAAATACCTGCATTAACTTTATTCTTCGATATTTCGTAGCTCTTCTGCATATTCTCATAGGCCTGTTTTGAAATATCCAGACTCTGTTGCTGCTGGTAAACTGAATAAAACGCCTGCGTAACACTTTTCTCAAGTGAAAGAAGCTGAATTGCATAATTTAGCTGAGCATTTTCCAGCGATAGTTGTAGTTCCTTGAGAGTGAGTTTGGTCCTGTTATACGTGAACAATGGTTGGTTTATACTAAGCGAAAGATCGTTATTAAATTTTATTCCAGTTGCAGTAGGGAATTGTTCATTTTGGAGGATATTAGTATAGCTAAAATTATTACTAACCGAAATTGTTGCATCTGTAGGAAGTACAGGTTGCGAAATTGTAAATTGCCCAGCGCTTTGAAGTTGCTTTGTTGTGTTAAACCCGGTATTGCTGTTATAAGCCCTGTTTTGGGAGTAGCTTACCGGATTGATCGACAATGAAAAGTTTGATTTTAATGCAGCTCTCTGTGCATTAAGATTCTCCTGGCTTTTTATTAGGTTAAGCTTTGTCTTTAAAATAGTCGGACTATTTGTTTGGGCCTGGATTAAAGCCTGTTCGAGGGTAAGTCCGGTTTGAGAGAATCCGCTTAAAGGAAATAGATTCATCAACAAGACAGTCAGTAGAAGAATGCAGGTTTTTCTTTTGAATTGTTTTTTCATTCTTTTATATTTTAAATCCTTATATTTTTTTACCGATTACTGATTACTGATTACTGAGACGCAAAATTTTGCGTCTCTACTGTTTCCTACATATTGAGACGCAAAATTTTGCGTCTCTACTGTTTTCTACCTACTTCTTACTGCTTCTGCCTTACCCATTTTATCGCATCCCCTATGACTGCTCTTCCGGTTGAGAGATTTGAAAGAACCACTTTTGCAGTGTCGGCTTTGAGGTAATAGGTTCCCAGTTTGTTCCAGCCGTTATCAGCCATAGTATAATCGAGATTCACATTCTCAATTCCGCCATCGTGATAAATGCTGTAATGGAATTCCTTATAAGGTTCGGCAGGTTGTCCTAATCCGCCTCTTCCCTGGCCTCCTTGTCCTTGCGTTCCGCCTCCTGATCTTCCACCACCACCACCTTGTCCCCCAGCACCTTGTCCGCCACCACCTTGTCCGCCACCACCTTGTCTCCCGCCGCCACCGCCGCCTTGTCCTCCGCCTTGTCTTCCGGCGCCTCCGCCGATTACCACCATCCTGTCGGCAGTTTTACCAATATATGTGAAGACATCGTAATAACCTGGTTCCGGGATTACAGTAGTCCATGTCAGAATTTTATCGCCGGTGCCGGCTCTGGTATAAACAGCTGACCGGATATATTTTCCAAAGTATATTGTTTGAACAATTGGTTGCCAGAATGTAGGAATCCTCATCAGGCTTATTTGCTGATAGGTATCTCCACTTTTATTTTGAATTCCAAGAATCTTTTTCAGTCTGTTTCCGGTGTTCTGAGTGCTTCTTTTGAACCCCGGATCCTCATTATCGACTATTAATTCACTGGAATCAGAAGAGGCTGAATAGGATGCAAGAAGTTCTTCTCCGGAGAATGCTTTTATGGCAACATCCGACTTACTAATTTTATCAATTGGAAGAGTTATTTCCCCGGGAATGTTTTTTGAAATGAGAGTATTTATCATCAGGCTTCTGGGCTGAGCATCCTGAATAATTCCTATTCTTTTTGTTTCATGAGGGCCTAAGTAAACTATTTTAGTAATATCGGCAGCTTCCATGCCCCGGCCCTGAAGTGAAATCTGTGCGCGACCTCCGCCTCCGCCACCTGCGAAACCTCCGCCTCCGCCTCCGGCACGCCCACCACCACCACCACCTGCTCCTCCGCGGGCTCCTGGAGCACCTCCGGAGCGAAACGAGATATTAAACAGTCCGCCCGCTGCCTCCTGGTTGGATGCGACAAAAGTGACCTGATATCTCAATCTTTCATTTATTATAATTTCAGTTGCCTGTAAATCTGAAAACAAGAATCCGGGTAGTTCCTTCCTGTTGAACCACTCCGACAAATAAGGATAACATTCAAACCCGAATGTATTAAAAATATCGTTGTTGAATGTTTTAATATTTACTCTCTTAAACTTATGATCATCAATGTATTTAATAAACCAAACCTTAAATTCTTCAATCCCTGCTTTAGACCTGATCAGGTTAAAGAAATAGTCACCTTTGACAGTCAATACTGTTTTTAAAGTGTCGCCCCCAGGATTTTTTGCAAGCAGGTCCTTAAAACTTTGATTCTTCAGAATGAGATTGGCCATGTCATTCTCAGAAAGGTCGCCACTCATTGTTTGCATACCTGCTCTTCCGGGAGAATTTACTTTTTGAAGATGAACTTCAAATACAGCATTTATAACCGGATATTCCGAAGAGTAAAAATTGTTCTTGAAAAAGTAGAAACTCGGACCAAGAAGATATCTCGTTGGTTCGTTGGCCGCCACCCCGTTTACCATTCTGAAATTCTCCCCGGTAATAAAAGTGCTTCTCATGAAAGTATTGAAAATCCTGATTTGCAGATCCTTGTCTGAAATAATCTGTCCACTGGTAATCATCCTTTTCTTTTGCTGCTTGAATTGCTTATAAAACCCGGCCTGGTTCAGAGTAGAAAGTCTTTCGGGAAGGAGAACCATTGATGGCTGAACTTCTGCACGCGTTTGAGTGCTTTCTCTTGGGAAAGAATAGAATTGCACAGGTACTTCTACAAAACTAAGATCCCCGAAAGGATATTTTGTGGAAAAATTTGATTCAAGATCTCTCATCAGACCGGAAATAAGAAGAGGGAGAGTGTCTTTTATTGCTTCGAGATCTTTCTTGTAATAGTCACTTCCCGGGAAATGATAAGACATATATTCTACAGAGCCTATTTTAATTTTGTCGGTCTGATAGTTTCCTATAGCAAGAGTGAGACCGGTAAGCGGTAATTTCGGTTTGAATATGTAGAATCCATTCTCTTGACTCATAGATCCTTGCGAGACAGCTACAAGATTATTTTTTGTCTTTACTTTCAGTGAGTAGTTCGTAAAATCAATTTTTATCTGGGCAGGATTAGAAGGGTAATAGTTAAGACCGGCCACAGGATACCAGTGAGTTTCAGGAGTAAGCAATACATAGTCTTTTGTAAGAAAGGCCTGTCTCTTATTCACATCAACCATTGATATTTTATATGGATTTTCCTTAATGTTATCACTATAATTCGGATAACAAAATGATTCGTTGATACTTCCTGAATAGACGAAATCGATGTTAGTACTGTCGCCCGCATTAAGCGACTTTTCAGGAGTTATTTCAATAATATGATTTATTCTTTTAAAGTTCAGATCTCTTCCGCCGGATGAGATTTTTGTAACAGTAAGTGAAGGATTAAGAGAAAAATAATATTTATTTATAGGATCATTATTGTCATTTGAAATTATCAAAGCAGCCTTTGCATCAAATGAATTTCCGTTATGAGTAAATTCAATTGAAGCATTAGTTACAGTAGCGAAAATCTTATTTTCATATACTTTGTTTGTTTCTATAACCATTCGTTTCTCAACGACTCCATTATTGTACGTATTGTAAGTATTAAATGCACAGATTATTGATCCGCCCAGACAAACGAACAGAAATATTACAGTGAGTATTCTGTGCAATTTAGATTGTGGCAATCGCTTAAAGAGTAATATTGTTGACATTATCAGGGCAAGACCTGCCAAAAAGTAAATAAGTCTTTGATTTATTATTTCGCTTAAATTATCAAACCCGACTATTCCTGACTTGAAAACCGGTAAACCGAAAGCCATATAATCGAATATGTTTCCGGCACGGAAATATATGTAGAATACATTAACCGCTGCATAAGCCAGAAGGATAAGAAACGTTATCGCCTGGTTTTTTATTAAAGACATAAGGGTGAAAGCCAGGCCAAGACTGAAGACTAACGTTGGGATACTGATAATCAAAAGGTAATAGAAGTAAGCTGCGATATCTACCGAGGCACTTTTTGAAATGATATTAACTACCAGGCAAATAGCAAGAATTATTAAGTTCAGGCTAAGGAACAACCTAAGGATTCCCCATGATTTGCCAATAATATATTCAAAATTTGACATCGACCGGGTGTAGAGTACTTCATTGGTATCCAGTTTTTTGTCGCGTTTAAGAAAATCGGCCGCAAGGAATATCACAACAATTGCCTGAGCAATATTAAGCATGTAAAGATTTATCAGAGGAAGAGTTGAAGATATTGATACTACTTCCCACGATTCATTTCCGACAGGCGAAAACATTCCAATATTCATTATTGTAAATATAAACACGGAACCCATTGAGAAAAGTCGGAAAAACCAGCTCCGTCTGAGAGTCTTTGCCTCATAGCGGGCGACTGTTCTGATGTTATGGAGAAAGATCATTGGCTTTTTTTAACGTCAATCAAGTAAAGAGGTTTGTAATTTATGTTCCATATAATATACATAGGCATGTTCAATATTTGGAGTAACACTTACTGCATTAAATTCGGGAATATGATCAGAAACAACCTGAACTTCCCAACCTGTTTCATTTGGTATTGTAGAAATTACATTATAAGTCTCTTTCACCGTTTCATACTCAAGAGGAGTCAGAATAAGTTTGAAAACATGTCCTTCAGCATGTTTTACAAGATTCTCGGGGGAGCCATAGTAAACCAATTCTCCCTTGTTCAGCAGAGCCATTCCCTGACAGGTTGAAGAAATGTCACCTACAATATGAGTTGACAGGATAATTATTACTTCGTTCTGGCTTAGTTGTGAAAGTACATTTCTGAATTTTATCCTCTCATCAGGATCGAGGCCTGTAGTAGGTTCATCTACTATTATTATTTTTGGATTACCTATTAGGGCCTGTGCAATTCCAAGCCGGCGTTTCATGCCACCCGATAATTTGTTTGCCTGTCTGTCGCGTGCTTCAAGCAGACCAACCTGATCGAGTAACCGGTCAACCTCCGCCATTCTTTCTTTCCTGCTTTTTAGTCCGGCCAGCGATCCGGCATAATCGAGAAATTCCCATGTCTTTAGCGCTGTAAAAAACCGGAAATCCTGGGGAAGATAACCAAGCATGCTTCTAAGCTCTTTTCTGTTTTTCTGAATATCTATCCCGTTTACCTTTACTATCCCTGATGATGGTTTCATCAGAGTTACCAAAATTCGCATAAGACTTGATTTGCCTGCTCCGTTAGGCCCAAGCAGCCCGAACATTCCTGTGCCAAATTCAAGGTTGATATTCTTTAGTGCGTGATTTCCGTTGGGATATATTTGATTCAGGTCCTGGATTTCAATTTTCATAAAGATTGAATGTTTTTTCGAACCGGATGAATTAATTGTCCTATAAAAGACATGTTAAGGACGGATTTTATTCCAATTGTTGCAATAATTTAAAATTTATTCAAAAAAAAGTCGAAAATGGATTGTTTTTAATCAGAAAAAATAAAGAATGGTTATTAAACTCAGTAGCAGCACAACGATTATTGCATTCTAAAACTAATTCCTATTTTTGTAAACTAAAAGCTTCCTGAAGGTGTATCTGATAAATAAAAGAAAAATAATCAACGATCCGGTATATGGATTTATAAACATACCCGGTGATTTTGTTTTTGATCTTATTGAACATCCCTGGTTTCAGAGACTAAGAAATATTAAGCAGCTGGGATTAACGAGTTTTGTTTATCCCGGTGCCAACCATAGCAGGTTTCAGCATGGACTCGGATCACTTCACCTGATGGAAATGGCTATTAGCACTCTCAGAAGCAAGGGAGTTGTAATTTCACCGGAGGAAGAAGAGTCAACTTTTATTGCAATTCTGCTTCACGATGTCGGACACGGGCCATTTTCGCATGCACTTGAAAATTCAATTATCAGTGGTATAACCCACGAAGATCTTTCGCTTCTTCTCATGAATAAGCTAAATGAGAAATACAATGGAAAACTTGATTTGGCAATTGAAATTTTCAAAGGCAGCTATCCACGAAAATTTTTACATGAAATGGTATCAGGCCAGATTGACATGGATCGGCTCGATTACCTGAACAGGGATAGTTTCTTTACCGGGGTTATTGAGGGAGCCGTAGGATCAGACAGGATAATAAGGATGCTAAATGTTGTCGATGACAGTCTGGTAATCGATGAAAAGGGAATATATTCACTCGAAAAGTTTCTTGTTGCGCGAAGACTTATGTATTGGCAGGTTTATATGCATAAAACGGTGCTCTCAGCTGAAAGTCTGCTTGTAAAGGTACTAAAACGTGCGAAAGAACTTGCAAATGAGGGCGTTGACTTGTATGCAACACCATCGCTCAGATTCTTTCTATACAATAAAATTGGTTCTGCCGACCTTACTGGTGATGGTAACTTTACCCCGGGACTGATTGCTGCAAATTTTACAAAACTCGATGATACCGATATCCTTGTTTCTTCGAAGTACTGGGCTGATCATTCCGATAAAGTCCTATCAGACTTGTCAGGCCGATTATATCGCAGGGATCTCTTTGCCATTGAACTGCAAAATGAGACTTTTCCTGTAAATAGAGTAAATGAACTCAAAGCTCTGGCAGGTAGTTTAATGAAGGTGAAGCCCGAATATGAAGACTATTTTGTTTTTACAGATAGCATCTCAAATCTTGCATTTACCCCTGAAGCTCCCGAAGTGAAAATATTACTTAAGAGCGGAAAAACAGCCGATATATCCAATGTTTCTGACATGTTTGATCATAGATTCCTGTCGGAAAGAATAACGAAATATTTTCTTTGTTATCCGAAGGAATGCCGATAGCTGAAAAAATTTATTTCAAAAGGTAATGTATTTAAATTCAATTACTTATTATTGTTCTAGACCCCCTTTCTTATTTCCCCCGTGGGGGAAGGCAGGATGGGGGTTGCCGGAATAAAAACCAAAACTAGAATTATTAACCAAAGCATTTCCAAAATTAATAATTAAAACTCATGGAATTTACTGCCGCAACAATTGCCGGATTTTTAAAGGGTGAAATAGAAGGTAACCCTGAGATCAAAGTAAATACAGTTGCCAAAATAGAGGAAGGGAGTGCCGGAGCCCTGTCATTCCTTGCAAACCCAAAATACGAGCATTATTTATATACTACAAAATCTTCTGTTGTACTTGTAAATAAGGATTTTATTCCATCGGGGAAGATTACTGCCACTCTTATTAGGGTACCGAATGCTTATGAGGCTTTTGCTTCTTTGCTGACACTGGTGGAACAGTCGAGGCCAAAGAAAACAGGTATTCATCCAACAGCAGTAATAGAGGCTTCTGCTAAGATAGGGAAAGATGTGTTTATAGGAGCCTTTGCTTATATAAGTGAAAACTGTTCTGTAGGTGATGGGTCGAAGATTTTTGCTCAGGCTTATATTGGAGACTATACAAAAATCGGACAAAATTGCATTATAAATCCGGGAGTGAAGATTTATCATGAGTGTATTATTGGAAATAATTGTATTATTCATGCTGGTACAGTTATAGGAAGTGATGGATTCGGATTTGCACCTCAATCCGGAAACGAATATCTGAAGATCCCGCAGGTGGGAAATGTTATTCTTGAAGACAATGTTGAAATAGGCGCTAATGTGACCATTGATCGGGCAACAATGGGGTCAACCATAATCCGCAGAGGAGTTAAACTCGATAATCTGATCCAGATCGGACATAATGTTGAGGTTGGAGAAAATACTGTTATGGCTGCACAAACCGGTATCTCGGGGTCAACAAAAATAGGTAAAAACTGTATGTTTGGAGGACAGGTTGGCCTTTCCGGCCATATAAAAATTGCAGATGGGACAAAAATAGGAGCTCAGGCAGGTATTTTGTCGGAGATTAAAGTAGAAAATAGTGCTATAATAGGTACTCCGGCCATTGAAATTAAAAATTTTATGAAATCTTCGATTTTGTTTAGAAAATTGCCGGAACTTGCAAAGAAAATCGATATCCTCGAAAAAGAGTTAGAATCGCTGAAAAAGAAGTAGTTTTATAAGTTGGTGGACGCAGAATATGTTGCTGTAAATTCACTTAGAGGGTAATTTTCTGGATAGTTCGGAATATTTTTCTTTTTTTTGTACCCTGAAATTAATTTAATAATTGACATTGATGAGTGAAAAACAAAGGACGCTTGCAAAAGAGATAAGCCTCACAGGGAAAGGGTTACATACCGGAAATAGTGTAACTATTACATTTAAACCGGCTCCGGTAAATCACGGCTACAAATTTTGCAGGGTAGACCTTCCCGGGAAGCCGGTAATTGATGCATTGGCTGAACATGTAACGGATACTTCGCGTGGGACCACTCTGGTGCACAACAATGCATCTGTTTCAACAATTGAGCATGTTCTTGCTTCACTACATGGATTACGTGTTGATAATGCCCTTATCGAGTTAAACGGACCCGAAGCTCCAATAATGGGTGGGTCGGCATGGAAATTTGTAGAGGCAATTAAAGAGGCTGGCATCGTTGAGCAGAAAGAAGAGAGAAATTATTTTGTTGTTAAGCAGAAGATAACTTTTTCTGATGAAGAGCACGGGGTCGATCTGATTGTCTATCCTGATGACCATTTCAGCGTAAATGTCCTTATAGATTATAACTCAAAAATTCTGGGGAACCAATATTCTATTCTTGACACTATTGATGACTTTGAAGAAAAAATCAGTAAAAGCCGGACATTTGTCTTTTTCCATGAATTGGAACCTCTTTTTAATATGGGACTGATTAAAGGGGGTGACCTCGATAATGCTATAGTAATCCTTGAAAAAGAAGTAGAGCAGTCTGAAATTGACCGGATTGCAAAGCTGTTTAACCGTCCCGGAATAAACACTCATACCGCAGGAATACTGAATAACACTGAATTGCGTTACCCAAATGAGCCGGCACGTCATAAACTGCTGGATATTATGGGCGACCTGGCATTGGTAGGCTATCCCATAAAAGGCAAAGTTGTTGCAACACGACCCGGCCATTATGCCAATACAAGATTAGCAAAAATTATGAGGCAGGAGATGAAAAAAGCTCTTTCAAAACGTGATGTCCCGGTTTATGATCCGTCTCAGCCTCCTATCTTTACTATTGAAGAAATTAAAAAGAGGTTACCTCACCGTTTCCCTTTTTTACTTGTAGACAAAGTGATTTCTCTTGACGAGACTTCAATTGTTGGAATTAAAAATGTTACTTTTAATGAATCATTCTTTCAGGGTCATTTCCCTGATGAACCTATTATGCCAGGAGTCTTATTGGTTGAAGCGCTGGCACAGACCGGCGGATTGTTGATTCTCAGCACTGTTGAAGAACCGGAAAAATATTCAACCTACTTCCTTAAAATTGACAAAGTTAAATTTAAAAGTAAAGTTGTCCCGGGAGATACAGTGATTCTGAAAATGGAACTGGCCGATGTTATGCGAAGAGGCATTGCTACTATGTTCGGACAGGCATATGTTGGAAATAAACTCGTACTGGAAGGAGAAATGACAGCTCAGGTAGTAAAAAATAAATGAAAAATTAATGGTCTCAAAATTAGCTTTTATCCATCCCGATGCAAAAATAGGTAAAGACGTAATTATTGAACCTTTTGCATATATCGCAGGGAATGTTGTTATAGGTGACGGAACGTGGGTTGGACCCAATTCCACTATTATGGATGGCGCCAGAATTGGAAAGAATTGTAAGATCTTCCCGTGTGCAGTTGTTTCAGGTATTCCCCAGGATCTTAAGTTTAAAGGGGAGGAAACAACTGCTGAAATTGGTGATAATACAACCGTGAGGGAAGGTTCTACGGTAAACCGTGGTACGGCAGCAACAGGCAAAACTGTTGTAGGCAGCAATTGTCTTTTAATGGCTTATTCACATATTGGTCATGACTGCGTTATTGGAAATAATTGTATAATGGGAAATAGCTCAGCTCTGGCAGGAGAGGTTAACATTGACGATTGGGCCATATTAAGTGGTGGTACACTCGTTCACCAGTTTACAAATATAGGAGCTCATGTTATGATAGGCGGAGGCTCAAAGGTACGGACTGATGTTCCACCGTTTATAAAAGCAGACAGGGACCCTCTGTCTTATATGGGATTAAATTCTGTAGGACTAACAAGACGAGGGTTTGAAAAGGAGCGAATTGATGAAATTCATAATATTTACAGGGTTATCTACCAGAGTGGGTTGAATATTTCACAGGCGCTTGATCAGATTGAGAAGCAATTTAAGCAATCGCAAGAGAGGGATTATATTCTGGAATTCATAAGAAAATCAGAAAGAGGAATCATAAGGGCCAGGTAAAATCTTTTTTTTGTTTCTTCTACTTCCAGCCCTGAGCAGACAGCCTTACCTCTGATCCATCATCTCCGACAAGAAAGTTTCCGGAACCCGATTCAGTCATATGACCTATAACCTTAACTGATTGAATAAGTTTAATCTTTTCAAATGAATCAAGTGGTACGGTAAATAGTAGTTCATAATCCTCCCCACCGTTTAATGCAGGAATTATCGGATCGATATTAAATTCTTCAGCCAATTTCGTTGTTTCGTAATCTATTGGAATTTTACTGTAAAATATCCTGCATCCTGTATCTGATAATTTACAGAGATGGAATAAGTCGGAAGCCAAACCGTCCGTTACATCAATCATTGAAGTAGGTTTAACAGATGATGCCTGAAGCTCTTTTAATGTTTCTGCCGGAAACTCTGGTTTAAGCTGCCTGCCAACGGCATATTCAAAACCAGATAGATCAGGTTGAGCAACTTTTTCTTTTTCAAAAAGTTTCCTTTCTCTTTCCAGAAGCTGCAGCCCCATAAATGCTGCTCCAAAATCGCCTGTAACACAGATCAGATCATTTGGTCTGGCGCCGTCTCTTTTAACTACATTTTCTTTTTTAACGGTTCCAACTGCTGTAACACCTATTGTGAGTCCGGTTAGCGAACTCGATGTATCTCCGCCAACGAGATCAACTTCGTATTTTTCACATGCAAGATATACTCCTTCATAAATCTCCGCAATCTGTTCTAATGAGAATCTTGAACTTATTCCCAGGGAGATTAATACCTGACACGCATTTCCGTTCATTGCATAAATGTCTGATATAGCTCTTATAACAGCCTTATATCCAAGATGTTTTAAAGGAGTATAAATCAGGTTGAAATGAATCCCCTCGAGTAACATGTCAGTTGAAACAAGAGTGAGAAACTTTCCAGAATCAATAATTGCGGCATCATCTCCGACACCTGTAACGGTGGTTCTGTTTTTCGGTTTATTTTTATTTGTAAGATGAGAAATCAGACCAAATTTCCCCAATTCAGCAATTGAAGTTTTTTTATTTTCGTTTGTATCCATTTAGATTTTTTTCAATATTTCTCAAATTTTCTTATCGTGATTTTTGCCCCCGCCCCCTTCTCTCTCCTCCTTCGTTTTTTGCCCCCTGCCCCCTAAAGGGGGTTCTAATTCGTATCTTGCTGATTAGCCACCCTTTAGGGGGGTTGGGGGGCATTTCACGCATTCACAATATCCCTTCCAAACGGACTTAATGCAATAGCAGTCAGTTTAAAATGTTGAAGTCCAAATGGAATACCGATAATTGTAATGCAGAGTAGCACTCCGAACAAGGCATGCGTGGCAGCAATCCATAAACCACCTGTAAGAAGCCAGATTACATTCATCAGGATATACAGGCATCCCGATGCTCTGTCGTGAACACGGGTTTCCCTGCCAAATGGCCAAAGTGCCAGGGCTGCCATTTTAAGAGTCTGTATCCCGAACGGAATACCAACAATCGTAATCATTAGTATAATACTGCCTATGAAATACTCAATCGCAATAATTATACCTCCAAAAATAAGCCAGATAAGATTTCCAAATACTCTCATTAAACTATAATTTTTATTTATTCAAGTACCACAGTTTTGTCTTTAGGATATTTGACAGAGTAAGTCAACGTTATCTGTTTGGTTTCCTGTGAATTAATTTCAAGATCCCACTTAATTTCGCCGGTGACCGCATTGTATCTGCCTGCTGATAATTCATTACTTTCAACAGTTATTCCGCTGTTTGAAGAAATCGGAATCTGGTCATTCAGCGTTAGTTTTACGGGTGTCGATTTATTATTTCTTACTGTTATAAGGAATGAATAAGTATCGGTCTTGTTTGCTCCAATTGTCTTTTTGCTTGTGAAATCTTTTCTCTTCTCTCTTTTTACGAGAATGCTGTTATCTGTTCCCAGTGAAATTGTAAGAGTATCTGTTAACTGGTTAACATTGAGCGTTGATTTTCCTACAAATGAATTCTCGAAGTAAAGAGTTGCCTCACCGCTCTGAAGACTAAACTTAGACCAGTCGGTAATGTTTGCTGTCAGATATGCAAGCGGCGACAATTTAGGAAGGGAAACATATTTATATTCTGCAGGGGCTGTCAGTCGCTGAATCTCAACTGTCTGAATTTTTCCATCAGAGGGAATTGTGTAAGGAACAGCTACATCGAAAGTAATAGTTGTCTCTCCAACCTGCTTCTCAACAACAACCGGAGCTGCTTCAGATGCCATAGCTTTTTCTTCCATTTTTGCTGCGGGTGTAGCCATATCCATCATAACAGGAGCATTACTTTTTCTTGCGTCTCCATACCCTCTTATTCTTATTGATGGCGGGTTATAATAATCTATAAACCAGGGATACAAAGAAGGAATATCCCCCGATATCCAGGGCGTGGCATTTGAGAAACTTAATTTAACATCTTTCCAGGCAACACCGGAATTCTGGAAAACATTGGCTTTATAAAAAATTACAACCGGATTTTTAATATCGTCTACCCTGATATCATAAGAAGGATACCATCCTGCATTTGAAACAACATAGCTAAATGATATTTTTCCTGAAACTTGTTTTTCAGATGAGACAGTAACTAAAATTTCACCCGACGGAAGCTTTTGTTTGCCTAGCTTATCGGCTATTTGCTGCTGAAGCGCTGTAATCTGTTTCCCATAATCTTTAATCAGTCGTTCTTTCTTCAAAATTGCAAGCGCGATCTGTTCCATATTGCTGGTATACAAATCCATCATGCTTTTAAACTGTTCGATAGTAAATGTCGTTTTCTTATCAAGAACTGCTTTGTTGGCTGTAAGGAACGACCCTTTTTCTTTCAGGATACTAATAGCAGTTGTTTCATCTTCAACTTTCAGCTGAAGCATTTCAATCTGACTTCTGATATTTTTTACTTCCGGTGCATCTTCAAGATTCTGCAGGTAATTATTCTGCTGATTAACAGAAAGAATTGTGAATTCTCCAAATCCTTTTACCTGAATACTCTGAGCATCGATATATGGTGAAAGGCCGGAGAGCTTTAGAATTGTTTTTCCCGACAACAGCGAGACAGATGCCTCATGGTCAATTTGTGCCCTGTCGGGAAAAACCGTAACATGTTTTATTTCAGCGTTTATCTCTTTCTCAGTCTGGGCAAAAAGATTCAGTGCTGCTGAAAAGATGAATATTGATACGATCCCTGTCTTTTTCATAATATTTGAATTATTATTGACCCTTTAAAGTTAAGATATTTTTTACTACGACAAACCTCGTGCCGTTGTGTGGTTATACCATTCGGTTCAGCCATTCACGATTCTGTATGCCTGATTTCTGCCGTTAATTATATGTTAAATATGTTAATTCGACTCCCTTATCGGTTTATTAGCTTACCTTTGGCGATTATTTAAAAGCATAAAATGAAAGTATTACGAATTGGTAATCTTACAATTGCAGTTCCGATTATACAGGGTGGAATGGGCGTTGGAATTTCCTTGTCGGGATTGGCATCTGCCGTTGCAAATGAAGGTGGGGTGGGGGTTATCTCAAGTGCCGGACTTGGTCTTTTATACAAAGATTTTTCATCTGATTATCTTGAAGCCAGCATACAGGGACTCAAAGAAGAGATACGCAAAACACGCGAAAAAACCCTCGGTGTAATTGGTGTAAATGTGATGGTCGCAATGACCAATTTCACCGATATGATTAAAACAGCAATATCTGAAAAGGTCGATATTATTACAGCAGGAGCAGGGCTTCCACTTGATTTGCCCTCTTTTCTGAAGAAAGACAGCGTCACAAAACTTGTACCCATCATTTCATCAGCCAGGGCAGCAAAGATTATATGTGAAAAATGGAAAGCCAATTATAATTATCTGCCGGATGCTTTTATAGTTGAAGGTCCCAAAGCAGGTGGACATCTGGGTTTTAAAGAGGAGCAGATTTTTGATACTGAGTATTCTCTGGAAAAACTTGTTCCGGAAATAGTAAGTGAATTAAAAGTATTTGAGGATAAGTACGACACAAAAATCCCGCTAATTGCCGCAGGTGGGATATACACAGGAGAGGATATTAATAATATTCTTAAGTTGGGAGCATCTGGCGTACAGATGGGTACTCGTTTTGTAACTACCGATGAATGTGATGCGTCTGCCGCTTTCAAACAGGCTTACATTGATGCAGAAAGCAAAGATATAGAAATAATTAGAAGTCCGGTTGGTATGCCAGGCCGGGCTATCCTTAGCAACTTTATCACAAAAGTAAGAGACGGCAAGAAACAGCCGAAGACCTGTCCTTTCAAATGTATAAAGACGTGCGACATAACCAAAAGTCCTTACTGCATAATAATCGCTCTGATAAACGCTCTTAAGGGCAATTTTGAAAACGGATATGCTTTCGCCGGAGCAAATGCCTTCAGAGCAACAAAAATATTATCGGTGAAAGAGACTTTTCAGTCTCTGCTAAAGGAGTATAAAGAAAGTAAGAAGTAGTATAAAAGTCGGAAGACCGAAGCCAGAAGACGGAAGAAAGAAGATTGAAGCCGGAAGTAAATTGACAGTTTGTTGTCTTTTCACTTCCGGCTTTTGTTTTATTATTTCAACTCCGTAATTTTCCGGCTTCGGACTTCGGACTTCGGTCTTCCAGCTTATTTATCCAGTTCCAGGTAACTCATAGTCCCCGGGATGGCGCCTTTTTCAGGGATCTTCCCCATCGGACAACCCGGAACGGGGCAATTAATTATTTTATGCTCATTATTATCAGCTGGTTCCCAGCCCATTACAAAAAGCAGTACGAAGAATCCTATTATATAGGCTACTGCAATGTGCCAGCCATTCTTAACCCATAAGATAACATTACGTGATTCAGGAAATTTATTTGTTATTGCAACACCGGCAGATGATCCGAACCAGATCATTGATCCTCCGAATCCTACACTGTAAGCCAGCATGCCCCAGTCATAATGACCCTGGTCGAGACAGAGTTTTGTAAGAGGTATATTATCAAATACTGCTGAAAGGAATCCCAATGCCAGAGCTGTAAACCATGAGGCATTTGGAAGTTCTTCAACAGGCATCATAGAAGCACAAAACACAAGGCAGAGCAGGAATATTGTTCCTTTAATTGCTCCCGGTACCTCTTTCCAAGGGACAGGTCTGATAAGAGCTCCGATAACAATTGCTATCCAGACACCCAGAGCAGGCATGTCGTAAAGAATATTGGAAATTATTGCACCGGCAAGGATTAAACCGACGCTAAAAATCTTCATCCAGTCAATCTTTACATTTGTATTCGCATCCTTCTGGATCCTCTGGTACTTGTCCTGCTGGTGCGATGCAAACCATGCAAAAAACAGAAGTGCAGAACCTGCTGCAATAAAACCATGTAAAACATTTAATGCACTTACACCGTCAATCCACATCATAGTTGTTGTGGTATCTCCTACGACGCTACCGCTTCCCCCTCCATTACTTGCTGCAACGATAGCTGCAATATATCCGATATGGACTCTTTTTTTGAAAACTACCAGCGCAATTGACCCTCCGATGAGTGCCGCTGCTATATTATCGAGGAATGATGATAAGACGAATACAAAAATTAAAAGGATAAACGGGCCCTTCCAGTCATCAGGAAGAAATTTTGGAAGCACATCAGGTACTCCTGATTCTTCAAATACTTTTGAAAGTATAGCGAATCCAAGAAGTAACCCGAGTAAATTTACTATTATTCCCCATTCTCCCTGTCGCAGAGATTTATCCATCAGTTGTTCTGCAAATGGAGTCTGTCCAAAAAGATGTTCAAACAGGTGAAATCCCGGATCAAAAACAAGTTTGAAGGTCAGTAAAACCGTAAGTCCGATAACTGCTACCCAGAAAGTCTGCTTATGAAACAATGCAACTCCCAGAAGAATGAGACCGAAAATAATAAATTCGACCCTTACCGGCCCAATTGAAGGTACTACTCCCCCCGCAGCAAAAAGGCAGACGGGTGAGAATAAAATTAAACCTAAAAGAAACAGTTTCTTACTGTTGCTAACGATCAGTGATTTTAAAATACGTGTCATTTAAAAAGGTTTTATGACGATTATAATCAGAAAAATATGAAGCCGCCAAGATAAATATATTTTTGAGTTTCGCATTCAGAATAAAGATAGCGTTTTTAAAGTTTAATGACAATTTTCCATTTCATACTTCCAGTAATCCTAATTTTTTTTATTTTTGCATGTTTATTTAGATTAAATATAATTAAGGATGATGAAATTCAATTGAAGTCATAACAAAAGGATTTCCGGGTTGTTCTTAGTTAAGGGGTAAATGTTGTTGAAAAGCAATTAAATGGAAAAAGATCAGGATAAGATATTAAGTGATGTAACTTCAGGTGAATACAAATATGGGTTCTATTCCGATATTGAAATGGAAAAGATCCCTAAAGGACTAAGTGAAGATGTTGTAAGAATTATTTCAGCAAAGAAGAATGAACCTGAATGGCTGCTTGAATTCCGGCTAAAATCATATCGCCATTGGCTTACAATGAAGATGCCGACCTGGCCAAATCTGAAAATACCACCCATAAATTACCAGGAAATAATTTTTTATGCGGCGCCGGTAGAGAGACCTAAACTGAATAGTATTGATGATATCGATCCTGAACTGAGAAAGACGTTCGACAAACTCGGAATTCCTCTTACCGAACAGAAACATCTTGCCGGCGTGGCAGTTGATGCAGTTATTGATAGTGTCTCTGTCAAAACTACCTTTAAAGAGACGCTTGCGGAAATGGGAATAATTTTCTGCTCATTCAGCGATGCAGTAAAAGAATACCCCGACCTCGTTAAAAGATATATGGGCTCGGTAGTTCCATACACAGATAATTTCTTTGCCACTTTAAACTCAGCCGTATTCAGCGATGGATCATTCTGTTATATTCCGAAGGGTGTTCGATGCCCGATGGAGCTCTCAACTTATTTCAGGATCAACTCTGCCAATACAGGTCAGTTTGAGCGAACTCTTCTTATTGCTGATGAAGAAAGTTACGTTAGCTATCTTGAGGGCTGCACAGCTCCTTCAAGGGATGAGAATCAGCTTCATGCTGCAATTGTAGAGATTGTAGCGGAAAAAAATGCTGAAGTGAAGTATTCTACCGTTCAGAACTGGTATCCCGGAAATAAAGAAGGAAAAGGAGGGGTTTTCAATTTCGTTACCAAACGTGGAATGTGCAAAGGAGAAAACTCAAAGATATCGTGGACTCAGATTGAAACAGGTTCTGCAATAACATGGAAATATCCTTCGTGTATTCTTAGAGGAGATAATTCTACCGGCGAGTTCTATTCCGTTGCTGTTACAAACAACTACCAGCAGGCCGATACGGGAACAAAGATGACTCATATTGGTAAAAATACGAAGAGCACAATAGTCTCAAAAGGAATTTCTGCGGGTCATGGTCAGAACAGCTATCGCGGGCTTGTTAAGGTTTTAAAAAATGCAACAAACGCAAGAAATTATTCCCAGTGCGATTCGTTATTGCTGGGCGATAAATGCGGTGCTCATACCTTTCCATATCTCGAAGTCGATAATCAGACTGCAATAGTTGAGCACGAGGCAACTACATCAAAAATTGGTGAGGATCAAATCTTCTACTGCAACCAGAGAGGGATCTCTACTGAAGATGCAATAGGACTTATCGTTAACGGATATGCACGCGAAGTCCTGAATAAGCTCCCAATGGAGTTTGCTGTAGAAGCTCAGAAGCTACTGCAAATTAGTCTTGAGGGAAGCGTAGGTTAGTTAAGACAAAAGACAAAAGTAAAAAGACAAAAGTAAAAGATAAAGGTAAAAAGTAATTCACTAGGTTCCCCTCCTTGGAGGGGTCAGGGGTGGGTTTAAAATCAAGACAGAGGACAAAAGTAAAAAGACAAAAAGTAAATACCATGTTGATTATAAATAATTTAAAAGCCTCAATAGGAGGAAAAAGTATCTTAAAAGGAATAACCCTTCAGATAAAACCCGGAGAAATTCATGCAATTATGGGTCCTAACGGATCAGGTAAAAGCACTCTGGCTGCTGTGCTGGCAGGACGCGAATTCGTAGAAGTTACCGAAGGAACTGTAACTTATAACGGCAAAAACCTATTAGATATGCCTCCTGAAGACCGTGCAAAAGAGGGAATTTTCCTTGGATTTCAGTATCCGATTGAAATACCGGGTGTAAGTATGGTGAATTTCATGAAAACAGCTGTTAATGAACACCGTAAGCATAATGGACTTGCACCTCTTTCTGCTTCTGACTTTCTTAAAATGATGCGCGAGAAAAAGGAAATGGTAGAAATCGATTCTAAACTCGCAAACAGATCTGTTAATGAGGGTTTTTCAGGTGGAGAAAAAAAGAAAAATGAGATTTTCCAAATGGCAATGCTCGAACCAAAACTTGCCATTCTTGATGAAACAGATTCTGGTCTCGATATTGATGCTCTGCGTGTAGTGGCTAATGGTGTGAACAAACTTAAGAAGCCTGATAATTCATTTATAGTTATTACTCATTATCAGCGATTGCTCGATTTTATTGTACCTGATGTTGTTCATGTTCTTTACGATGGGAGGATAGTTAAAACAGCAGGAAAAGAACTCGCACTCGAACTTGAAGAAAAGGGTTATGACTGGATCAAAAAAGAGGTTGAAAATAATATACCGGTATGAACGGAAAATCTGAAGTAACAGAAAGATATTTGAAGCTGTATAAGGAGAATATAGATAAGATTTCCGGTATTTCGTCACCTTACCTTAATTCTTTCAGGAAGAAGGCTATTGAGAGATTCAGTGAGCTAGGCATACCAACAAAAAAGAATGAAGCCTATAAATATACTAACCTGAATACTTTTTTTGATAATGATTACGAAAGCTACTTTATGCCTGTAAAAGCGGATTTTGTTAAAGCTGAAAAATTCAGGTGCGATGTGGCTAACCTCGATACACATGGAATAGTACTACTGAATGGATTTTATCCAACTATAAACGAAAAACTCCGTCAGCTGCCAAGCGGGATATGGATTGGCAGTCTTAATGAAGCAGCTCTGAAATTTCCTGATCAGATTCAGAAGCATTACGGAAAATATGCAAAAAATGAAAACGACGGACTTATCGATCTGAATACAGCAATGGCCTCTGATGGTTTATTTATATACGTTCCGGAAGGAGTTGAGCTTACAAAACCAGTTCAGGTTGTAAACCTGGTTCTCTCCGATAGCGATATTTTTAATCAGCCCAGGAATCTTTTTGTTGTAGAGAAAAATGCTCATTTTTCAATGATTATCTGCGACCATACACTTTCACCGCAAAAGTTTCTTACGAATGCTGTTACTGAGGTATTTGTCGGGGAAAACGCCCATTTCGATTTAATAAGAATGCAGAATGAACATAATGCTGCCTGCAAGATAACCAATACCTTTATTCATCAGGAACAAAAAAGTTTGGCCACCTCTAATAACCTGACTCTTCACGGCGGACTTATCAGGAACAGTACCTACCATATCCTTGGTGGTGAAGGAGCAGAATGCTTTTCATACGGGTTATTCCTGACAGACAAATGGCAGCATGTTGATAATTTTGTAAATGTAGATCATGCTTTTCCGCATTGTACAAGCAATCAGCTATTTAAGGGTGTTCTTGATGATATGTCAACCGGTGCTTTCAATGGTCGGATACTTGTACGACCCAATGCTCAGGGAACTCTGGCTTATCAAAAAAATAATAACATACTTCTTACCGATGATGCAAAGATGGACTCTAAACCACAGCTTGAGATTTTTGCTGATGATGTGAAATGCAGTCATGGAGCAACAATTGGTCAGGTTGATTCTGATGCTCTCTTTTATCTTCAGTCACGGGGAATTAATAAACGCGAAGCAAGACTTATGCTAATGTTTGGATTTGCACATGAAGTAATTCAGAATATTAAAGTTGAAGCGCTTCGCGACAGAATGGATAACCTTGTTATGCAGCGGTTGAAAGGTGAGCTTTCGCGTTGCGCCAGTTGTTTGGTTAAATGCGGATAATCTGAATTGAAAATGAAAGAAATAGCTAAAATAAGAACCGATTTTCCAATTCTTGGCAGGAAAGTTTATGATAAACCTCTTGTTTACTTCGATAATGGTGCAACTACACAGAAACCGCAGTGTGTTATAGATACTCTGACGGAAGTATACACAACCTATAATTCAAATATACACAGGGGAGTACATTATTTAAGTGACATGTCGTCTGAGGCTTACGAAAATGCCAGGGGAAAAGTAACGTCGTTTATTAATGCTGATAAAAGAGTTGAAATTATCTTCACATCCGGTACTACAGGTTCAATTAACGGTTTAGCTTTCTCTTATGGAGAACGATATATAAAATCCGGTGATGAGATAATTATAAGTCATCTTGAGCATCACGCCAATATTGTCCCATGGCAGATGATGTGCGAAAGGAAAGGTGCTGTTTTGAAAGTTATCCCTGTTAACGATGCGGGAGAAATTATCTTTGAGGAATATCTGCAATTGCTTTCTTCCAGGACGAAGCTCGTATCTGTTACTCAGGTTTCTAATGCACTGGGAACAGTTCTTCCAATAGCAGAGATAATTGCATCTGCGCACTCGGCAGGTGTTCCGGTGCTTATTGACGGTGCTCAGGGGGTACAGCATGGGATCATTGATGTGAAAAAACTTGATTGTGATTTTTATGTTTTCTCGGGGCATAAGATTTACGGACCCAATGGGATAGGAATACTCTATGGCAAAGAGAAATGGCTTTCCGAGCTGCCTCCGTTTCAGGGTGGTGGTGATATGGTTGATAAAGTAACATTTGAAAAAACTACTTATAACGAGCTTCCTTTTAAGTTTGAAGCAGGAACGATGAACTACCCGGGGGCAATTGGTCTGGGTACAGCACTGGACTACGTTTCAGACATTGGGAGAGAAAATATTTTGCAGAGGGAAAATATGCTTTTGTTATATATAACAGAAAGATTATCAGCGATTAACGGATTGAAAATATTTGGCAATTCTACCCAAAAAATTCCTACCATGTCTTTTCATCTCAAAAATATTCATCAATATGATGCCGGGATGATTCTTGACAAAATGGGTATCGCAGTCAGAACCGGAACCCATTGCGCCCAGCCTGTTATGGAACGTTTTGGAATTGAAGGAACAATTCGTGCCTCCCTATGTTTCTATAATACAAAGGAAGAAATTGACTCCCTCGTTATTGGTATTGAAAAAGTAATGAGTATGTTCGCCTAAAATAATTATATGACAATCAGCGAAGTACAGGATGGCATAATTGAGGAGTTTGCTTTGTTCGACGACTGGATGGATAAATACAATGTTCTTATCGATCTGGGAAAAGAATTACCGGTAATTGACCCTAAGTTCAAAGTAAAGGATTTTCTGATTGAGGGTTGTCAGTCGAAGGTTTGGCTGCATCCGGAATACGATGGTAAGGTAATAACTTTTACAGCAGACAGTGATGCAATAATTACCAGGGGAATTGTTGCGCTGCTGATAAAAGTACTTTCGGGTCGGACACCCAAGGAGATAATATCTGCCGATCTCTATTTTATTGAGAAAATTGGATTGCGACAGAATCTTTCGCCAACACGTTCCAATGGACTGTTATCGATGGTACGCCAAATGAAGCTTTATGCAATGGCTCTTGAGGGAAGAAACAAACAGTAAAAACTATGGACGCATCAGAATTACTGGAAATTGAAATAAGAATCGGGGAGGTTCTAAAAAGCATTTTTGATCCGGAAATCCCAGTGAATATTTACGATTTGGGGCTTATATATGAAATAAGCGTCGATGAGGATCATGTTGCTCATATAACAATGACTCTTACAGCACCCAATTGTCCAATGGCAGAAGAACTTATTGAAGAGGTAAAATATAAAGTCGGAGGTACCCGTGGTGTTAAAGAGTGTGATCTGAAACTTACCTTTAACCCGCCATGGGATAAGAGCATGTTGAGTGATGAAGCAAAACTTGAGCTCGGATTTCTTTAGTGCTATCAATAAATGAACAGTTCGTCAGGGAATACTATTTCAGCACTTATAAAGTTAAAAGCTCAAGAGCTGGGATTTGATCTTTGTGGTATTGCAGCTTCAAAAATTCTCACAGAACATGAAAGTGTTTTAAGAGAATGGTGCTCATCAGGTATGAATGGTGACATGACTTATCTGTGTCAGAACATTGAAAAGAGGATCAATCCTGCGCTTCTTGTTCCCGGTGCAAAGTCTGTAATTGTAACAGGTCTTAATTATTATTCAGAGAAAAAGCAGGGATGGGATGGGGTCCCGGTTTTATCAAGGTATGCGTATGGCGCTAATTATCATGATGTTATAACTGGCAGACTTAATAAGATAGTTGACTTTATAATGACATTAAGGCCGGAAGCAGAGGGTAAATCCTATGTCGATTCTGCCCCGTTACTTGAAAAAGCCTGGGCAAAAGAAGCCGGATTAGGAGGGCCGGGGAGACATTCAATCTTAATAAACAATCATATCGGATCATTCTTTTTTCTCGGGATTATTATACTCGATATTGAACTCGATTACGATCGGCCTTTTAGTAAGGACCTTTGTGGTTCGTGCAGGCTATGTATTGATTCCTGTCCTACCGGTGCGATAAATGAAAACAGGACAATAGATGCCCGTAAGTGTATAGCATACCTTACGATAGATAGCAAAGCACCAATTCCGGAGGTCCTTATCCCAAAAATGGAAGGGAGGGTTTTTGGTTGCGATAAATGTCAGGAAGTATGTCCCTGGAACCAAAAGGCTAAACAACATAAAAATCCCGAATTTGAAATTTCAGAAGAACTGAAGGAGATGACTTTAGAAGACTGGAAGAATCTTACTCCTGGTCAGTTTAATACTCTATTTAAGAGCTCTGCTATTGCCAGAAGAAAATATGTCCGGTTCATGAGAAATGTAACAGATGTTACAAAATCTGTTAAACCTCTACGAGGTATCGATTAAGATTCTTACTCTAATCTGTATTTCTACAATACTTTATCGCCTACAGCGAATGTGTAAATGCCTTCTGA
>Ga0209745_1000051_pt1 | contig 59497 bp, 48 predicted proteins | sample BarGraNGADG00312_FD_184495 | JGI IMG/M metagenome (GOLD analysis project Ga0209745, IMG submission 184495) | Arctic peat soil microbial communities from Barrow, Alaska - Barrow Graham LP Ref core NGADG0004-312 (SPAdes) (version 2) | ecosystem: Environmental > Terrestrial > Soil > Wetlands > Peat... | reverse complement strand
TTGGCATAATATCCCCTCTCCTATTGGGAGTATCATACCATCTATCGCTTCGATACCGCCAGAAACATACGTCATAGTATTAATGAATTGACGTACTAGCGGCTGACAACCGCACAAAAGCACCCTTTCAGGCTACCGCGCCGTCACGCTTTCGCGCCGCCCCGGCACCACTTCAGCACCCGGCAGCCGAACGGGTGGGGTGACATGACCGCTGCAGGGCAGCAGGTTATCAAGACTGTCCCGACCTGCCCGTCAGGTGGAGTGTACTCCATCGTATCCGCGACGCCTCCGTACTTGTCGTGCACCCTTCATCCCCCGCAAGGGACATAAGGCGTCAGGCCTGATGGGACGTGCGTGAGCCGGTAGCCGGACAGCGGCCGGCTCGCCATTTTCTCGTCCCCTCTTCTTCCCTTTTCCCTCCCCGCCCGGCAGGCCCGCTCGCTCGAGCGCTTTCTTGAGATTGGCCGCTTCGATGGATATACTGATGAGTCCAGCACGCCCGGGGGCATATCCCTCCGGGCTGCTTTGAAAGTGGAAGCGCTGCGAGAGTGAGTGAAGGCAGATGTCGGTAGTCGTACAGAAGTTCGGCGGCACGTCCGTCGGCAGCGTAGAGAAGATCAAGAACGTGGCCAGGCGGGTCGCCGAGAGCAAGAAGCGCATCGACCACCTGGTCGTGGTCGTCAGCGCGCTCGGAAAGACGACCGACGAGCTGGTCGAGCTCTCCAGGCAGATATCCGATAACCCCCCCGAGCGCGAGATGGACATGCTGCTCTCCACCGGTGAACAGGTGTCGATGGCGCTGCTCGTGATGGCGCTCGAGGAGCTGGGGGTGGACGCGATAAGCATGACCGGCCAGCAGGTGAACATCCTCACTGACACCGCGCACTCCAAGGCCAGGATACGGCACGTCAGCACCAAGCGGCTCACCGAGGAGCTTCGCAAGGGTCGCGTGGTCGTCGTGGCCGGTTTCCAGGGCGTGACCGGCGACGGCGAGATCACCACGCTGGGAAGGGGTGGCTCCGATACCACGGCCGTTGCGCTCGCCGCGTCGCTGCACGCGGACTGCTGCGAGATCTACACCGACGTGGACGGCGTCTTCACCGCCGACCCGCGGCTGGTGCCGAACGCACACATGCTGAAAGAGGTCTCATACCTCGAGATGCTCGAGATGGCGACCAGCGGCGCCAGGGTGCTGCAGTCGAGGTCGGTCGAATATGCCAGGAACTACAACGTCCCGCTCCACGTGCGATCGAGCTTCCACGGTGGAGAAGGGACGCTGGTGAAGAGCGAGGATGACATCATGGAGAAAGCGATTATCAGCGCGGTCACTCACGACTTCAGCGAGGCCAAGGTGACGGTCAGCGACATCCCGGACGAGCCGGGGATCGCCGCCAAGCTGTTCACCGCCCTGGCGGAAGCTAACATCAACGTCGACATGATCATCCAGAACGTGAGCGAGAGCCAGAAGGCGACGATCTCGTTCACCATCGCGTCGGACGACATCGAGAAGGTCCGCCACGCCATCGGGCACGTGGCCTCCTCGATGGGCGCCAGGGCCTGTGACTTCGACGAGAACATAGCGAAGATCACCCTGATCGGCGCGGGGATGCGCAGCCACCCCGGCATCGCGGCTCAGATGTTCAAGACGCTCGCCGATCGCGGGATAAACATCGAGATGATCACCACGTCGCCGATCAAGATCTCGTGCATCGTCCGCGAGAAGGACGGGGAGCACGCGGTGAAGGCGCTGCATGACAGCTTCGAGCTGTAAGGCCTGTGGCGTAAACGCCCGGGCGGTCCGCCCGGTTCTTACCTAAAAGACACCTTAGTCAAAGAGGTACGCCATGAAAGAGAAAAAAGTAGCGATAGTAGGAGCGACCGGCATGGTCGGCCAGGCGATGAGGTCGGTGCTCGAGGAGCGCTCGTTCCCGGTCGCCTCGCTCAAGCTGCTCGCGTCCGAGCGCTCGCGCGGCCGGTCCTTCGAGTTCAAGGGCGAGACCCTTCCGGTGGAGGTGCTGGACGAGGACTCTTTCGAAGGCTTAGAGATCGCGCTCTTCTCGGCCGGCGCCGGCATATCCAGGAAGTTCGCGCCGATCGCGGCGGCCGCCGGCGCGGTGGTGATCGACAACTCCAGCGCGTTCAGGATGGACGTCGACGTCCCGCTCGTGGTGCCGGAGGTGAACGCCCCGGCGGCATTCGAGCACAAAGGCATCATCGCGAACCCGAACTGCTCTACCATCCAGATGGTCGTCGTCCTCGAGCCGCTGCACGCCGAGTTCGCCATCAGGCGCGTAGTCGTCAGCACGTACCAGTCGGTGTCCGGCACCGGCAAGAAGGCCGTCGACGAACTGAGGCGCCAGGTCGAAGACCTGGCCGCGGGCAGGGATGTCACCTGCGAGGTATACCCGCACCAGATCGCATACAACTGCCTGCCGCATATAGACGTCTTCCTCGACAACGGCTACACCGGCGAAGAGATGAAGATGGTCAACGAGACCCGTAAGATAATGGGCGTGCCCGACCTCGCCCTGACAGCGACCACGGTGCGCGTCCCGGTCTTCGTCGGCCATAGCGAGTCGGTTAACGTACAGTTCGAGCGCCCGGTAACACCCGAGGGAGCCCGCGAGGTTCTGTCGCGCGCGCCGGGCGTCGAGGTGGTCGACGACCCGTCGAACAACGTCTACCCGCTGGCTGTGGATTGCGACGGAAAAGACCCCTCGTACGTGGGGCGGATACGCGTCGACGAGAGCGCCGAGAACGCGTTGAACCTGTGGATTGTTAGTGATAACCTGCGAAAAGGGGCTGCTTTGAACGCTGTGCAGATAGCGGAGCTGCTCCTCCAGTCGAGATAAGCACCGTCCTATGGGATGCGGCACCATCTCCCGGGCGCGCGGACCGGAGAATTCTTTGCAGGAAGTCGGCTGACAATGGAAGGCGCTTGCCCTCCGGGCGGTGGACCGGACTGTCCACAACATCCGGGCTCTCCCCCCGTCGCGAGATGTGTCACCTGTAACCGCGTGGTCTGTTCTCTATGTCGCGTGTTCATGGGCGGCCGCAACTACTGCCAGTCCTGCGCGTCGCTCGCGGACGGGACACCCCCGGCGGGGCCGCAGGGGCTGCAGCAGTACGCCCCGCCGCCCGGCTACCCGCAGCAGTACCCGCAGTACGGCATCTACCAGCCCGTTAGGCCGGCGCGGCGTTACGAAGAGATCTTCCCCGGCGCGGACTGGGGGCCGGGTGAAGCCATAGCGATATTCTTCATCGCGCTCCTGGTGTCCACCGGCCTGAGTATCGCGCTCCTGAACCTGTTCTTCTCCTCGACGTCGAGCAACACCTCAACGATCCTGTTCCTCTTCATGTCGAGCCTGATGCTCTACGCCATCATGCTGGGTGGCGTCTACTACTCGGTCGTCACGAGACACGGGAGTGACCTGAAGGCCATCGGGCTCTCGACCAGACACGCGGGCAGGGCGATCGAATGGGGATTCGGCCTCGGCCTGCCGCTCTTCGCCGGGGCACTCGGGCTCGCGTTCATCTCGCTCTTCGTCTACAACGCCGCCTATCGTGACTTGCTGCACCGTCCCATACCGCAGTCGATGATGCCCAGCTTCTCAGGCACCAGCGGGGGCGCAATATTCATCTACGTGTTCACGCTGGTGGTGCTTGCACCGGTGTGCGAGGAGATATTCTTCCGCGGCTACCTCTACCCGTCCTTCCGCAACAGGATGGGGATGCAGGCCGCGATGCTCTTGAACGGGGCGTTCTTCGCTGCCGTCCACTTCCAGCTGCCGGGCTTTCTCCCCCGCTTCCTGATCGGGTACGGCCTCTGCTACATGTACGAGCGCAACAGGACGCTCATCGCCCCGATGATCGGGCACGCTCTCTACAACGGCCTGCTCGTACTGCTGTCGGGGATCCTCGGCTTGTTCTGACTTCCAAGGGTGGAGTGTCCGCCGCGTTGAAGAATCTACGAGACGTGGCGCGGATGGTGGTGATTGAACCAAAATCACCCATATATACGTTGTGGGAGCACGCGTCATGGGATATATTTTTCAGTGATCGAAATATTTGACCAGGAAACAATCTCTTAGAAATTGAGTAAAACTTCCAAGAAAGGCGAAACGGCGGCCACGCTGCTCGACCAGGCGCTGCCCGAGATGATACGGTTCGGGAGGAACCTCGAGGCGGCCAGGCTGGCAAGGTTCGGCCTGTCCCTGACCCAGTTCTTCACCATGGGCGTCCTCGAGCACAAGGGCGACCAGATGATGAAAGAGCTGGGCGCGGAGCTCGACCTCTCGATGGGGGCGATCACCGGGGTGGTGGACAAGCTCGCGAGGATGGACCTGGTCCGTCGCTACACTGTAGAGTCTGACCGCAGGGTGGTGAAGGCGAGCCTCACAGACAACGGGAGGGAGCTCTTCGAGAAGGTGTCGGACGACAGGAAAGAGGCGCTGTCGGAGGTCATCGCCGACGTGTCACCTGATGACATGGAGCTGTTTCTCGAGATACTTACCAAGTTGATGCAGTCCGTCGAGAGCTGGGTCGGTCAGAAAACGGCGTGAGCTTTTGATGAATCGGGAGGGCGAAGTGAAACGTAAAGTCGAAAGAGTACTCTCGGTCGGGATCAAAGCCGCTATATGCGTGCTCCTCGCCGTTCTGATCGTTGGAGGCTGCGGTGGCAGCCCCGTCAGCGTGACGATCGAGACCGTATCCCCCCGGGCCATCAGCGAGACCGTCATGATCGCCGGCAACCTGTCTCCGGCGACACCCGCCCAGGTGATGCCGATGGTCAACGGGGTCATCCAGACGGTGTACGTGCAGGAAGGCCAGCAGGTGGCCGTGGGCCAGCCCCTCATTCAGCTCGACACGTCGCAGCTCACGCAGCAGCTGCTGTCCGCGCAGGGAAGCCTCGAGTCGACACAGTCTCTCTCGGGCATGATCAACAGCCTGGCTTCATCCGCGTCCAACCTCGGTTCTTCCTTGAGCGGCGCGGTCAACTCTGCGCTCTCCAGCGTCGACGCCGGCGTGACCAGCCTGATAAGCCTCGAGAAGCTCATCGTTCCGGCACTCCCGGAGGACCAGCGCATGGCCGCGCTCCAGGTGATTGACGCGAGCTACCAGAACTACGTGGCGAGGCGCCAGAACATCCCGTCGATCTCGACCGGGGGCGGCGGCAGCGGGGGCTTCAGCAACGGCGCGCAGGTGGCCGCCGCGGACCAGGCGATAAAGAACGCGCAGAAGAACCTGCAGAACGCGACAATACTCTCCCCCGCCACCGGCACCGTCATCGCCGCCAGCGCGGGGGGCGCCTCTATAAACAGCCTGATGAGCACGCTGATGAGCAGCTTCAGCAGCATGATACCTTCCGGCCTCAGCCTCTCGTCGCTGAGCGGGCTGAGCGGAGGGCTCACCAATACGGGCATGCCCTCGTCCGGCCAGCTGGTCGCAGGGTCGTTCGTGTCTCCCGGCTCGCCGATCTTCACGATCGTCGACCTCAAGAACATGGACATGATCGCGAAGGTCGATGAGTCTGACATCGCCAAGATCACGGCGGGCCAGCCGACCTCGGTCTCGCTCGAGGCCTACCCCGGCAAGGCGTTCAGCGCCAAGGTCGTGAAGGTCTCCGACGTGTCGACGACGAACGAGGCGGGCGCGACCGCGTTCGACGTGACCGTCCTGATGGACCCGGCCGACCGTAACCTGAAGGTCGGCATGACCGGCACCGCCGACGTGACCGTCGCGGAGAAGACCGCGGCTACCACCGTGCCCGTCGACGCGATAGTGGAGAAGAGTGGAAAGAAATACGTCTACAAGGTGGTCGACGGCAAGGCGAAGCTCACGCCGGTCCAGGTAGGGATCGTGACCGAGAGCGAGGTCGAGATCCTCGACGGAGTCAAGATCGGCGACAAGGTCGTGACGAACGGCGTCGACAAGCTCAAAGACGGCCAGGCGGTCAAGGAGGCGCAGCCGGGCAGCTAGGGCCCGGGCGTCCTCTCAAGGCAACCCGGGGCCGGTCGGCCCGCAAGCGCAAGAAGGGAATCTCTTGCCCCCGATAATCAAGGCGCTCGATGTTGTAAAGCAGTACCGCATGGGCGATACCGTCGTCGAGGCCCTGCGCGGGGTCTCCCTCGAGATCGAGCGCGGAGAGTTCATAGTCATCATGGGGTCATCCGGCTCCGGCAAGTCCACGCTGATGCACATCCTGGGCTGCCTCGACCATCCCACCAGCGGGGAGCTCTGGATTGAGGACGAAGACGTTAGCGGCATGAACGGGGGCAGGCTGGCGGAGATCCGCAACTCGAAGATAGGCTTCGTCTTCCAGCAGTTCAATCTGCTGTCGAGGACCGCGGCCGTCAACAACGTCGAGCTCCCACTGCTCTACGCCGGTGTCGGCTCTTCCGAGCGCAAGAGGCGCGCACAGGAAGCGCTCGAAAAGGTCGGGCTCTCGCACCGGATGGGACATTACCCGAGCCAGCTCTCGGGAGGCGAGCAGCAGCGTGTAGCGATCGCCCGCGCGCTCATCAACAACCCGGCCATACTGATGGCCGACGAGCCCACCGGGAACCTTGACACCAAGTCCGGCATCGAGATCCTCGCGATACTGCAGGAGCTGAACGCGCGCGGGATATCCCTGGTGATGGTGACGCACGAGCGTGAGGTCGCCGAGCACGGCGACCGCATCATCCACCTGCGCGACGGCGACATCGTGAGCGAGGAGAAGGTCGAGGAGAGGCGCGTCGCGGCCGACGAGCGCCTCGTAAAGGCCGAAGACGGGGGGTGGGGCGAGCAATGAAACTAGTCGAGAGCCTCATGACCGCGCTCCGCGCGCTCCGCGCCAACAAGATGCGCTCCGCCCTGACCATGCTCGGTGTCATCATCGGGGTCGGCTCGGTGATACTGCTCGTGTCTCTCGGCTCGGGGGCGCGTGCCGAGATCACGACGACGATACAGGGAATGGGCTCGAACCTGATAATGGTGGTGCCCTTCAAGATGCAGCTCGGCGGCAACATGATGCAGCAGGGCGCCCCGCAGTTCGCGCTCAACAAGTTCACGATGAAGACTGTGGATAGCGTCGGAAAAGCGCTGGGAGACCCTTCGAGGGTCAGCGCCGACATCCAGCGCTCCATATTCATGAGCAACGGCGACAAGCGTTACTTCGGCCTGATCAACGGCACCGGCTACAACGAGTTCGACATCCGCAACCTGAAGACCAAGAGCGGCAGGTTCTTCACCAAGCCCGAGGAAGACGCCGGCCTGATGGTCGCGGTCATAGGGGATACGGTCGTGAAGGACCTCTTCGGGCTCAACCAGGACCCGATCGGGCAGTACATCACGATCAAGGGGCGCAAGGTCAAGGTCATCGGCGTACAGGAGCACAAGGGACGCTCACTGATGCTCGACCAGGACGCCTATGTGTGGATGCCGCTGCCGACCGCGATCAGGCTGTTCGGCTCCGCGAACCCGAACTTCATCGTCGCCAAGGCCTCCTCGACCAAGACCGTCAACTCGGATGCGGTCAAGATAAAGAACGCGCTGGCGAAGAGCTTCTCGACCGACGAGTTCTCGGTGATAACGCAGAGCGACATCCTCTCGTTCGCGCAGAACATCACCCGCATCCTCACCTATCTTCTCGGCGGGCTCGCAGGGATCTCTCTACTGGTAGGCGGCATCGGCATCATGAACATCATGCTGGTTTCGGTGACTGAGAGGACCCGGGAGGTCGGCATCCGCAAGGCCGTCGGCGCGAAGACGCGCGACATCCTGCTCCAGTTCCTGGTGGAGGCGGTCACGCTGAGCCTGATCGGCGGGACCATCGGGGTGCTCCTCGCCATCCTGGGTTCGGTGCTCTACACGCAGATATTCCACCTGCGAGCGCAGGTCACGCTGTGGATCATACTGCTGGCTTTCATCTTCTCGATGATGGTAGGCGTGTTCTTCGGGGTGTACCCGGCCACCAAGGCCGCGCAGCTCGACCCGATCGAGTCATTGAGGTACGAGTAAAGCCTTCCGCCTGCGAGTCAGAGCTCCCTGCGCCCGTCCATCGCCCTGCCCAGCGTCACCTCGTCCGCGTACTCCAGGTCTCCTCCGACCGGAAGGCCGCTCGCGATGCGGCTGACCTTCACACCGAGCGGCCTGACCAGCTGAGCAAGGTAGAGAGCGGTCGCCTCCCCCTCCGCGTTCGGGTTGGTGGCCGCGATCAGCTCGGCGACCTCTCCGTCCTGGATCCTCCCCATCAGCTCGCTGAATCGAAGCTCGTCCGGGCCCACCCCGTCGATGGGCGAGATGGCCCCGCCGAGCACGTGATAGAGACCTCTGAACGAGCGGGTCTTCTCGATCGCCAGGACGTCGCGCGGCTCCTCGACGACGCAGAGGAGCGACGTGTCCCGGCGGGGGTCAGAGCAGATGCCGCAGAGCTCGCCTTCCGAGATGTTGAAGCACTGGCGGCAGAAGCCGATCTTCTCCTTCAGCTCCACGATGGCGGAAGCGATCTCGTCGGCCTCCTCCCTGGGAAGGGAGAGGATGAAGAACGCCAGCCTCTGTGCGGACTTGGGGCCGATGCCGGGCAGCTTGCACAGCTGCTCGATCAGCTTCTCCAGCGGGGGCGCGTAGAACGGCATCTACTTACAGGCCCGGGATGCCCAGCCCGCCGGCCAGGCCGCCCATCCGCTCGGCGGCGAGCTTGCCCGCCTCTTCGAGCGCGCCGTTGACCGCCGCGAGCACCAGGTCCTCGAGCATGGACACGTCCTCGGGGTCGACCGCCTGCGGGTCGATGGTGATGCTGCGGATGTTCTGGTGGCCGTCCGCGACGACCTTCACCACGCCGCCACCGGACGAGTACTCGACGGTCTCGTCCGCCAGAGTGGCCTGGGCCTCCTCCATCTGCCTCTGGACCTGCTGCAGCTGCTTCATCATGTCGCCGGAGGCCTTCGGCTTCTGCTGGCCCTTCGGGTAATACTTGCCCTTTGACACCTTACTCGTTACCCCCGTCCTCGATTATCTCTCCGTCGAAGTCCTTCTCGATGAGCCTCGCGATGTCATCTATCGACTTCGCCCCCTCGTCGGGCGCGGCCTCCCCGGATTCGGGTGCCGGTGGGTCGCTCGCCTCGACGGGCGCTTCCTTCTCCGGCTTCTCAGGCTTCGCGGCAGGAGCGGGCTTCCTCGCCCGGGGCGCGGCGGCGGCCGGTGCGGCCGGCGGCTCCCCCCTGCCCGTTGCCGCCTCGAGCTTCAGGCTCACCGGGTGCTCGACCAGCCTCGACCAGATCTCCTCCACCTTCTGCACTTCGTCCGAGTCGGAGAGCGCTTTCATCTGGAACGACGCGTCCGGCGCGAATACGAGCGTTATCTTCTCGCCGTCGTCGTCAGTAGCCGAGTCATTGACCCTCGCCTTGGTCAGGAGCGAGTAGGTCCTCATGTCGTCCCGCCCCTTCAGCTCCGCGAGGACCGCCTTCAGCGCGCGGTTTGCACGCTCCACCTCGGGACCGCCTGCGCCTTTCGCCCTCGGCTTCGCCGGAGGTTCTGCGGCGGGCTCGGCCGCGGGGGGAAGTTCCTGCGCCCGTTTCTTCTCGGGCCCGGCCGCCTCGCGACGGGGGGCCGGCGCGGGTGCCTCGAGGGCCTGGACCGGGTGCGCCCCTCCATCGAGTTTCCTCTCGAGCTCCTCAAGCCTGAACAGCAGGCCGTCCATCGAGACATCGGTGTCGATCCTGGTCGCCTTCACCAGCGCGCACTCGAGCACCAGCCGCGCGCTGTCGGCGTTGCGCATCTCCCGGTGTGCCTCGCCGAGCCTCTCGATCAGCCTGATAACCTCGTGCCTCCGGAACCGGTTCGCCTGCACGGTGAGACGCTCGAAGTGCCCGTCGGTCACCTGCACTATCTCCCTCGGGTTTGCCGCGTTCTGGATAAGGAAGAGCGAGCGCAGTTGCGCGATCAGCGACTCCACGAACCGCCTCGGGTCCTTGCCCGTCTCGACCGCCCGCCCGGTCAGCTCGAGCGACCTCGCCGCGTCCCTCTCGGCGAGCGCGTCGACCATGGAGAAGGTCAGCTCGGCCTCGACCTCGCCCAGCATGTCGGCGACCTGTGCGTATGTAACGTTCTCACCGGCCAGGTTCGATATCTGGTCCATGACGCCTATAGCGTCGCGCACCGAGCCCCTGGAATGCTCCGCGATCGCCCCGATCGCCTCGGGCTCGATCTCTATTCCCTCGTGCACCGCTATCTTTCCGAGCAGCCCCGCCAGCTCGTCCGTCTGCACAAGGCTGAAGTCGAACCTCTGGCAGCGCGACACGATGGTCGGCAGAATCTTGTGCGGCTCGGTCGTGGCGAGCACGAAGCGGACGTGGGCCGGGGGCTCCTCGAGAGTCTTGAGGAGCGCGCTCGATGCCTCGGGCGTCAGCTGGTGGACCTCGTCGATGATGTAAACCTTCGACCTGAGCGAGGTCGGCGTGTAGGGGATCTTGTCGAGAAGGTCACGGATCTCGTCGATCTTGCGGTTGCTGGCGGCGTCTATCTCGATGACGTCCAGCGCGGTGCCCTCGGATATCGATATGCACGCCTCGCACTGGTTGCACGGCGTCGCCGTCGGCCCCTGCTCGCAGTTGATGGCCTTCGCCAGTATCCTCGCCGTGCTGGTCTTGCCGGTGCCCCTCGGGCCGCAGAACAGGTAGGCATGGACGAGCCTTCCTCCCGACAGAGCGTTCGAGATGGTGTCCGTGACGTGTGGCTGCCCGACCACTTCGTCGAACGCCTGCGGTCGCCATTTGCGGTAAAGGGATATATGGTCCATGTCGGCTGTTGCCGGCCTCCTCGAGACTGTCTCCTCACAATAAAGTGACTGTGCACCCACCTTCGTTCCCGGAAACCGGTCGCTGCGCGCGCAGCCAGCTCCGACCAGGTTGCTCCACGGCACACGGGAGTCATTGCTTACCGCTGCTTCCTCCCGGACCTGACGGGGTTCACAAATTCCCGTTGCGTGGGACCCAGCCTTCAACGCCGCTTACGAACACAACGGCGACGGCCCCTCAAGACCTCCGGTGGGAGTTCGGCCCCGCTGTAGCGGATTGCGGGTACAGGGCACCGCTAGCTCCCCACCTAGCACAGTCAAAGTCTAGTATATGTAGGCGAGTTTCTTAAAGTCAAAGACGTCACTCAAAGCGTGCTCCCGGGGCTCTCCGGCGGGGCCGTGGACCCCGGCTGGGATATAATACAGGGCCATCGACGGGCCGCAAGGACGGTATTCGCTTGAAGCTTTTCAGGAAGGGCTCAAAGGGGAGAGAGGTCGCGGACATACAGCAGAGGCTATGCGCCGCGGGCTTCCTGGACCCTTCACTCCCGGAGGTCGCCGAAGCGGAGTTTTCCGAGGAGACCGAGTCGGCGCTGAAGGCGTTCCAGCAACAGCGCGGGCTGATCGCCGACGGGATAGTCGGCCAGGACACCTGGCGCTCGCTGGTCGAGGCCAGCCGCGAGCTCGGCAGCCGCTTCCTCTACCTTCACGAGCCGCCGCTCCGGGGCGACGACGTCACCGAACTGCAGCGCAGGCTGAACGGCCTGGGCTTCTACAGCGGCAAGGAGGACGGCATCTTCGACAGCCAGGCGGCCGCGGCGGTGGAGCAGTTCCAGCGCAACTGCGGCATCCAGGCGGACGGCATAGTCGGCGTGAAGACGGTCGACTCACTGATGAGGCTCTCCCGCGTGACCAGGCCGACCAGCGTCGCCTCGGTCCACGAGAGCGAGAAAGGGCTTCCGTCCGGCGGCGTGGAGGGCAGGCGCGTCCTCATCGACCCCGGGCACGGCTATCCGCCGGACGCCGGCGAGGTCGGCCCTTCCGGGCTGAAGGAGAGCGAGGTCGCGGAGAGGCTGGCTGAACTGCTGGGGGGTCAGCTTGTGGCGGCCGGCGCGCTGGTCATCTACTCGAGGAGGCGCGGGGAATACCTGAGCGAAGCGGAGCGGTCAAAGCTCGCGAACGTACAGGCTGTCGAGCTGCTGCTCTCCATACACCTGAACGGTTCGGTGGACGAGAACGCCCGCGGTGCGTCTTCATTCTTCTTCTCCCGCGGCAACTACCGCTCCCCGTACGGCTTCAGGCTCGCGCACCACGTGCAGGACGAGCTGGTCACACGGCTGGGGCTGCCGGACTGCAGGGCGCACGGACGGGCCTACCCGCTGCTTCGCGAGACGAAGATGCCGGTCGTGATAATCGAGCCCGCCTTCATCACCAACCCCGAGGAGGAGGCGCTGCTGCAGGACGACTCGTTCCTCAACGGCGTTGCGTCCGCGATGTTCGAGGCCGCGCGAAAGTATTTCTCGGGGGTCCCCTCCCGCTTCGAGCAGTAGAAGGCTTTTCTTGCCCGCCTCGAATCTCCTGTAATATATTCTCTGCACGGTAACTCCGCTCGCTGCGAAGGGAGCAGCCACTTGTTCGAGAGAGACCTCCGCGTAAAGATCACCGCGATAATCATGGTCCTCCTCCTGGTGGCATTGCTGGCCGCGCTCACCGTCTCCTACTTCGTCACGGCACACATACTCGCTGAGAACGTCGAGTCCGACATGCTCGAGGGCGCGAGGATGACCCGTTCGCTGATCGAGGTCGGCATCAGCCGCAGGGAGACCAGGATGGACCTGCTGACCGGCTACCCGGTGATCAGGGATCGCAATTCGAGCGCGGCGGACAAGAGCGCCGCCCTGGCACTCTTCACGGACACCTGGCCGCTCGGGCAGGAGTCGGTAATTGTCGACACCAGCGGGACCGTCATCGCCGGGACCAGGCAGAAGCCGGCCGGCAACGTGTCCGAGATGGACTGGTTCAAGAACGCGCAGACCGCGCACGTATCGCTCACCTACGTGGACAGCGCCGCCCAGCTGAAAGAGGCCGGTCTCACCGAGCCGTCACTGGTTGTGACGGCGCCGGTCCGGGACGCGCTCAACCAGATCTACGCATACGCGATCACCTTCACGAACATGAGCGACATCACTGACGCCATCGAGGGAGTCCGGATCGGGAAGACCGGGCGGGCCTTCCTGCTGGACAACCACGGCACCGTGGTGACGAGCGGATTCTCGCAAGGAAGCGTCCTGGCCCGCGGACACAGGCCGGCCCTGGGTGCGATCACGAACCAGATGATCAAGAACCGCACCGGCGTGGCCTCTGTGACGATCGACAAGAAGAAGTACCTGGTCAGCTACGCGAGCGTCGCCACCTCGACTGTCCATCCCGAGCTCGGCTGGGTCGTCGGCATCGCGGTGCAGACCGGCGAGGCGTACGCCCCGGCGATGACCCTCGCGTGGACGCTCGTCGGCCTGACCGTCTTCCTCCTGATAGCCTCCGCATTCGCAGCCTTCTTCCTCGGCCGCAGCATCTCGCGCCCGATCGTCGAGCTGGCCGACAGCGCCGAGAGGATGGCGACCGGGGACCTCGTCGGCGAGATACCGATCCGGACGCGCGACCAGACAGGGAAGCTCGCGGCGGCGCTCTCGAAGGTCAGAGACTACCTGCGCTCGACCCTGGGCGAGGCCTCGGTCAGCTCTGAGAGGATGTCCGTGCTGGCGACCGAGCAGACCGCGGCGACGGCGGACGCGTTCAGCAACATCGAGGACATCGCCGAGTCCGTGATCCTTCTCTCCAAGAACATGGAGGCCCAGGCCGGCAAGCTGAGGGACGTGCTCGAGCTCTCCTCGGCCATGCCACAGGCCGTCAGGGAGTCCTCCGAGCAGTACAAGAGGGTGAGCGAGCTCCTCACCGAGTGCGAGATCCTCGCCGAGGTCGGGATGAACAAGGCCATCGAGATAGCCGCGGCCGTCCAGGAGGAGCGCGCCGCGGTGCGCGACATGGCCTCGGCTGCCAACAGGCTGGAGGAAACGGCGAAAGAGCTCAAGAGCATGGTGGAGAAGTTCAAGGTGTGAGCGGGGCTTCTAGATGGTCTTGCTTCCGTGTGATATGGAGCTTATTTCCATCTTGCCCGTGGCGGTCTCGAACTTCACTGTCCGTCCGTAGTTGCCGCCGGTGTCCTCGGCGACGAGCTGGATGCCCGCCTCGGCCAGCGCCGCCTTGACCGCCTCGACGTTCCGGGCTCCGATGTTACCCGCGGCGCTCTGGTTCTTTCCCAGGTCGAACATCTGGGAGCCGCCGGCTATCTTGCACCTGATGCCTATCTGGCGCGCGCCGAGCTCCTTCATCTGCTTGATCAGGGTCACGATAGCGGAGTCGGCGAACTTCCCGGGGACGGCTTCGGTGTCCCTGCCGCGGCTGTCCGGGAGCATCACGTGCGCCAGCCCGCCGACCTTTCGCAGCTGGTCGTACATCCCTACGGCGACACAGGACCCGAGCCCGTAGCTGGCCAGGACCGAGCTGTTGTTCGCGACCTTGAGGTCCGCGACGCCGACGGGGACGTTCTCACTCAATAGGGACCCCCAGCCTGGCTAGTATCAGGTTCATGCTGCCCAGGTCGGGAAAGAGGATGAGGTGGCCCATTATCTTGACGCCCGAGACCATGAAGTCGGTCTCGACCACCAGGACCTGGTCCTCGGTGGCGGCGAGGTCGACCAGCACGTAGTCGAATATCGCCCCCGCCATGTCGATGGCGAAGCCGGGCACCGAGGGCTTGAAGAACAGACCCGTCAGCTGGCCGAGGGCGTTGAGGTACGCGCCTGACAGGATGCTGCCGGTCTCCTGCAGCGCGGAGCGCCTCATCGCCTGCATGCCCGGCTGCTCTTCCTCCCCCTTCACCATCAGCTTCGACAGTGAGACCGCGCTCTCGTGCTCTATCAGGAGCAGGATGCTGCCCGTGCAGTCGCCCTCGATGCGCAGGTACACACCCGCCACCTCGGTCTCCGGGCCGCCGACCAGGTCGGGCACCCTGACGAGGTCCTGCAGGCTGGCCTTCGGGACCGAGAGGTCCACCTTCTTGTCGACCATCTGCGAGAGCGCGATGGCCGCGTTTCCCGCTCCGATGTTGCCGACCTCACGCAGCGCGTCGATCTGCAGCAGGCTCAAGTCTGCGACCCCACGCTTCTTCCTGGCTTCGTCCATCTTCCCCCCGGTCTACATCAGGCTTGGAATGTCCAGTATCAGCGCGACCCGGCCGGTGCCGAGGATCGTCGCGCCCGCGAACCCGTCTACCCTCTTCAAGAACTTGTCCAGAGTGCTTATGACTATCTCCTGCTGGCCGATGAGCGAGTGCACCCCGATCGCGATCAGGCGGGGGCCCATCTCGGTTATCACCACCGGGAAGGCCTCGTTGCCGTTGGAGAGGTGCTCGCAGCCGAGTATCGCGTCCAGCCGGAGCAGCGGTATCGTCTCGTCCCGGATGAAGATCGCCTCGTGGTTCTGCACGGTCCTGATCTCCTCGGGGCCGATCACGTGCGTCTCGCGGACCGTCCCGAGCGGTATCGCGTAAGTCTCGCCAGAGACCTCCACCATCAAGGCCTGCACGATCGCCAGCGTCAGCGGCAGCTTCAGCGTGATCGTGGTTCCCCGGCCCGGCTGCGCGTCGAGGATCACGAAGCCGCCGAGCGACTCCGCCTTCGACTTGACCGCGTCCATGCCCACTCCCCTGCCGGACACGCCGCTCACTTGGTCGGACGTCGAGAACCCTGGAAGCGATATCACTCGCAGAACGTCGTCGACGGTCAGCTGGCGTCTCTCGTCCTCCGACATCAGGCCCTTCGAGACCGCCTTGTCGAAGACGCGCTGGGCGTCGATCCCGGCGCCGTCGTCCTCGACCTCGATGGCCACGTAGTTCCGGTCGCGATAGGCGGAGAGCTTGACCATGCCTCGCGCCGGCTTGCCGCCGGCCTTCCTGTCGGCCGGCGTGCCGATGCCGTGGTCCACCGCGTTCCTGATCATGTGCATCAGGGGGTCGCTTATCTCGTCGAGTATGGTGCGGTCCAGTTCGATCTCTTTGCCCTCGACGACGAAGTCGATCTCCTTGCCCTGGTCCCGCGCCAGGTCACGGACCATCCTCGGGAAGCGGTTGAAGACCTGTTCCACCGGGACCATCCTGGTCTTCATCACCTCGTCCTGGAGCTCGGCGGTCAGCCTCGAGGTCTGGTCGAGCGCCTCTCTGAGCTCGGGCAGGTTGAACCCGGCCGCGATGGAAGCCAGCCTAGTCCTGTTGATCACCAGCTCCCCGACAAGGTTCATCAGGGTGTCCAGCCTTCCGATGTTCACCCTGACGCTCTGGGTCTTTCGCGCGACGCTGATGTGCTCGCGCCCTGGCGACGCCGGCCTGCCCTTTCCGGCCTCCTCGCCCGCCTGCGCCTCGGGCTCTATGAGCGTCTCGAAGGACACCGCGGATATCTCGGCTATCGCGAGCAGCGAACGCTCGATGCGGTCCGGGTCCTCCCGCGTGGCGAAGAGCACCTGGAAGCTGTTGTCGAACTTCTCGTCCTCGAGCGCCTCCACCGGGGGCAGAGAGGCGACGACCTCTCCCATCTGGGCGAGCTTCTTGAAGACCATGAACACCCGCACGCTCTTGAGAAGGCACTCGTTGTCCAGCGTGACTGTCAGCCTGAGAAGCCTCATCCCCGGGATCGCCGCGTACTTCTCGGTCTCCGCCGCGTCCAGCTCGAGCGTCGTCGGCTGCGCCGCATGCTCGGGCTCGCCGACGTCCGCGCGCTCCGGTTCGCCCGCAGCTTCCGCGGCCGGGACTTGCGCGGGTTGCGCCGGAATCGGCACCGGTTCCGGCGCAGGCTCCGGCTCGGGCTGCCTCGGCGGCTCCGGCTCGGGCACCACGACGGTCTCTTCCGCGCGCGGCGGCTCCGGCTCGGGCACCACGACGGTCTCTTCCGCGCGCGGCGGCTCCGGCTCGGGCGCCCGCTCACGCGCGGGTTCGCGCGCAGGCGCCGGTTCCCCGGAGAAGCCTTCGATCAGAGAGCGGATCTCCCCGACGAGGTTGCTGAAGTCGATCTCCTCGGGACGGTCCTCGGCGATCGCGTTGATGATCGCCCCCAGGGTGTCGAAGCAGGTGAAGAGCGTGTCCACCACCGGCGTGGTCACGGCGATGTCACCGGTCCGCAGGTGCTCGAGCAGGTTCTCCATCTCGTGTGCGAGCTCGGTGAGCTGGTCGTACCCCATCGTCGCGGACATTCCCTTGAGCGTGTGCGCCGAGCGGAATATCTCCGTCAGGACGTCGAGGTTCGACGGGTCGTTCTCGAGTTCGAGCATGAACTTATTCAGCGAGTCCAGGTGCTCCTGGGACTCGGTTATGAAAAGATCTTTGTACTGGGAGATATCCATCTCCACGATGGTGTCACCTCCGGGTAGGCTACACCTTCGAGACTATCGCTTCGGCTATCTTGTTGATCGGCAGGATATCGTCGACGAGCTGCCTCTCGATCGCGGCGCGGGGCATCCCGAACACCAGGCTCGTCGCCTCGTCCTGCGCAATGGTCTCTCCGCCGGCGTCGCGTATCATCCCCAGGCCCATTGCGCCGTCCGACCCCATGCCGGAAAGCAGCACCCCCACCGTCCTGTCGCCGAACACCTGCGACGCGCTCTCCATGGTCACGTCGATGACCGGGCTCGCGCCGTGCCTGGCGACCGTCGGGAGCAGCTTGGCCCGAACCTTTCCGCCGGTCCCTTTCTCGAAGAGGAGGTCGTGCCCGCCGGGCACCACCAGCGCATGGCCTTCCAGCAGCTCCTCGCCGGCCTCCGCTTCCTTCACGTGGATCGCTGCGCGCGAGTCGAGCCGTTCCGCGAAGGAGCCGGTGAACGGCTCGGGCATGTGCTGGACTATGACCAGCGAGGCCGGGATCCCCGCGGGCAGGGCCGGCACCACTTCCGCCAGCGCGCGAGGGCCGCCGGCCGACGCGCCCAGGACGACCATCCTCCCGCCCCTGAAGTCGGCCTTCTTCACCTTGACCGGCTTGGGGGGCCTGGCGTTCCGGGAGCGCTCGTATATCTCGCGCGCCTTGGAGTGCGCTGCGGCCTTTATCTTTCGGATCACGTCCTCGCGCACCTCGCTCACCGAGGTGGGGAACTGTGAAGGCTTGGCGATGAAGTCCACAGCACCCAGCTCTAGGGCCTTCAGGGTCGGCGCTGCGCCCTTCTTCACCAGGGCCGATACCATCACCACCGGGCGCGGCGACTTCTTCATGATGTACTCGAGCGCGGAGAGCCCGTCCATCTCGGGCATGTGGATGTCCATGGTGATGACGTCCGGGTCGAGCTCGGACGTCAGCCTGATCGCCTCTACGCCGTTACGCGCTATGCCCGCGACCTCGAGCTCGTCGTCCTGGGAGATCATGTCGACGAGCAGCTGCCTCACGAGGGCGGAGTCATCGACTATGAGAACGGTTATCTTCTTTCCCACTTCGTCCCTTCCGTGGAACTAAAGCGGCGCTACGCGTCTTCGTGCAGCGCCTTGCGCACGGCCTCAACGACTTTTGCGGGCTGGAACGGCTTGATTATGAAGTCCTTCGCGCCCGCCTCCAGCGCCTCCACCACCAGCGGCTGCTGGCCCATGGCGCTGCACATCAGCACGCGGGCACCGGGGTCGATCTTGATGATGTTGCGGACGGCCTCGATCCCGTCCATCTCCGGCATGACGATGTCCATCGTAACGAGGTCAGGTCTCAGCTCCGCGAACTTCTTGACCGCCTCCACGCCGTTCTCGGCTTCGCCCACTATCTCGAAGCCGTCCTTCGAGAGGATGTCCTTTATCATCATCCTCATGAACAGGGCGTCATCCACGATAAGAACAGACGGAGCCATCAGCCTTTTCCTCCCTGCCTAGGGCCATAACATCTCGGGACGGTCCTCAAGAAGCCTCCTCCGGAGCAGGCATGTCCATGCTCCCTATGTCGTCTCTCTCCTCCTCGGAGAGCACCCGGTCCACGTCCAGCAGAATGAGCAGCCGGTCCTCCAGCTTCACGACACCTTTGATGAAGGAGGACTCGACGTCGTGCGTTGCCATCACCGGGCTCGCCTCAATGTCCTCCTTGTTGATGTTTATCACCTCGGGCGCTTCGACGATCAGGCCGACCTTCACGTCCTTCGCCTCAACCACCACGATGCGGCTGGACTGCGTCCGCTCCTCGGCGGCGATACCGAGCCTCGCGGCCAGGTCGATAACGGCTATGATCTGCCCGCGCAGGTTTATGATGCCTTCGACGAAGTGCGGCGCCCTCGGCATGCGCGTCACGTCCACCACCGAGATGACGCCCTCGACCTTCTGGACGTCGACGCCGAACTCCTCGCGCCCGACCTTGAACGCGACGATCTGCATCTCCCTGTCTACAGCGAAACCTTTGCCGTCCATCTCTCCTCCGGCCCGCTAGATCTTTATCCCCTCGATGAGCTGCCTCAGCCTCTCCGCCGTCTCGGCGAGCTCCGCGGCCGCCGCCGATATCTCCTCCATCGACGCGGTCTGCTCCTCGATCGTCGCGGAGACCTCCTCGGTGCTCGAAGCCGACTCCTCGGAGATGCTCGCGACCGTGCTGATTATCTCGACGACTTTGTTTGTCCCCTCCGCGATCGTGTCTGTGGCCTGTGAGATCGCGTGCGTCTCGGCCCCGATCGTCTCCACCGCTTCCTTGATGCGGGTCAGTGCGGAGCTAGCGTCGCCGACAACCGCCGAGCTCGCGTCGGCCTCTTTCGTGCTGTTCTCCATCGAGACCGCCGTCTCGCCGATCGTTTTCTGGATCTCTCGGATGATGCCCGCAATCTGGTTCGCCGCGCGCCCAGAGCCCTCGGCCAGCTTCCGCACCTCGCCGGCGACCACGGCGAACCCCTTGCCGTGCTCCCCGGCGCGCGCGGCCTCGATCGCCGCGTTGAGAGCGAGCATGTTCGTCTGGTCCGCGATGTCGGTGATGACGTCGACGATGAGCCCGATCTGCTCGGAGCGCTCGCCCAGGTCCCTGACCGCCCTGGTGCTGGAGTCGGTGGTCTGCACCAGCGCAGACATCCTCGAAGTGGCGCGGTCCAGGGCGTCTGAGCCGTCCTCCACGGTGACCCGCGCGTCCAGGCTGTACTTCGCTACCTCGCGCGCCGCCTCGGCCACCCGGTCTATCTCCGCCGCCATCTCGTTGATGGTCGTGGACGCGACCATCATGGAGTTGACCTGGTCCTCCGCTCCCCTGGCCAGCCCGGAGACCGTGGCGGCGGTGCCCTGCACAGCGTCGCTCGTCTCCTTCGCCACGGATGCCATCAGGTTGCTCGAGCCCGCTACCTCGTCACCGACGGAGTGCATCTCGCTGACCAGCCGGCGCATGGACTCGACCATCTTGTTCAGCGCGACGTTAATGACGTTGAGCTCGGAGCGCTCTCCGAGGTCCACGTCGATGCTGAAGTCATGGTCCTCGAGCTTCTTCGAATATTCTTCCAGCCTGTCGAGAGGCCTTACGTACATGCTGATGGCGGCCCAGCCGGCGACGATTATCGCCAGTATGCCTGCCGCCAGGCCCACAAGGCCGCCGGCCAGGTACTTGAGGCCCGTAGGGTTGTTGACGAGCAGCCGGACGAATATGATGCCGGCCGCGATGGCCGCCGGGATCGAGAGGGCCGACGTCCTCAAGATAAACCGCTGGCTCATCGAAAGCCTGCGCCACCAGCGCACGATCTCGATGCCTTCGCCCTTGTCCTTTCTGGCCAACTGTCCCTTCCTCTCGCTCAAAAGGGTATGGCAGGCCCAGTGCCTGCTCCGTTCATCCCCCGATTATAATCCGAATTCACCCCGCAGGACTCACCGTGACCTCGTGCGGTCGCCCGCCCCCGTCGCAAGCCGGTAGATCCTCTCCCTGGGGAACGCCGCCGTCATGGACTGCCCGGCCTCCGCCCCAAGCGTCTCCGACTTGCCGAGGACCAGGTATCCGTCCTTCGCCAGGCTCGACGACAGCGAAGCGATCATCCTCTTCTGAACGCTCCTGTCGAAGTAGATGAGGACGTTGCGGCACAGCACCATGTCGAAGTGCGTCTTCGCCTGTTCCTCGAGCAGGTTTATCTTCTCGAACCGCACCCGGCGGCGCAGCGCCTCCTTGACCTTGAAGACGGTATCTTCGCCCTTGCGTTCGATGTCGAAGAACTCCTCGGCCCTCAGGTCGTCGAGCATCTCGACACCCTGGTATACACCTTTCTTGGCGACTTCCAGGCTGCCCGGGTCGTAGTCGGAGCCGACGACCTTCAAGTTCCAGCGGTCCTTCTCCCGCACGATGTCCAGCCGGTGCTCAACCAGCATGGCCATCGAGTAGACCTCTTCGCCGCTTGCGCACCCAGCGCTCCAGATCCTGAGCGACTTGCTACCGAGCGAGCGTTTGGCCTGCAGGAGGTCGGGGATGACGTTGTCCCTCAGCTTTCGATAGACGTCGGGGTCCCTGAAGAACTGGGTGACGTTTATCGTGAGCTCGTTGAGCAGCTTGACGTACTCCTCGGGGTCGTTACGAAGGATCCTCATGTAGTCGAGGTAGTCGCGTGCGCCGGTAGCCCTGACGCGCACGGCGATCCGCCTCTTGAGGTAGTTTTCCTTGTACTGCTCGCAGTCCAGGCCGCGGTCCTGGAGGATACGCCTCTTGAGTAGCGAGAAACTCTGGTCGTCTGTGAGCAAGTTTGCCTCCGGAAAGTCCGTCAGGGATTAGATTATATCTAAACTCGGCCCTCTGAAACGCAAAACGGTGCCAAGCACCGTTTTGCGTTTCAACCCCGAGCCGGCGCTCACCGAGCGCCGGCCGGTCACCGGTCAGCGCACGCTTGCGTGCGCCATATTTGGACGTCTAGCCAGGACCCTGGATCACGGTTAGTTTACTAAGAGCTGATTTCAGGGTATTGGGCAAAATATGATCTGAGGTCTAAAGCAGATCGTGAATCGAGTGGCTTAACTTCAGGGTTCACGCTTAACACCAGGCTACCCTTGAGTTCAGAGGTTTACCGGTCCTGATTCACCGCTGATTTCAACGTAGATGACCGCGGCCACCACTACCTGCTTGAGTCATAGATCCCCCTCACCCTGAGTCTTGTCAGACGTTGAGCACGGTTGCGGCCGGCTCGCTACGCGCTCGCCAGGGGTGCAAAAGGGGTCAAACCTAAAAACTTGCATCGGTTTCTGCCAACAAGACAGCATGTTCTGCAAGTTTTTAGGTTTGACCCCTTTTGCAAGATCGCTCATTCAAAAGACCGGAGTTCGAGGTTCAAACAGGTGAATCCCCATGGTGCGATTTCCTGCACCGAGTCCCATCAGAATAGACCGGGTCCGAGCACATTACGTTTCGACGCGGAGCCATAGCACGCGCGAAACAGCCGTCCTCCGCCACGGGGAAACATCCGACACATCGGCCGCGGGGCGAAGCCCCGTCTGCCTCTGGTCAGGCTTCTTTGACCTTGATCTCCTTCGAGAATTCCCAGAGGCCGTGTATGTTGCAGTAGGAGATCGCCTGGAGAACGCCGCTCTTCGAGACCTTGAGCATGGTCTTCACTCCGTGATGGGTGTAGACCGGGCCGGTGTTCGGGCCTTCGACCGAGGCGCCGTGCCCGCTGAACTCGTAGTTCCCGACCTGGTGCGAGTACTTGTCGCCGTACGGGATGAAGTGCAGGTTGATCCACGCGATGTGGTGCTCCGTTGTGTTCGGGTGGGCGATCTCCTTGCCGATCGTCACCTCGACCTCGAACATCTCGTCCGCCGCCACCTCGTCAGGCGAGTCTATGACCGGAACGTGTTTCTCCAGTTTCCAGTCGGCGTGCTGTACGTACTCCCCGATGTTCATACTCCGCTCCTCCCCCTCTGGGCCCCCGAAGGCCTCGTGTGCTCTTTGCCCGTCACTAATTCTATAGAAGGGCCTTGTTTCCTGTCGGCGCCCGGACGCGCTCTCGTTGACACCCCGCGCGCCCTGCGCTACCTTCAGTAGACTCATCGTAAGCAGACCGGGATGCGCGAAGCCTATGTCGCCCGAGATAATCTTCGATCCATTCTCACGCCTCTATTCCGAGGCGGCGGGTCTCATCAAGTCCTCTGAGATAAGGGACCTGATGAGCGTTACCGGGCGCTCGGACATAATCAGCTTCGCGGGCGGCCTGCCGTTCATCGAGGGGCTCCCGCCGGAGGACATCGCCGGGGTGATGTCTGAGGTGCTGTCCGGCGGGTACGCGCAGGCGCTCCAGTATGGCGAGACCGAGGGCATGGAGCCGCTCAGAGAGCAGCTCGTGGAGGTGATGGCCGCCGAAGGTGTAAAGGCCGAGCCGGAGCACCTCCAGGTGACCACCGGTAGCCAGCAGGCCCTGGACCTCCTCGGCCGCATATTCATCAACCCCGGCGACGCGATCGTGATGGAGGGGCCGACTTACGTCGGCGCGCTCGCGGCCTTCAGGCCGAACGGGCCGAAGATAATCTCCGTGCCGCTGGACACGGAGGGCATGCGAATCGACGTGCTGAGAGACGAGCTCGAGCGCATGGGCGAGGCGAGGCCCAAGTTCATCTACACGGTCCCGAGCTTCCATAACCCGGCCGGCGTCACGATGAAAGAGTCGCGGCGCGACGAGCTGCTCTCGATCGCGCGCGAGTACGAGGTGCTGATCATAGAGGACAACCCGTACGGGCTGCTTCGCTTCGAGGGTGAGCCGGTCACTCCGCTGGCGGCCCGCGACCCTTCCAGGGTCATCTACCTCGAGACGCTCTCGAAGATCATATCGCCCGGCATCAGGCTGGGGTGGGTCTTCGGGCCTTCGCCTATAACGGAGCGCGTCGCGGTCCTGAAGCAGGGCGCCGACCTCTGCACGGGCAACCTCAGCCAGATGTTCGCGACCGTCTACCTGGCGAAGGGATTGTGGAAGAAGAACCTCGAGGCGCTCAAGGTCATCTACCGCTCGCGCCGTGACGCGATGACGGGCGCGCTGGCCGAGCACTTCCCGGAGGGTTCGAGCTGGACGGACCCGCAGGGCGGCCTGTTCATATGGGTCACGCTGCCGGAGTACCTGAACACGGAGAAGATGCTGCCGATGGCTATCGAGAGCAAGGTGGCTTTCGTCCCCGGCCCGGCGTTCTACGCCGACCGGTCGGGGGCCAACCGGATGAGGCTGAACTTCAGCTACTCGTCCGAGGACCTGATCGAGGAGGGCATTGCCAGGCTGGGCAAGGTCCTCGAGAAAGAGATGAGACTTTACCACTCGCTGGGGCTCGACCGCCCCGGAGAGAAGTAGGAGGTGCTCGCATGAAGCCCAGGATCGCGGTACTGATGGGCGGCCGCTCGATGGAGAGGCAGGTCTCGCTCAAGTCCGGCCGGCGCGTCGCCAGGGCGCTCAAGGACCGGGGCTATCCCGTGCTGGAGCTCGACGTCGACGAGTCGATGGTGCCGACGCTCAAGGCGGAGAAGCCCGACCTGGTCTACATCGCGCTGCACGGCAAGTACGGTGAGGACGGCACGGTGCAGGAGCTCCTCGAGATCATAGGCCTCCCCTACACCGGGCCGGGCCCGCTCTCGAGCATGGTCGGCTTCGACAAGGCGCTGTCCAAGGAGTGCTTCCTCGCGAGCGGTATCCCGACGCCGGACTACTATTCGCTCAGCTCCTCCACCCTCAACGACATGGGAGCCTCCGCGCTGCTGCCTGACGTCTGGGAGAAACTCGGGTCTCCGCTGGTAGTCAAGCCCGCCGCGCAGGGCTCGGCCCTTGGCGTGGAGATCGTGACGGAATTCTCCGAGCTGCCGGGCGCGATAGTGGAGGCCATCGGCTACGACGACAAGGTGTTGCTGGAGAAGTTCGTCAAGGGGACGGAGGTCGCTGCGAGCGTGATCGGGGACGAAGAGATCGCGGTGCTGCCGCTGGCGGAGATAGTCCCGGTGTCCGGGTTCTTCGACTTCGAGGCCCGCTACACCCCGGGTAAGACCGACTACTTCGTGCCGGCCCGGCTGGACGACCCGACCACGAAGCGTATCGAGGAGATCGCGCTGAAGACGCACAGGCTGCTCAAGTGCAGGCACGCCTCGAGGGTCGACGTCATCGTCGCGGAGGACGGGACGCCGTACGTGCTGGAGCTGAACATCAGTCCGGGGATGACGGAGACGAGCCTGCTCCCGCTCTCGGCCGAGGCCGCAGGCATCGGCTTCGAGGACCTGGTTGAGAAGCTGGTCCTGCTGTCGCTCTAGTTCACTCTTATGGAACGGAGAACTTGAGGTTCAGTGTTCCGGTGTCTGGTGTCCCGTCCTGTGGACGGTGTGAGCACCGAGAGCGCCGAGGCGCCGCTGAGTATCCCGTCTCACAAACGGTGTGAGTACCGAGAGCGCTGAGGCGCCACTCCGGCAAGGCGCGTGACTGAGACGTACTCTCTGAGTACGGCGCAGGGAGTGGAACGCTGCCGGTGCGGATGGATCGGCGTTCGAATGCCGCAGTGTCCACAGGACGGGACACTAAAGGGACGGGATACTATGCTTCGTCGGAGCCGTAGCGGGCATCTAGAACCGACGAGATCCTCTTCAGGTCGTCGATGTCCTGAAACTCGATCACAACGCGGCCCTTGCGCTTTCCCATGGTCACCTTGACCCGCGCGCCGAGCATGTCGGAGATTTTCTCGGCTTCTCTCTGGACCTCCTCGGGAAGCGGCACCTTCGCCTTTGCCTCCCGGGGCGGGTCGTCGCCCTTCGGCGTCTTCACCGGGTCGGTGCGTGCGAGGTCCTCGGCCTGCCTGACCGAAAGAGCCTCGGCGCAGATCCTCTCCAGGACCAGCGCCTGCTGCTGTGGGTTGTCCTGCCAGGCCAGCAGAGCCCTGGCGTGGCCGGTGGTTATGCGCCCGTCGACGACCGCCTCTCTGACCGGCAGCGGAAGCTGCAGAAGCCTGAGCGAGTTGCTGATGGAAGTCCTGCTCTTGCCGACGCGCCTCGACAGCTCCTCGTGAGTTATGCCGAAATCCTCCAGCAGCTGCTGGAAGGCCTCGGCCTCCTCGATCCCGTTCAGGTCGGCGCGGTGGATGTTCTCTATCAGCGCCATCTCGAGCGAAGAAGTCTCGGTGGATTCCCGGATGACGGCCGGGATCTTGTCCAGGCCGGCCTTCCGGGCCGCCCGCCAGCGCCGCTCTCCCGCGATGAGCTCGTATGCCGCCCCGGTCGGCCTCACGACCACCGGCTGTACCACGCCGAAGGCCTCGATCGATCGGGCCATCTGCTCTATCGAGTCCTCGTCGAAGTACTTGCGCGGCTGCCTGGAGTTCGGCTTTATCTCGTCTACCCCGATCTCCTCGAGCCGCTGCCCCTCCAGGGCGGCCGCCGAACCGATCAGGACGTCCAGGCCTCTTCCAAGCCCTTTCTTAGCCACAGCTCACCACTTCCTTCGCCAGCTCCATGTATGCTATTGCGCCCTTCGACGAGGGCTCGTAGAGGATGATAGGCTTGCCGTAGCCCGGCGCCTCGGAGAGCCTCACGGTCCTCGGTATCACTGTCTTCAGGGTCAGGTCGGGATACACTCTCCTGACCTCGGCCTCCACGTCCTTGGACAGGTTCGTCCTCGAATCGAACATGGTCAGCAGCACGCCCCCTATCTTCAGGTCAGGGTTAACGTAAAGCTTAATGCGCTGTATAGTCCTGAACAGATACACCAGGCCTTCGAGCGCGTAGAACTCACATTGGATAGGTATGAGCGTCTCATCTGCCGCGGCGAGGGAGTTTACTGTTAGTAAACCCAAGGCCGGCGGGCAGTCTATGACTATGAAGTCATATGAGCCCCTCAGGGGCTCCAGGCCCGTTCTCAGCCTGCTCTCACGCGAAAGCTCGCTCGCCAGCTCCAGCTCGGCGGCTGCAAGGTCGAGGGTCGAGGGGATCACGTCCATGCCCTCGAGGGGCCCCTTTCGCACTACGCTCTGTGCGTCTATCCCGTCGATCAGGACCTTGTATATGCAGCGGCTTATCTGAGACTTCTCGATGCCCACGCCGCTGGTCGCGTTGCCTTGTGGGTCGAGGTCGACCATCAGGACCCTGCTGCCCATGTCGGCCAGGTATGCGCTCAGGTTTATTGCGGTGGTGGTCTTGCCCACCCCGCCTTTCTGGTTCGTGACAGCTATGACGCGCGCCCTTTTCCCGCTCTCTGTATTCCGCTCTTCCTCGTTGTCCAAAATATCTATCTCCTCTGGTCGCGAGCCCCAATATCTTCTTACATCTTGCTCGCCTTAACAAGAGAAATCTGACCCTTTTCCCCGGGGGGAAGCGCCACGCGAACGACCTCGATCCGAAAGCCGCTGCTCTCGATCACGCCCGCCGCCTCCCGCACTTCCGTCGACGGATCGCTTCCCTTCAATCCAACGTAAACACCCGATTTCTCCAGCAGCCCCGCGGCAAGCGGGATCATCTTCTCTACCGCGCCGGCCGCCCTGCTTATCACGGTGTCGAACGTCCGGTCTCCGACCAGGCTCTCCGCCCTTTCTTTTGCGACGAAGAGGTTCTTCAGGCCCAGCTTTCCGGCAGTCTCGGCCATGAAGGTCCCTTTTCTGCCGGCCGACTCGATCGCCGTCACGTTCCACTGCGGGCAGGCGAGCGCTACCACCATTCCCAGAAGCCCTCCTCCCGCCCCGATATCCGCGATCCGAAGTGCCCTTGCGCGATCCAACACTGTCGTCAGCGCAACGCTCTCGATTATCGGCCGGGCCCAGTCCTCATCCCAGAAGGAAGACGCGAGGTTGCCCCATTTTCGTCTTTCAGACACCATCTCCGCATAAAGCGCCAGCCTTTCAGCAGTGGTCGAGGGTTTTTCGATCCCGAAGAACTCCAGTGCCACCTCGATTCTGGCCCGGTCATTATCATCTCGGTTGCCATTCTTTGCCATTATCTTCTCTCTTTTCTTCGCCGGTTCGCCCATCTTCCCGGCCCGCATCAATCTTCTTGCTCGCCTTAATGCCAGCCCGCAGTCGGTTCTCTTCTTTCGTCAGTCTGCTCGAAGACCTTTCCGGTTGTCATCGAACAGTCGGTCCTGTTTCTTATCAGGAGCGGTCCTGCTTACACGGCTTTGCGTGAATCCTCTCGGTCCTCGACGGGCACTCTTCCATCTCTCTTTCTTCCTCGACAGATCCTGCTCGTAAGGACGATCCTACTCCTGTTTGCATGTTTCACGTGAAACAGGCAGAAACTAACAATTTCGCTGCCTTTTCAACAATTTGTGGATAAACCTGTTGAGCTAAGCCCTTTCGTGCCCAGATATAGGCATTTTACAGGGCTCCGACGATGTTTATCAACATTTCAACATCCCGGGAACATCCCAGCGTCTTCCCCGTGGAAGCGCCATCTTTGAACGGGTCTTCCCCCCGGTCTTGTCCGGAATACGCCTCTCGGCAGTACTTCTCCCAGGCCCTCTTGCTCTTTCGGGGATTCCGTCGCGACGGCCTCCGGACTGAGCAAAGCTATTCCAGGCGTGATAATTCCAGCTCCTATTCCGGAGATCTGTTTCGCAGTCATTGCGAAAGGTACCAGTACCAGCTGGCCCTGCCTTCACGATTTTACACTTTTTTAATGTCTGTGATTACGGGATCTCTCTGGTGATTTCGTCGACCGGGGCCGGGACTGTGAGCCTGATTGCCTCCGCCTCTACTTTGTGGTCAGGTGGAAGCTGAGGTTGAGGTTGATTGCATCGCTGGCTCTCGCCAATATGTTTTCCTCTGACTTCTATTGGCGGGCCGGTCCGAAATCGGTTGAAGGTCTTTTGAGAAAAAGAAAGCCGGGGTCTTTTTTCGACCCCGGCTTATGTTTCGTTATCTAGTACTTTTTCTAGTATTCGCGCCCGCGATCAGATGTTTCACGTGAAACCCTGCTATTTGAAGGTACTATTACCACTCTCCTGTCCGGTTCCTCGCCTTCACTCTCGGTTTTCACGTCGTGCATCTTTCTCAGCGCCATGTGCACGATCTTTCGCTCGGATGCGCTCATCGGGGGCAGTTCTATGCTTCTTCCTTCGGACACTGCCTTTCGTGCGGATTGTTCGGCCTGCTTCTCGATCTTCGCTTTTCTGCGCTTCCGGTACCCTTCCACGTCGACTATTATGCGTTTTCCGACCTCTTCTCTGCGTCGACAGCTGATGTTCACCAGGTACTGGAGGGCATCCAGGGTCGCTCCGCCTTTTCCGATCAGGATAGCCACGTCGTCACCCCAGACATCCACTATGATCGAGTCTTCCATCTCCTTGGATTCGACTGTGGCGTCGATATCGAGCAGTTCCAGGGCCTCCCTGACCATCTTCTCGGGTGCCTCGGGTGCCGGCTTGGACGGCCCGATCTCTTCTTCCTCTTCCTCGAATTCGACCTCTTCCACGGCCACGGGAGCCGATTCCGTACTCGAACCGGGCTGGCTGGGCTCCTTCTTCGTGCCCATTACCTCCCACTCGCCGATCATCTCGACCCTGATCCGGGCCTCTTTGCCGCCCATGCCAAGGAACCCTTTCTGTGGCTCTTCGAGGACCTCGACGAATATGTCGTCCCTCTCGAGCCCGAGCTCCTCAAGGGCGGTCTCGGTCGCTTCCTCGACCGTCTTGCCCGCGTATTCCCACGACGTCTCACGCATCCTACCAGCCTCGCTTCTACGGTTTATTTCTTTCCCGCGCCTTTCTTCTTGGCGGGGTAACTCTTCGTATCGTTCTTCTTGGCCTGCGGCTTCGGTCCCCCGGTCTTCTCGGGTGCTGACTTCTCCGGCTTCGCGGCCGCGGCCTTCTCTTCCTTCGGCGCCGCCTCGTCCGGGGCGGCCTTCTTCTCCTGCGCCTTCGGGGCGGACTCCTCCTTCTGCTCTGGCTTCTCGGCCTTCTCTGGCTTCTCGGCTTTTTCGCCGTTCTCTTTGTCGGCTGAGCTCTTCTTCGAAGGCTGAGCCTTGCCCGATGCCGCCTTTGAGGCCGGTTTTGTGCCCTGTTTCTGGCCCTTGGCGGGCGATGCGCCCTTCTTCGGGGCAGCCTTCTTCGGCTCGGGCGCGGTCTTCGGTCGTATGCGCACGGCCACAAGGGCCGTGTGAATCCTGTCCCCTGCATCTACCCGGAATCTGGCGAAGCGCCCGGTGGGCTCTCCGCTCTTGACCCTTTCTTCGCGTTTCTCCCTGTAGAAGCCCTGCTGTTCGAGCTGGATCCACTGCTGGAGCAGGGTAAGGACGTTGGTGGTGATGATGTAAATGGTTACGCCGGCCGGCAGTATCCAGGCGAAGACCCCGAAGATAACCGGCATCAGTGCCATCATCTTCGACTGCCTAGGGTCGGTGGTCATCATCTTGGAGGAGACGTAACCTGTCACGATCGTAAGCAGGATCAGCACGATGACCTGCCAGTACTCATGCCCGGGGTAATGGGCCTGCGGCATCGGCTTCTGGACAACCCTCACGCCGTTGTAGAAGGTTATCCATCCGCCCCTCCACATCGTACTGCCTGTAGCCACCACGTTCTGGATCCCGAGGAACGAGTAGTCAGTCTTGAAGTGGACGTACTTCGTGGTGTTGTGCAGCACCTCAAACAGGGCGAAAAGGATCGGCAGCTGTATAAGGAGGGGAAGGCACCCGCCGAGCGGGGAGACCTTGTTATCCTTGTAGAGCGCCATCATCTCCTGGCCCTGCTTCTCGCGGTCGTCCTTATACTTTTTCTGGATCTCCTTGAGCTGGGGCTGGAGCTTCTGCATCGCGATCATGGACTTCGTCTGCTTTATGGAGAGCGGAAGCACCACGATGCGGAACGCGATGGTGAGAAGGATCACGTCCAGGGCGAAGTTGCCCGTCCATCCGTTGAAGAACTTGAGGACGTTCGCGAAGAACTGGCTTATGGGCCCCAGGCCGGGTATCGCTCCCAGGAAATGAAACATCAAATACCTTTATGTGAGGGGGTCGTAGCCCCCGCTCGCGAAGGGATTGCACCTCATGATCCTGTATATCCCCTTCGCCGAGCCTTTGAAAACCCCGTACCTGGTTACCGCCTGCACGAAGTACTCGCTGCATGACGGGTAGTAGATGCACCTGGGCTTCAGGTACGGAGAGACGGCTTTCCTGTATATCAAGACCGGGGCGAGAAACAGCCTGCGCCCGAGCTTCCTCTTTGCCGGGTTTTCAGGCTCCCGCTCTGGTGAGAATTGACTCAATATCCTCTGCCAATAATTGGTAATTAACCCCATCCGCGCCAGGCCTGCACTCTATCAGGTACGCGTGCCCTGGCTTCAGCAGTCCTCTGGCGTCCATTATACAGCCGCGCGTCCGTCTTTTTGCACGGTTTCGCGAGTGAGCCGACCGGAATCCCTTCGAAGTGACTATCCCCAGAGATATCCCATCATCGCCCGCCGCCCTGTCGGCGACCCAGGCTGTCGTGAACTTACCCGCGGCCTTTCGGCCCTTCCTTCGGACGGCCCTGATCTCGCTCGACCTCGAGACCTTCTCGAAGCCGCTCCGTGAGGCCGGCATGACCGATCACGCCGTTAGGCGCGACCGCCCCTTGTCCCGGCGGCGTTTCAGGATCTTCCGCCCGGACCTGGTCCGCATCCTCTTGCGGAATCCGTGCTCCCTCTTTCTTTTCCTTACCTTAGGCTGGTATGTCCGCTTCAACTGTTTTTCCCCGTTTGAAGGCCCCGTGGCACAAGTCTGCTCATTATATAAGACGCTTTTTGCTTGTCAAGAAAGCGTGAGCGCCGTGAACCCTCATCATAAAGCCAAAAAACGGCCCTCGGCGCCATGTGGGGGTCACCGCGCGCCGGCGGCCGTCCATTATTAACTTTTATGAAAAAGAGAGCCCGAACCGTATTGCACATCGCCCCGCGGGGTTGCTATAATCCCTTGGCGCAAGACCCAGGTTTTCCTGGGCTTTTGTATTTCTGGGGCCTTTATCAACAATTGTTGATAAAGGTGTGCACAAACCGGGGGTGTTTGTTGATAGTCAGCAGCGGCGGCTCGTGCTCACTGGACCCCGGGGGTTCTGGCGGGCTTTTCCGCGACCCCGGGATCGGTGTGTTTATCCACAATGATGTTAATATCGTGTGGAATAACTGCTCGTCCATATCCGCTCGTCCGGCCTTGAATCGGTGAAGGGGGGCTTTCCGATGAGTGGTGGCCAGGAGGTTGCGGCGGCTTGGAAGATCTGTCTCGAGGACCTCGAGAAAAGGATCGCGCTCCCGTATTTCGCATCGATCATCGCGCCCCTCAGGCCGGTGTCCATAAACAACGGGACGTTCACCGTAGCGGCGCCGAACTCGTTCAACAAAGACATAGTTGAGAAGAATTACGGCACCGAGCTGAATGAAGCGGCGAGCGGCGCGCTCGGCCGGAAGGTACAGGTCGTAGTGACGGTCGCGGGCGCGGGCGAGGGAGCCGAGCAGCCGGTCACCAGGCCGGTGGGGCACCCGGGCGGCGACGGCGCGCCGCGGGAGATGCAGCAGCACTCGGACCCCATGGAGCCCGGGGAGGGCGGCCAGCAGAAGAAGTACACGTTCGACAACTTCGTGGTGGGTAACTCGAACCACTTCGCTTACAACACTGCGATCATGGTCGCGGAGAACCCCGGCGCAAAGTACAACCCTCTCTTCATCTACGGCGGCACCGGGCTCGGCAAGACCCACCTCCTGTTCGCCATCAAGGATTACGCCGAGACACTGAACCCGAGCATCAAAGTGACGTACATCCGTACCTCCGCTTTCATAGACGAGTTCATCCAGAGCGTCACGTGGAAGAAGACCCACACGTTCGATCAGAAGTACATCGACAACAAGATCGTGCTTCTCGACGACATCCAGACCCTGGGAAAGACCGAGTCCACCCAGGACAAGTTCTTCGACCTGTTCAACCTTCTCTACAGCCTGAACGCTCACATCGTGCTGACGAGCGACCGGCCCCCGGACGAGATCGAGAGGCTCTCCGAGCGCATCCAGTCGCGCTTCATGCAGGGCCTGATGATCGACATCAAGCCGCCGGACCTGGAGACGCGGCTCGCGATCCTGAGGCTGAACGCCGCCGCGGAGAACGTCGAGATCCCCGACGACGCGATGATCTACATCGCCTCCAAGGTGAACTCGAACATCCGCGTGCTGGAGGGGCTCTTCAACAGGGTGGTCGCCTCGTCGCGGCTGTACGGTACAAGGATCGATCTCGAGATGGTGCAGGACGTGCTGAAAGACCAGGTCGCCGAGACCGACCTGGCGCGGTCGCCCAGCGTGGACCTCATCCAGACCCACGTGTCCAACTACTACAACATTCCGAGGGTGGACCTGGTCAGCATGAGCAGGTCGCGCTCTCTCGTCCACGCCCGTCAGGTGGCGATGTACCTGTGCCGCGAGCTGGCCGGAGAGACCCTGATATCGATCGGCGACCGCTTCGGCGGCAGGCACCACGCGACTGTCATCCATTCCTGCAGAAACGTCGAGACCATGCTCAAGCAGCGCAAGGACGTCCTGCAGGAGGTCAGGGAACTTACCAACATTATCAACAGGTCTTCCTGAACAATGTTGAAAAGTTTCTTAACACCATGTTCTCTTCCGGTTGAAAGCGTCTTGATAACCACCCCTCTTATCAACGCTCCTGGCCCAAAGTCGCTCCGCGTCGGAAAAACCCGTACCTTGGATGTTGGCTCGAACGGTGTCGGCGAACATCTTTTCAATTGGCTTTCAACTGCGATCTTCCGCGCCACAAAGGGAAAAAACGGGGTTATCAACGAATCAACAGCGCTTATTACTATTACTATTACTTTAATCTCTATTTATTTGTTTTTCTCAGATGTTAGCTCGCGTAAAAACGTAGTCCGTGTGATATATAATTCGGTAGCTCATGGACTCAACGATCGGGGGGAGTGGCAGAGATGATTATTTCCTGTGAAGCGGGGACGCTCAATACACTGGTGCAGACTGTACTTCGGGCGGTCTCGTCCAGGGTTACGATGCCTATACTTTCAGGGCTCCTGCTGAACGCGGAAGGCGGCAAGCTCACGATGAGTGGCACCGACCTCGAGATGAGCATCAAGGCGCGTATCGACGCCAACGTCAAAGAGGGTGGAACAGCGGTCGTCTCCGGAAGGCTGCTCGGAGATATAGTAAAGAGCCTTCCAAAAGGAGAGGTGACAATCGAGACCGGCGAGAAGTTCCTGGACATCAAGACGGAGGTCGGGGAGTACCGCATCAGGGAGATGATGCCGGAGGACTTCCCACAGGTACCGGAGTGGGAAGGGCAGTCAGTCCTCAAGGTAGACGCGTCGATATTCGTCTCGGCCGTCAACCAGACCTCGAGGGCCTCGTCCAACGACGAGAAGAGGCCGGTGCTCACCGGCTCGCTGATAGAGAAGAACATCGCGGATTCCTCGATGCGCATCGTAGCGACCGACAGCTACAGGCTGGCCTGGAAAGAGTTCGAGGTGAACGGGTCGGTGTCCGACTGGGAGGACTGCATAATACCCACGAAGACCCTGAACGAGGTAGCGAGGATAGCCGGCACCATCTCAGAGCCGGTCGAGATGAAAGTCCAGGACAAGCAGGTCATGTTCAAGCTCGGCGAGATGGTGGTCACATCGAGGCTGATCGAAGGACAGTTCCCGAACTACAAGCAGCTCGTACCAAAGGGAGAGAAGACCACCGTGATGGTGGACAAGGAAGAGCTGATAGCTGTGGTCAAGAGGGCGCTGATATTCGGTCACAACCTGAGGCTCGCAGTCTACTCGGAAGGCATAAGGATCGTCACTGAGACGCCGGAGGTAGGCGACTCGAAAGAAGAGCTCAAGGCGGAGATCGAGGGCGAAGAGATGGAGATAGGCTTCAACGGAGCCTACATGATGGACGGCATAAGCGGGGTCGAGACCGAGAAGGTGCGCATAAACATGGACGACCCGCAGAAGCCGGCCCTGGTCAAAGACGCACAGAGCGAGAAATACTCGTACATTCTCATGCCAGTGAGACTGAGGTAGCCCGGGCGAAGAATTGATACTTGAGAAGCTCGAGCTCCTCAACTTCAGAAACTATACCCGGCAGGACGTAGAGCTCTCACCGGGGAGAAACCTCATCATCGGGCGCAACGCCCAGGGAAAGACCAACCTGCTCGAGGCCGTTTACTTCCTCTCGTACTTCAAATCGAACCGAGCCGCGCGCTTGAGCGACCTGATCACGCTTGGGCAGGAGCAGGCGTCCGTAAAGGGCACCGTCTCCGGGGACGAGACAGCGACGGTAAGGGTGGGGCTCGCCGCCAGGAGGCGGCTGGTCGAGGTCAACGGTCGCAGGGTGGAGCCGGTGGCCAGGGCGAGAGGCCTGGTGAAGTGCGTCCTCTTCGAGCCGGACGACCTCTACATGGTGAAGGGAGAGCCGGGGAGGCGCAGGGAGTTCCTGGACGAGACGATCGAGGCGCTCTCGCCGGCGAAGGCGGCCGACGTATCGGAGTACCGGCACGCACTCAGGCAGAGAAACGCCCTTCTGAGGAGCCACGAGGAGTACGGTGGGCGGTTCGACGCCGCGATGGAGCCCTGGAACAGGGCGCTCGCGAAGGCGGGCGGGAAGGTGCTCGTGGAGCGCTGGAAGATGACACGGGAGATGGCTGAAGCGATCGGCGAGACCTACCGGGATGTGTCGGGCGAGGCCGAAACGGTCGGCTTCGCTTACGCGGGGACCGTAGCCGAGACCGCGGACGCGGAGGACGCCGAGCGGGAGATGCTGCGCGAGCTCGAGAGGAAGGCCCCCGTGGAGAAGAAGGCGGGCACTACGCTGGTAGGTGCTCACAGGGATGATGTTGAAGTAACACTGGGCGGCAGGCCGGCGAGGTACTCGGCGTCGCAGGGAGAGCAGAGGACGCTTGCGTTCGCCATGCGGCTCGCCCAGAAGGGATTCATCGAGAGAGTAACGGCAAGGTCGCCGGTCCTTCTGCTGGACGACGTCCTCTCGGAGCTGGACGATAACAGGAGGAGGATGGTGCTGGAGCGCGCCGGAGAGGAGAGCCAGACTCTCATCACCGCGACCGAGGCGCCGCCCGGGCTGACGGCGGCCGCGACCTACGTCGTGGAAGGCGGGAAGGTGACCGCGTGAGCGAGCCAGAGCAGCTGAACCGGATAATCGCGCGCAAATCTTTCTCCCGCGTGGCCAGGAAGAGCCAGCGCCTCGATCTCATCAGGGCCGGCTGGGAGGCGGTCGCGGGAGACCTGGCATCGCACACCGAACCGACCAGGTTGGCGAGGGGCACGCTCACGGTGAGGGCCGAGGGGGCCTCCTGGGCATCGGAGGCCAGCATGTCCAGCGCGACCATGCTCATGCGCCTCGACAGGATGCTGGGCAAGGGCGCCGTGAAGAGGATAAGGGTCCAGGCGGGCCAGGCAGAAAGGGCCGCGGGCGAGCCGATGGCGGCCGGCCGGGAGGGGCCGGAAAGCGAAGAAAACCTCCCCGGCGAGCTGGGAGAGCAGCTTTCGAAGATAGGGGACGACGACGTGCGGAGAGCGCTTGCAAAGCTGGCGGCGGCAAGCAAACCAGGCAAGCAGAGCGAGCAACCTTGAGCGGAACGCGTTGAATCTCTTTTCTCAAGCGATTTTTTCACATGCGGGAGTGGTCGGAAAATGGTATAATCGGACCGTGATTTTCCGCTTTGATTTATTAGGTCTCAAATAGAGCAATCACGGCCCGGCTCCTGGGTGCTACGTGCCGTGAAAAGGCAGGGTTTTCTTGGAAGAACAAGATATCGACAGAGCGTATGACGCGAAGAGCATAACCGTCCTCGAGGGCCTGGACGCGGTCCGCAAGAGGCCGGGCATGTACATCGGGTCGACCGGCCTGCGCGGCCTGCACCACCTCCTCTACGAGGTGATAGACAACAGCATCGACGAGGCCATGGCCGGCTTCTGCAGCAACATCCTGATAACCCTCGAGAAAGACGGCAGCGCGACGGTCATCGACGACGGCAGGGGCATCCCCGTAGGCGAGATCCCCCGCTTCAAGAAGTCTGCGGTCGAGGTCGTACTGACCATGCTGCACGCCGGCGGGAAGTTCGGCACCGGCGGCTACCAGGTATCCGGAGGCCTGCACGGGGTCGGCGTGTCGGTGGTGAACGCGCTCTCGGAGTGGCTCCAGGTCGAGGTCGGCCGCGACGATCAGGTCTTCAAGCAGGACTTCGCGAGGGGTAAGGCCGTCTCCAAGCTCGAGGTGGTCGGCAAGACCAAGAAGACCGGGACCATCATAAGATTCAAGCCGGACTCGAAGATCATGGAGGAGCTGGACTTCAAGTTCGACACCATCTCCCAGCGGATGCGAGAGGTGGCCTACCTCAACGCAGGGCTGCAGATAACGCTCGAGGACAAGCGCGTCGAGGGCGAGCCGGTTACGCAGCAGTACTGCTACAAGGGCGGGATCGTCGACTTCGTGAAGTTCCTCAACACCGGCAAGGAGATCATACAGAAGCGCGTCATCTACCTGCAGGGAAATAGGGAGGATGCGGAGGTCGAGGTGGCGCTGCAGTGGAACTCCGGCTACATCGACAACATATTCACGTTCGCGAACAACATAAACACGCACGAGGGCGGCAGCCACCTGGTCGGCTTCAAGGCGGCCCTCACCAGGACGGTCAACGACTACGCCAGGAACCACGCGCTGGTGAAGGAGAAGGAGGGAAGCCTCTCGGGCGAGGACGTCCGCGAGGGGCTCACCGCCGTTGTCAGCGTGAAGATGCGCGAGCCGCAGTTCGAGGGCCAGACCAAGACCAAGCTCGGCAACCCGGACATCAAGGGCTTCGTCGAGACGAACGTCAACGCGAAGCTCGCAGAGTTTCTCGAGGAGAACCCGACAGACGCCAAGAACGTGGTGAACAAGGGGCTGACGGCGGCCAGGGCGAGGAGCGCGGCGAAGCAGGCCCGCGAGCTGGTAAGGCGCCAGAGCATCCTGGAGAGCAGCTCGCTGCCGGGGAAGCTCTCAGACTGCTCGGTCCGCGACCCAAGCCTGTCCGAGATCTTCCTGGTCGAGGGCGACTCAGCCGGCGGCTCCGCGAAGCAGGCGAGGGACCGCAGCTTCCAGGCGATCCTGCCCTTGAGGGGCAAGATCCTCAACGTGGAGAAGGCGGGCCCTAGCCGCGTCTTCTCGTCGATCGAGATCCAGGCGCTGATAACCGCGCTGGGCACTAACGTGCGCGACGAGTTCCAGCTGGACAAGGCGCGCTATCACAAGGCGATCATCATGACAGACGCGGACGTGGATGGCGCCCACATCAGGACTCTGCTGCTCACGTTCTTCTACCGCTACATGCAGGAGCTCATAGAGGAGGGCTACGTTTACATCGCGCAGCCACCGCTCTACCGGGTCACCGCCGGGAAGAAACACATATACGCGTACGACGACGCGGAGCTCGGCCGGGTGCTCAAGGACAACGGCGGAAAGAAGTCCTCCATCCAGCGCTTCAAGGGGCTGGGCGAGATGAACCCGGACCAGCTGTGGGAGACGACCATGGACCCGCAGCGGCGCAACCTGCTCCAGGTGACGATCGAGGACGCCGTGTCAGCGGACCAGATATTCAACACGCTCATGGGTCCCAACGTGGAGCCCAGGCGTGAGTTCATCCAGGCGCACGCGAAGGACGTGCGCTTCATCGACACGTAACAGGCGGCGGAGAGCCTCGTCTTGAGAGCACTCGAGGCATCGCCGCGCGGGAGAGAGATAAATGGTTGATCTTGTTGGCGGAAGAGTGGAGCCGATAGAGCTCGAGGACGAGATGCAGCGGTCCTACCTCGACTACGCGATGAGCGTGATCGTGAGCAGGGCGCTCCCGGACGTCAGGGACGGCCTGAAGCCGGTACATCGCCGCATCCTCTACAGCATGTTCGATTCGAGCCTCACGCCGGCGAGCCCGCACCGCAAATGCGCCCGTGTCGTCGGCGATGTCATGGGCCGCTATCACCCTCACGGAGACGCGGCGATCTACGACTCGCTCGTCAGGCTGGCGCAGGACTTCTCGACGCGGTACGAGCTGATAGACGGCCACGGCAACTTCGGCTCGGTCGACGGGGACAGCGCCGCGGCGATGAGGTACACAGAGGCCCGCCTGGAGCAGGTGGCGCTCGAGCTGCTCGAGGACATCCGCAAAGAAACGGTCGACTTCATCGACAATTACGACGGCTCGATGCAGGAGCCCGAGGTGCTGCCGGGCAAGTTCCCGAACCTGCTGGTCAACGGCGCCAGCGGGATAGCCGTCGGCATGGCGACGAACATCCCGCCCCACAACCTGGGCGAGGTGGTCGACGCCATCACAGCCTGTATCGATAACCCCGATATATCGCTCGAGGAGCTCATGGAGCTCATCGAGGGGCCGGACTTCCCGACCGGGGCGATGATCCTCGGAAAGGGCGGCATCCTCGAGGCTTACTCGACCGGCAGGGGCATAATCCAGGTCCGGGCCAGGGCCCACACGGAGCAGGTCAAGGGCGGCCGCGCCCGTATCGTGGTGACCGAGATACCCTACCAGGTCAACAAGGCCAAGCTGGCCGAGCGGATCGCCGAGCTGGTCAAGGGCAAGATCATAACCGGGATATCGGACCTCAGGGACGAGTCGGACCGGAGCGGCATGCGCCTGGTCATAGAACTCAAGCGCGACGAGGAGCCGGAGGTCATACTCAACCAGCTCTACAAGTACACCTCGATGCAGACCTCCTACGGCATCATCATGATCGCACTGGTGGACGGCGTGCCGAGGACGCTGCCGCTCAAGAGCCTGATCGAGAAGCAGATACTTCACCGCAGAGAGGTGATAACCCGGCGCACGAAGTTCGACCTGAGGAAGGCCGAGGAGCGGGCGCACATCCTCGAGGGCTTACTTATAGCGATAGACAACCTCGACGAGACCATCGAGCTGATCCGAAGCTCGAAGAGCGTAGACGAGGCGCGCGAAAAGCTGATCAAGCGGTTCAAGCTGAGCGACCTGCAAGCGCAGGCGATACTGGACATGCGCCTGCAGAGGCTCACCGGCCTGGAGAGGCAGAAGGTTCGGGACGAACTGGACGAGCTGAAGGCGCGCATCGCCGAGCTCAAGGAGATACTGGCCGACGAGAACAAGGTGCTCCTCCTGATGAAGGAAGAGCTCCGCGAGATAAAACGGAAGTACGCGGACGAGCGGAGGACCCAGATCATCGGGCCGGTGGGCGACTTCTCCATCGAGGACCTGATAGCCGAGGAGGAGATGGTGGTCACCATCACCCACTCCGGCTACGCCAAGAGGATGCCGGTGACGACCTTCCGCAAGCAGAAGCGCGGCGGGCGTGGCGTGACCGGGATGGACCTCAAGGAAGGCGATTACGTCGAGCACCTGTTCATCAGCAGCACCCACCACTTCGTGCTGTTCTTCTCCAACCGGGGGAAGGTGTACAGGCTGAAGGTGCACGAGCTGCCTACCGGTAGCCGGACCTCTAAGGGCAAGGCGATGGTGAACCTGCTGCCGCTGGAGCCCGACGAGAAGATCGTCGAGGTCATCGCGACGAAAGATTTCGAGGGAGGGCAGTACCTGGTCACCGCTACGAAGAACGGCCTGATCAAGAAGACCCCCTTCGAGCTGTACGACTCGGCGAGGAAAGACGGGATCATCGCGCTCAGGCTGATGCCGGGAGACGAGATGATACGCGCCCGGCTGACCGATGGCGAGGACGAGATACTGCTGGTGACGGGGAAGGCCCAGGCCATAAAGTTCAGCGAAAAGGACTGCAGGCCGATGGGGCGCGCGACCAGTGGTGTAAAGGGCATCAGCCTCTCCAAGGGAGACTCGGTGCTCACGATGGAGTGCCCGTCCCAAGGGACGGACCTCTTCGTCATCACCAGCAACGGCTACGGGAAGCGCACGACGGTCGGACAGTACCCGCTGCACCGGCGTGGCGGCAAGGGCGTGCGCACCATCAAGATCGTCGAGGAGAAGGGGATGCTCGTCGGCGCGAGGGTCGTGCTGGACAACCAGGAACTGCTCGTCATCTCACACGAAGGCATCGTGATACGGGTCTCGGTCAACGGCATACCGCGGATGGGACGCGCGACGCAGGGCGTCAAGGTCATGCGGGTGCAGGACGAAGACAATGTCAGTGCAGTTGCGCTGGTCGTTGCGGGCGACGACTCGGAAGAGGCCGACGAGTTCGACGAGGACGAGACGGGAGGGCCCGGGGAGGACACCGAGGTCGAGTCCTGATAAGACCGCGGCGCTGCACCTCCGAATCCGACGGCCTGATACTTACGGGACCAGGTGAACATGGGCAGGCGCCGTAAGGAGAGCAAGCTCTCCGGAGATGACATCAAGGCACTCGAGACTTTCCTCGACTCGCTCGGATACGAGATATTCCTGCTCGGCCCCGACCGGAGGATCATTTACAAGAACTCGGCCGCGGCCGCGAGCTTCGGCGACGGCGACGGCGACGGCCGGTGCCACACCCTTCTCAAGGGCAAGAAAGCCCCGTGCGACGGCTGCCCCATCGAGGCCGTCCTCGAGCTCGGCTACGACAAGCGCCGGGCCAGGCTCAGGCACACCGCCGGCTGGCGCGACTACGACGTGCTGTACGCCCTCATCGGTGACAGGGACGCGGGCATGATCGCCCTGGTCTGCATGCAGGTCCCGTCGGCCTCGAGAGAATCCAGCTCGCTCGATGCGGCCTTCATCAGGGGAGCGGGGACGCTGGCGGAGCTGGAGGAGACCGAAGAGAAGTTCCGATCGCTGGTGGCGACGTCCGAGGACATCGTGTTCACCCTGACACCAGACTGCAGCGTGGCCTTCCTCAACGAGGCGGCCGACCAGCTTGGCTTCCCTTCGCCGGACGTACTCGGCAAGAGCATCTACGATTTCCTCGACGAAGAGCGGTCGAGGCTCCTGCGCGGGCTGATCGCGGAGGTGCTCGAGGGCAGGCGTCAGAAGATTTCGGACTTCAGAAGTCATAACAGGGCCGGTCGGGAGCTCGTCTTCGACATCACGTTCAACCCGGTCATCGTCAGAGGTGAGATCACCGAGATCGCGGGGATCGCACGCAACGTCACCGAGAGGGCGTCGACCGAGGAGGCGCTGAGGGAATCCGAGAAATGGTACCGGGCTCTGGTGGACAACTCGCTGTTCGCGGTGGTGGTCCTCCAGGAGGGCAACGTCGTGTACATGAACGACGTGGCCGTCGCCATGACGGGCCGGTCGCGCGACGAGCTCAAGAAGGTGAGCGACCTGACGGCGCAGCTGACGCCGGAGGAGCGGCCGCGGATCGAGAACATCATCGACCGCCACAACAGCGGACAGGCGGTCCCCACCACCTACGACACCAGGCTGCGCCGGCCGGACGGGAGCGAGATAGTCGTCAGGGTGATGAGCAACCGTGAGCTGACCCTTGACGGGAAGTCGGCCGTCCTGATGACGGCGGCCGACGTAACCGACCGCGCCGATACCGAGGCCGCGGTGAAGGCGTCGGAGGAGAAGTACCGGACACTGGTGGAGACGTCCTCTGATGCGATAGCGGTGGCAGACCGGTGGGGCAACATCCGCTTTGCAAACTCGACCATCCTCGAACTGACCGGGATCGAGCCCGAGGAGGCGTTGAAATACAACCTCTACGAGTTCGTCCATCCGGACGACAGGAAGCGCACCGCGGCCAAGTTCTTAGGGGAATACAAGGAGGGCCGCGGCATCACGCGCTACCCGATCAGGGTGATCGCCCGGGGCGAGGACAGGTTCTTCGAGGTGAGCACGGCGCTCCTGGGCGAGGCGTCGGAGGACGCCGACGTCATGATCGTCATCAGCGACGTGACGGCCCGGGTACACTCGCAGAGAAAGCTCGAGGAATCCGAGGACCGCTACCGCACAATCGTCGAGGCGACGCAGGACGCGATCATCACCGCCAACCGGGCCGGTGAGATTCTGTACGCGAACCAGGCGGTCAAGCAGTTGATGGGGATCGAGCCCTCGAAGATAGTCGGGAGGAACGTGCTGCGCCATGTGCACCCCGACGACCGCGAGAGGGCGGCGGGCGAGCTGATGAACGACTTCAGGACCGGCATCACGACGGCCAACTATCCCATCAAGCTGGTGCGGGAGGACGGGAGCCACTTCCACTCGGAGATAAACTCCGGGCTGGTGGGGTGGCCCTCCGACGAGGCCTTCGAGATCATGATAATCAGGGACGTGACCGAGCGTTACCACCGCGAGCAGGAGCGCGAGCTGCACCTCAAGACCGAGGAGGCGCTGGCAGAGATCGCGAGCACCTTCCTGCACCTCGAGGACACCGGGAAGGCCATCAGGTCGTCCGTGGAGCAGGTCGCGAGGCTGCTCGACGTGCCCCAGGGTTACTACTGCGAGATCTCAGCCGACGGGCTGTTGATCGAGAGAGTCTTGGAGTGGCATGACGATAGCGTCGAGCCCGTTACGAAGCACATGGCCGGACGGGAGATCGCCAGCCTGGTCGAATTTTACGACAGCCTGCGTGCGGGGAAGGAGATCGTAATCAACGACATCGCCCAGCTGGAAGGGCTGGGCGACTGGCAGGGCCCGGGTGGGATAGGCATCCGCGCCTGCGTGTCGGTGCCTGTGATCATCAACGAGGAGCTTCAAGGCTTCCTGGCATTCAACATGCACGACGAGCCCAGGGACTGGTCACACGACCAGGTGAACCTGGTAAGGCAGCTCGCGTGGACGATATCGAGGGCGCTCGAGCGGCGGCGTTGGACCGAGGAGCTGGGACGCTCCGAGAGGTTCAGGACCAGGATCACCGAGAGCGTGGACGAGGGTTTGCTCGTCCTGAGAAACGGTATCTTCACATGGGCCAACAGCAGGGCGGGCGAGATATTCGGCCGCGACCCGATGGAGATAATAGGCAGCGGACCCGAGCTTCTGCAGCCCTCGAAGGAAAGGCTGATGCAGATCAGCCAGGGCGTAGTCGACCTGTTCCCCCGCGGCGAGGACCTCGCGCTGAACGGGCAGGTCGAAAGGCCCGACGGATCGGTCATCGACGTGCTGATATGGCTCACGATGCTCGGGAGCGACGAGGGCGCCGGAGAGATCCTGATATCGGTGCGCGACGTCACCGAGGCGAAGAGGATGAGCGAGCAGGTCGAGGCCGCGGCCGATGCCTATTCGACGCTGTTCTCCACGGCCGGCGACGCCTTGATCGTCCACTCGATAGAAGGCGTGATAGCGAACGCCAACGAGAGGGCGACCGCCTACACCGGCTATCCGCTGCTGGAGCTGGTGGGCATGCACATGAAAGACCTGGGGAGCGATCGGGTCAGAGAGCTGTACGAAGACAGGTGTGACGAGGTGCTGGCCGACGGGTCCACTACGTTCGACGTTCGGATCATGCGCAAAGACGGCTCGACGATGCCCGTCGAGGTCACATCCAGGCTGACGCGCATATGGGGCGAGGACCTGGTCATCTCTTCCCTGAGGGACATGACCGAGAGGAAGAAGGCGGAGAACGAGACCAGGAGGCGCGCGGAACAGCTCGCTTTCCTGAACGAGATACTGATGGCCGCGACCAAGTCGCTCGACATCGACGTGGTGCTTGGCGCCGTCCTGGACGCCGCGATCACCGTGAGCGGAGCGCCCTCCGGAATACTGGTGCTGGAGGAGCCCCCCGGTAGCGAGCACCTGCACGTCGCCAAGTCGCGCGGGATCACGGAGACCCTGGTCCAGAGCATGCCCCAGGCCGCGCTCCAGAGGCTCGGAGCGCTCGCGAACCGGGGCCAGGGCGCGATAGTCGTGAGCCGGCAGAGGATGATCGAGACCGGGACCGGGCCGGACCGGATCGAGGCCATGAACCGCGAAGGCATCGAGGAGCTGCTGGTCATATCGCTCAAGAGCGGCGCGAAGTTCCTGGGGCTGGTGACGCTGGGCGCGCCAGAGGGCTTCTTCAGGGAGGACGACTGCGACTTCTACAGTGCGGTCGGCGCCGAGACGGGTGTCTGTATAGAGAACGCGCTCATCTATCACGAGCTGACCGCCGAGCACGAGAGGTTGTCCCTGCTCTACCGCAGCGCGCAGAACATCTCCGGGCAGCTGGAGCTCGGCACGCTCCTGAAGACGACCGCCGAGGAGGCGGCCAGGGCGGTGGGGGCAGAGTCGGCCCTGATAGGCCTGGTCGAGCCGGGCATCGGCGACTTCGTCTGGGGGGCGGCCTACAACGTGGACCTGACGGCGCTGAAGAACGTAAGGCTTCCGATCAGCGAGGGCATCGGCGGCCACATAATGAAGACCAAGCGGGCGCACCGGTGGACTATCGACCGCTTCAACGATGACCCGGTGGCGCGGGCTCTCGACATCAGGTCCGGCGTCGCGCTGCCGCTCATCAGCGGGGACATGGTGATGGGCGTCCTCGAGGTCCACTGCGCCGACCGGGAGCTCGTCGTCAGCGAGGAGGACATCCAGCTCCTGGAGGCTATGGGCAGACAGGCGGGCGTGGCGATAGAGAACTCCAGGCTGTACGAGGAGACGCGCGGGCACATGGCGGCGCTGCAGAAAGCGAACGCCGAGCTTCTGTCGCTCGACAGGATGAAATCCGATTTCGTCTCGACCGTTTCGCACGAGCTCCGGTCGCCGCTGGCCGTCATCGAGGGCTTCGCCAAGACGCTGGTCGAGCACTTCGACCGGATCGACCGCGACACCGAGCGCGAATCGATCGAGATCATATTGAAGAAGGCGATCGCGCTCGAAGGCCTGATCGAGAACATCCTCGACATGTCCCGCATCGAGGAGGGAAGGCTCGAGGTGATGCCGAGGCGCTTCGACATCATCGGGCTGGCCGAGAAGGTGCGCTCCGACCAGGAGATCGTCGCGGAGAGCAGCAGGGTCGAGGTGCGCAAGCAGCACGACGAGCTCTTCGTCCTCGCGGACCCGGAGAAGACCGAGGTGGTTCTGAGCAACCTGGTAGGCAACGCCATCAAGTTCTCGCCCGACGGAGGTACGGTCGTGATAGCGCCGAACAAGTCCGACGGCGTCGTGCGGGTGAGTGTGACGGACGAGGGCATCGGCATCCCGGCCAAAGAGCAGGAGCGGATCTTCGACAGGTTCTACCAGGTGGAACGGGGCGAGACGCGCTCCTTCCAGGGGGCCGGCCTGGGCCTCTACATAACCAGGGAGCTGCTCAAGACGATGGGTGGCAGGATAATCGTCGAGAGCCGGGTCGGCTTCGGTACGACTTTCACCTTCACTCTGCCGACGGCCTAGTGGCGAACGGACGGGCGGCGCATCCATGAGCGCGACATTCCACACAATAGAACACACCGCGGACATCGGCGTCGAGGTCGAGGCCGCAATCATCACAGAGCTCTACGAGGGCGCCGCGCTGGCCATGTTCTCGCTGATGGCCGACATATCGAAAGTCAGGCACAGCGAGACCCGGCACATCGTCCTCGAGGCGTCCGATTCTGTCGAGCTGATGTTCCGCTGGCTGAACGAGCTCATCTACACTTCCGACACCGAGGGCATGCTGTTCTCCGAGTTCTCGGTCAAGCTGGCTATGCTGTCGGACGGACGCATGGCGCTCGAGGCGGATGCCTGTGGAGAGCCGTTTGACGAGGCGCGCCACTCGCCCGGCGAGGAGATAAAGGCCGCTACGTACCACGAGATGGACGTGAGCTCCCTCGACGGGCGCTGGACCGCGCGGATAATCTTTGACGTGTAAGGGGGGGGGCATTGTGGACGGGAAGCCGACCGGCACGGAGGGCCTGCGCAGGCTCTCCGAATACGAGTGGGAGCTCCCTCGCGACTTCAAGCCCGGCATGCGCGTTCCCGGCCGTGTCTTCGCCGACGACGAGCTGATGCGGCTGGCCGCGGGCGACCGCGCGCTCGAGCAGGTCGCCAACGTGGCGTTCCTCCCCGGGATAGTGGGCTGCTCGCTCGCGATGCCGGACATCCATTGGGGCTACGGCTTCCCGATCGGCGGTGTCGCGGCTTTCGACGAGAAAGACGGCGTGGTCTCCCCCGGCGGGGTCGGGTTCGACATCTCATGCGGCGTCCGCCTCGCCCTCACCTCGCTCGCTCGCGACGAGGTGAAGCCGAGGCTCGCCTCCCTGCTCGCCGACATGGCCGCTAACATCCCCAGGGGCCTCGGAGGCAGGGGAAGGATAAGCACCCCGGAGAAGACCCTGCGAAGTGTCTTCAAGAGCGGTGCGAAGGCCGTGATCGAGATGGGCTACGGCCGCGCGGAGGACCTCGAGCGCATCGAGGGAGGCGGCATCGCGCCGGGTGCCGACCCTTCGAAGGTCAGCGCGAGGGCGTACGAGAGGGGACACGACCAGCTCGGCAGCCTCGGCTCCGGCAACCACTTCCTCGAGGTGCAGTACGTCGAGAAAGTCCTGAAGCCGGACGTCGCCGAAGCGTTCGGCTTGTCGGAGGGACAGGTTGTCGTGATGCTCCATTCCGGCTCGCGGGGTGTCGGGCACCAGATATGCACGGACTACCTTGATGTCATGGACTCGGTCAGGCGCAGGCTGGGGATGGACCTGCCCGACCGCCAGCTCTCATGCGCGCCTCTCGGCTCGCGGGAGGCGTCAGACTACCTGGCCGCGCTCGCCTGCGCGGCGAACTACGCGGTGGGCAACCGCCAGGCCTTGATGCACTGGACCCGGACCGCGTTCGAGAAACATTTCGGCGCCTCCGAGCAAAGCCTCGGCATGGACCTGCTCTTCGACGTCTCGCACAACATCGCGCGCATGGAGACTCACGTCGTCGATGGACGGGAGGCCACGCTCTGCGTCCACCGCAAAGGCGCCACCGCGTCGTTCCCGGCCGGCCACCCGTCTGTTCCCGCCAAGTACAGGGGGATCGGCCAGCCTGTGATAATCCCCGGCGACATGGGGACCCATTCCTACGTGCTGGTGGGCCGCGAGGAATCCATGAGCCTCAGCTTCGGCTCAACCTGCCACGGCGCCGGGCGCGTGATGAGCCGCTCCGCCGCGAAGAAAAAGATCCGTGGCGAGGAGCTGCGGGCGCGGCTCGAAAAGGAAGGCATCCTGGTGATGGCGGGCAAGCCCTCACTGCTGGCTGAAGAGGCGCCCGAGGCCTACAAGGACGTGTCGCGGGTGGTGGACGTCTGCGAGGGAGCGGGCCTCTCAACGAAGGTCGCGATGCTGACGCCGATGGCGGTCCTCAAAGGCTGAGAGACTTCACCTCTGTTCGGCTTTCTCGAGGCCGGCCATGTTCCACGTCCCGGGCTCCGAGTCGATGTTGGCGAAAGTGCCCACTGCGTGGGCCACGAGGTTGCCATCGGCGTCCCAGCAGCGCATCTCGGCGACGTTCTGCCGCCTGCCCCTCTTGATTATCTCACCCCGGGCGAGCAGTTCCGTTCGCGTCGCAGGCCTCAGCACGTGGGACGAGAGCTCGGAGGTGAGGACGAGGCCGCTGTCCACGGCAAGTGCGCAAGTGAACCAGCCCGCGCTGTCCAGCAGAGTCATGATCACTCCGCCGTGAACGCCGTCCCCGGCGTGGTCGAGAGCGGGGTTGTAGGGGAGGCGGATCAGCGCCCGCCCGCGATCGTCATACGAGAGACTCATCCCGAAAGTCTTCGCAACGCGGGCCCTCTCGTTGAACATCCGTTCGAGCGCGTCTTGTCTGTCCATTACCATCGCGATCAGCCGCCGGCTTCCTTTTCCGTCTGGAACTTCTCAAACATGCTCTCCAGGACCCGCGCGAAAGCGCCGACCTCATCGGCGGTGAACCCTTCCTTGATCTGCCGGTTGATCCGGTTGATGACCTTCGCGCATCGTGAGGCTTCCAGCGCCCCTGCGTCCGTGATGGCGATCAGGTTGACCCTGCGATCCGTCGGGTGGGCCCCCTTTGTTACAAGGCCCGCCCGTTCGAGCCTGTCAACCAGGCCGGTTATAGCGGAGTTGTCTACGTCGAAATGCCTGCTCAGCTCACTCATCGACAGAGGGCTCTTCTCAGTGAGAAGGAAGAGTATGCCGGCCTGGGTGTGCGAGACAGTGCCCTCCGTCTTCAGCTTCGCGTTGGTGTATTCCCTGAGCCGGTGCTGGGCCCGGCCCATCAGGTACAGAAGCCGCTCTTCTCTTTTCAAGACGCCCCCTTTATATTTGACATATCAAACATATTACCGATAAACATTGGAGGGGTCAAACATATCAGCCGGCTGGGGATTTCAACGAGTGGTGCTGGGCCGACCCGGAACGGCCGTAGGCCTTTTCATGCACCGGATAATGTAGTCATCTCTGCAACTACAATTCTTCCAATTCCATGCTTGACGCTGGCAGAAATATGGCGATATTTGTGACTACATCTGGAATCAATAAATGAAGCCGTTCGTCAGAAGATACTGCGTTCTAGGCCGGCTGTTCTTTCTTCGACGCTTTGATGTCTTCTACGGCCCAGCCGATTATCATCCCGGAGACAAGAAGGACGGTGAGGAGGACGGTCAACCAGAGAGGAGCGAGCCACACGCACAGTGCGACGACGGCGCCCACTCATATGATGAACGTCGCTACACGCCCGATCCATTTCTTCATGGTGATCGCCTCCCGCGGCACGCGTTTGAGTGGTGGGCCTAGGTGGATTCGAACCACCGACCTCGCCCTTATCAGGGGCGCGCTCTAACCAGGCTGAGCTATAGGCCCATGGGGTACAGGCTAAGTTACCACTTAGGGGGTGCGCGTTCAATAACGGAACGCGACGCAAACGCGGGTCATTCGCCGGTGATCACGCCATCCTGCTCGAACGCTTGGACGGCGTCGAGGACGCGCGGGTAGATGTTCTGTTCGCCGATCTTCGCGATGAGGCCGTCCTTTTCCATGAACTCGCGCACCGGAGTGTGGACGCGGGCGAGCTTAACCGGGATGCCCTTCTTTTCCATCATCGTCAGCAGGTCGGCGAACTGGTCGGAGGCGGTGGTGTCCATGTCGGACATGACCTCGAAGTCGATGATGACGCCCTTGACCGGCGGCTCGAGAGCCTGGACCAGCGTGCGGACCTCGGTGATGAACCGCTCCGCGTTGGGGAAGACGAACGGGGCATCGAAGCGGTAGATCAGCAGCCCCGGGATGGCCTTGTAGTCGGGGTTCTTCGTGACGTCAGCGAACTTCTTGCCGTCAGCCTTGATGCCGAGGACGGCGGAGTTGGGGCTGCTGGCGCGCTGGATCAGAAGGGCGAGCGAGAGCACGATGCCCATCACTATCCCGGGCAGCACGCCGAACAGGATGACACCGAAGAGGGCGGTCACGGCCAGCAGGAAGTCTCCCTTGCGGACCCTGAAGAGGCGCACCAGCCCGGCGGGCTTGAAATACTTCCAGAGCGCGTGGACCACGATGGCGCCGAGGGTCGCTTCCGGCAGGTACTTGAAGAGCCCGGTGAGGAAGAGGATGGTCGCGAGAGTCAGGATAGCGGTGATGAACGTCGACACCTGGGTGTTTCCGCCCGCGGTCTCGTTGGCGGCGCTCTTCGAGAGGCTTCCGTTGACGGCGAAGCCCTGGAACAGCCCGGAGCCCACGTTGGACAGGCCGTTCGCGATCATCTCCTGGTTCGCGTCGATCTCGTAGTCGTGCCTGACGGCGTCATCCTTGGCGACCGCTATCGACTCGGTGAATCCCACCAGCGCGACGGCGAGAGCACCCGGTAGCAAGTGGTAGAGGTCCTCCAGGCCGAGGCCCTTGAGCCCCCAGGCCGGCAGACCCCCGGGTATCTCGCCGACGATCTTCAGGCCGTGAGCCCCGAGGTTCAACAGGTAAGCGGCGAGGGTGGTGATGACGACGGCGAGGATGGCGGCCGGTACCCTGGGGAGGTAGCGCTCGAAAGTGAAGAGCAGCACCAGGCAGAAGGCGCCTATCACGAACGGGAGCCAGTCCCATTTCGCCACCTGGCTGAAGATGCTGATGGTCTTCTGGAGCCCGGTGTCGCCGGTGGTGCTCACGCCGACCAGCTTGCCCGCCTTCCGATCGCGATGGTGAACGCGAGCCCGATGATGAAGCCGTCGAGCACCGGCTTCGCCAGGAACTTCGCGATGAAGCCGAGCCTCGCCAGCCCCGCCACTACGAGCGCCACGCCGCACATGATGGCGAGGGCGATGGTCAACGCGAGGTAGCGCTGCGAGCCTGCCGCCGCGAGAGGCGCGATGACGGACGCCGAGACTATCGCCACGGTGGAGGAGGGGCCGACCTACCAGCCGCTTCGAGCCGCCGAAGATGGCGTAGGCGATCAGCGCCAGGGGCGCGCAATAGAGGCCGTACTGGGCCGGGACGCCGGCTATGCCGGCATACGCCAGGCCTTCCGGAACGAGCAACGCCCATATGGTGAGCCCAGCCAGGATGTCCCCGGTCAGCCAGGAGCGCTTGTATCCGGGCAGCCAGGCGGTGGCCGGGACGAACCTGTTCGCGAGCGACGGTATTTTGAGCGAGAGCGGCGGCAGCGTCATGGCGTTACTATGTCGAACCAGTAGCCCGGTTTCTCGATCACGGAGAACAGCTCTACGAGCGCTGCGCCGTCACCCTCAACGCTTATCGCGCCGGACGCGAGCTGCGCCTTCATGCCTTCCGCACCGCTGATAAGCGCCCCACAGAACGCGGCGAACGACAGCCGCAGGGTCACCTTCGCTCCGGGAGACGCGGCCGTCTCCACGTGGTTGAGGACGCTGTTCTCGAGCGTCAGGACGAAGTTCCGTCCGCTGTCGGTGAAGTCGACGTTCATCTCGACGCTCTTGCCCTCCGCCTTCTCCGCGTCGACGTTGACGGCCATGAAGTCGAATATCATCTCCGGGCTGAGGCTGGCGACGATGTCCGTGTTGCTCCCCATGAATGAAGCCTCGGGCGTTTTCACGCCTTCCCTGAGCTCCAGCGCGCCGGTGAGATAGAAGTTGCGCCAGGTGGCGTTCTCCGCCTGGTAGCCGAGTTGCTCGAGCGCGTCCGCCTGCAGGCCCTTCGCCTTTTCGTTGTCCGGGTCGGCGAACACCAGGTGGTTCACCACCTGGGCGACCCACCTGTACTCGCCCGCCTCGAAGGACTCTTTCGCCTTTGCGAGCAGCTCGTCCGCGCCGCCCATGAACTCCACGTACTTCGCGCCCGCCTCGACCGGCGGCAGCGCGTCGAGGTTTGCGGGGTTGCCGTCGAACCACCCCATGTACTTCTGGTAGATGGCCTTCACGTTATGGCTGACGCTGCCGTAGTAGCCGCGGTTGTACCATTCCCGCGCAAGCGACGGCGGGAGCTCGATCATATCGGCGATCTCGATGCCGGTGTAACCCTTGTTCATCAGCCTGACGGTCTGGTCGTGCAGGTAACGGTACATGTCCCGCTGCCTGGAAAGGTACTCGACGAGCTCGGAGCGTCCCCAGACAGGCCAGTGGTGGCTGGTGAAGACGAGCTCCGAGGAGTCCCCGAACAGCTCGATCGCCTCGCCGAGGTAGTGAGCCCATGCCCGCGCGTCCCTCACCTGGGCACCGCGGAGCGTGAGGAGGTTGTGCAGGTTGTGGGAGCAGTTCTCCGCCATGCAGAGCGCGTTCATCCCGGGGAAGAAGAAGTTCATCTCCGCGGGAGCCTCGGTGTTCGGGGTCACCTGGAACACCATCTGAACGCCGTCCACCTTCAGCTTCTTGCCCGTCTCTGCGATGTATTCGGTCGGCTCGATGAGGGTGATCGTCCCGGAGGATGTGGTCTTCCCCAGCCCGGCGTCGACCTGACCGCGATCGTTCCTGGGAAGAACACTGCCGTACATGTAGCCGGCGCGCCGCCCCATGGCGGACCCGGCCATCAAGTTCTCGTTGACCGCGGCCTCCAGGAAGCCCTCGGGCGCGAGTATCTTCACGTCGCCGGACTTCACCTGCTCATCGGAGACGACGCCCTTGACCCCGCCGAAGTGGTCGACATGGCTGTGTGTGTAAATAACAGCGGTGACGGGCCTGGGCCCGACGTTCTCCTGGAGAAGGTCTATCGATGCCTTCGCGCACTCGGCGGAGATGAGCGGGTCGATGACGATCCAGCCCTTGTCCCCTTCGATAAAAGAGATCACGGACAGGTCGTGACCCCTTACCTGGTAGACGCGGTCGGTGACCTTGAACAGGCCGTGCGCCATGTTCAGCCTGGCCTGGCGCCAGAGGCTCGGGTGAACCGTGTCGGGCGGGTTCTCTTCATCGAGGAACGCGTACCGGGCCATGTCCCAGACGACGAGCCCGCTCTCGTTGCGGATCACCGGATCCTCGAGTCTCGCGATGAAACCACGGTTCGCGAAGTCGAAGTCGCGCCTGTCTTCCCAATCGAAGCCCGTGTTCTCGCGCGCGTCGAGGTTCGCTTTTCTGGTCGCCTCGGTGGCATCAAATGGATCCATGTCGCGTCCCCCTCAAGCTGTTCCATACCGGAGCTGCGCCAGCAAGACAATAATACAATGTACCCGACTCACGAGGTCAGGTCGGCCGGTCACGGCAAGAGACTTTTTCATAGCTGAGTGCAGGCCGAACCGACGGTCCGAACGCCCCGCCCCGCTTTCCTGAAGAAGGTGCGCGAAGAGGCCGATTACCCGTTGTATACTCAACATTACCGATGAACAGGAGGAGGCCTGATGGCACGCGTACACTCGATGGGAATGACCTCCAACCCCGCGCGGCAGAGGCTCGACGCATGGTCCAGGCTGAGGAAGCTCGCCGACAGGCTCTGCACTACAGACGCCGGCAAGGCCGGGGCGAAGGCGGAGCAGGCTGCCGAGGAGATGCGCTGGCTCGAGCCCTACGAGAAGTACTGGGTCTTCCCCGGCAAGGCCATCTTCGACAAGCTCTCCGAGGAGCTCGCGAAGGGAGAGTTCGAGACCTTCGCGCGGGACGTACGCCTGGTCGAACACCACCTGAGCGAGCACGGAGACAAGGCCAGCCTGCTCGGCACCCTCGATGAGATGGCTCAGCAGACGATAGACATATTCGCGTCCGACGTGCCGCACTATTTCACGGTGCTTGTCGCAGAGGACATGCCGGAGGCGGAAGCGGAGTCTCTCCGTCAGGCGCTGAGAGTGATCCAGCTGGACGCGAAGGACTTCATCTACCAGATCCTCATAGTCGACAACTTCGCGGACGCCTTGGCGGCCGCGGCCATAAACTTCGAGGTCGAGGCATGCGTGATCCGGCAGGACCTACCCATCGGAGAGCCGGCCAACGACTTCCTCGGCAGGCTGGTCTCCCTGGCGATAGACCAGTGCGGCGACGAGCCGGAGATGTCCGCGGGCGTAGCGCTCGCGAAGCTGCTCAAAGAGATCCGGCCGCACATGGACCTGTACCTGGAGTCGGACGAGACGATCTCGGATTCGCAGCCGGACACGCACCGCCTGTTCAACAGGGTCTTCTACAACCTGGACGTCGAGACCGAGCTGCACATGACGATCCTGGACGGCATCAGGAACCGCTTCGAGACCCCCTTCTTCAACGCGCTGAAGGCGAACGCCGACGCGCCGATCGGGAACTTCCACGCGTTGCCCATCGCGCGCGGCAACTCCATCTTCGGCTCGAAGTGGATCGCCGAGATGGCGGAGTTCTACGGGCCAAACATATTCATGGCCGAGACATCCTCGACGACCGGCGGCCTTGACTCGCTGCTGGCGCCGACCGGCACCATCAAGGAGGCGCAGGACAAGGCCGCGAAGACCTGGGGATCGCAGCGCACTTACTTCGCGACCAACGGCACCTCCACCTCGAACAAGATCGTGGTGCAGGCGCTGACGAGGCCGGGCGACATAGTGCTCATCGATCGAAACTGCCACAAGTCACACCATTACGGGTGTGTCATGGGCGGGGCGTACCCGCTCTACCTCGACGCCTACCCCCTCGAGCAGTACTCGATCTACGGCGCCGTGCCGCTGAAGACGATCAAGCAGAGGCTGCTGGAGCTGAAGAAGGCCGGAAGGCTCGACGACGTCCGGATGCTACTGCTCACGAACTGCACGTTCGATGGCATCGTCTACAACCCGCTGCGCGTGATGGAGGAGGTGCTGGCCATAAAGCCGGACATCTGCTTCCTCTGGGACGAGGCGTGGTACGCGTTCGCGAGCTTCGTCCCCCAGTCCCGGTATCGTACGGCCATGGCGTCGGCGCGGACGCTCGCGGAGCGCCTCGCGAGCGACGCCTACCGCGAGGAGTACGCGGCGTACAAAGAGAAGATGGACGGCCTGGACGAGGCTGACGACGCGACCTGGCTCGACAACAGGCTGATGCCGGACCCCGACCTGGCCCGCGTACGCGTCTACGCCACCCACTCGACGCACAAGTCGCTCTCTGCTCTCAGGCAGGGCTCGATGATCCACGTCTGGGACCAGGACTTCGCACGCAAGACCGCCGGGGCCTTCGACGAGGCGTACCTGGCCCACACCAGCACCAGCCCCAATTACCAGATAGTCGCTTCCCTCGACCTGGCACGCAGGCAGGCGGACCTCGAGGGCTACGGGATGGTAAGCGAGGTCTACAGCATCGCCGAGTCCATTCGTCAACGCGTGAGCGAAGACAAGCTGCTCTCGAAATATTTCAGGATCCTCGAGCCTGGCGAGCTCGTCCCAGAGGAGTACAGGCAGTCGGGCCTGACCTCGGCGCTGCCGGTGACCTTGACGGAGGAGATGGAGAGGCAGCTCGACGCGTGGGTGAACGATGAGTTCGTGCTCGACCCGACCCGCATGACGCTGTACCTGGCCCCGACCGGGTACAACGGCAACGAGTTCAAGGTCGACGTGCTGATGAACTCCTACGGCATCCAGATAAACAAGACGTCGATAAACAGCGTCCTCTTCATCGTGACGATCGGGGTCAACTGGAGCGCGGTCGCCTTCCTGCTCGACGTGCTGAAGAGGATCGCCGAGGACATCGACGCGCGGCAGGCCTCGTTCAGCTCCGCCGAGGCTGCGGTCTTCGACCGCAAGGTGGCCGCCCTGTCGAGCGAGCTTCCCCACCTCCCCGACTTCAGCCGTTTCCACCCTGTGTTCAGCCCGCACCCCGAAAGCCGGGACGGAGACATACGGTCCGCCTACTACCTGGAGTACGAGGAGAAGAACAGGGAGTACGTGATGCTGGCCGACGCCGCGAAGGTAATCGAGGGCGGGCGGGAGCTGGTGTCGACGTGCTTCGTCGTCCCGTACCCGCCGGGATTCCCGGTACTGGTGCCGGGCCAGGTCGTCAGCCCGGAGACAGTCGACTTCATGACCAAGCTGGACGTATCCGAGATCCACGGGTACAGGCCGGAGCTTGGGCTGTCGGTCTTCACCGAGGAGGCCCTGGCCGAAGAGGGCCGGCGGGTGGGACGCGGCCGAGCGGCCCGCTCCCTCCCTACCTGAAGAGCTCCACTGCTATCAGGTAGAGGCCGTATACCACGATGATGGCGATGATCGCGCCTACCGCCGCCTGTGGCAGGTAAAGGATCAGCAGCGCCGCCGCGCTGAGGCCGGCGATCCGGAGCGGCCAGGCGTAACGCGCGACGAACGCGCAGAACTTCTGGAAGACGGAGCCGCCCTCCTTGCCCGTCCCGATGTGTGACCTCAGGCCGATCGCCTTGTGCGTCGAGAAGGCCCACTCGTAAGGCCCGGCGATCACCGCGAACAGGACCGTGATGGCGCCAACGATTATCATGGCGATGTCCACCCGGTAGAGCGTCGACATCACGACGCCCGAGGCTACTATGGCTGCGTGGCGGTTCACGTCGCTCGTTATCATCCCGAGGTAATGGCCCTGCGCCACCTTGATCACGATCATCAGTACGACAAGCAAGACCACCAGGAGGATGCTGGTCCCGAAGAGGTTCTTGCGCCGGTCGTTCGCGATGAACGATGCCAGCACCAGCAGCAGGACGGCCAGCCACGGCAGCACCCAGAACAGGACGTCGAGGACGTTGACCGCCTGCTTCACGTTGCCGAGCTGGGAGTTCTTGTAGAGGACCACCTGGCCGAGGCTGTCGGGCAGCTTGATGCTTTTGAGGAAAGTGAGGCCGAGGTCCGAGAGCCTGGCCTGCAGGTCATGGAGGACGCCGGATATGTCGAGGACCACCTCGCCCTTCTCGTTCAGCTGCACCGGACCGGTGGCCCGGATGCCCTTGACCGCCTCCTCGTGGCTGAAGGTCAGCGCGCGCCTCCAGACCGCCTGGAAAGCTGAGCTCTTGATGATCTGCTGGGTCAGCGTCTTCGCCAGCGACTCGGCCCCGCCCGCCGCGTCCCCGGCGACAGATTTCAGGACATCCGGGAGCACCTTCTTGAGCTCCCTCTCGATGCGCGACCTGAGCTTGTATTTGTCGAAAAGCCTGGAGACGGCCTCGTCGCTGATCGCCTCGCTGACCGCCTGCTCCTTGATGACCGGCGCAATGGTGTTGACGAACCTCTCGGTGTTCAGAGCGGTCCAGTGGGCCCAGGTGGCGAGCACCGCCCCGACCATCGCGACGCAGGTCAGGACGGCGAAAAGCCCGGCGAAGAACGACCTCCATCCGCTGCGCCTCCAGCCGAGGCGGCCCCTGAGGTCCTCGTTCTCCCGCTTCAGCCTCGCGAGCTCGGCCTCGGAAGTAGTCGGGTCCGCCGCGGAAGCTTCGTTTTCGTCGGCCAACTCATCGCTCCTTTCAGACAACCTTCAATTCAAGGTGGTATGACCGAACCCTGCCAATGATGGCCGTCCGGGCCAAACCGGTGTCACCCTAAGCCGGGCCGAGGCGCTTTGCGGCCTCGAGCATCCAGCGCACGTTTCGGATGCTGATGTCGGCGCTGCTGTGGGTCGGGGCCAGGATGAAGCCGCCGCCCGCCGAGTCCGAGACCGCCTCCTCGACCGCCTCCTCCACTTCCTCGCGGGTGCCGTCGATGAGCACGTGGGAGATGTCTATATTGCCCACCAGGCACAGCTTGTCGCCCACCTTCTCCCGCGCGGCGGCCAGGTCGTTACCCGCCGTCGGCTCGAACGCGTGCGCGCCGTCGAACCCCCAGTCGACGAACCTTTCCAGGAGCTCAGAAGAGTTCCCGCAGCAGTGTATGCAGATCCTGGCGCCGTGCCTGTGCGCCGTCGCCGTTATCTGCCGGTACGAGTCCGCGAAGAAATCGTCGAGCATCTTCGGCGAGAGCATCGGCCCCGACTTGTACGCCAGGTCCTCCCCGAAACACATCACCTTTGCGCCCGCCCTTCCGCACGCGTCTACGGTCGCGACCGAGATGGCCGTGAAGTACGCTATCACCTCGCGGGCGAAGGCCGGTTCTTTCCGGAGAAGCGCCACGAAGCGGGCGAAGCCCATCGGCTGCCACGAGTTCTCCCAGACCCCGGGGCCGATGAAGGCGACTATGGCGATCTTCCCCCTGTAGGCCCGCTTCATGAACTTGAAGAGCCTCGCGCTCGACCGCGCGTACTCCTCGATGGTCGGCCGGGGATAGGCGCGCCACGCCCCGGGGCTGTCGATGAGGCCGTCGTGGTACATCATGTACGCGTTGCCGTATCCGTCGTCGACGATGTCGAACAGGCGCCCGAAGGCCTCCTCGAGCTCGCGCGAGTTCTTCAAGCCCAGACGCCAGTAACCCATCCAGATACCGTCGAAGCCGAGCGTGCAGTTGGCCTTGACCGTCGAGTTGGCGAACACGAACATCGCCGGGTTGAAGAAACGGTTGATGCCGCTGTGATGACTGTCGACGAAGCGCGAACCGTGATCCGAGTTCAGGTACTTGAGAAGCGGCAGCGGCCGCGAGCCGAGCACCTGGTTGGTGAGGTTGGGGTCTGCGAGCGGGGAGAACGTCGGCACCGCGTCCGTCTTCTCGCCGCCGAGGGCTCTGTAGAGTCGCTCCTCCGGGTCCATGCGCACCTCCGTTCGGTCCGGTGACGTGCACATCATAGCACCCCGGAACGCGGTTGCCCGATGGGCGACAGGATTGTCGCGAGAGGCGAAGAAAAGAGCCGTTGGAACACCGGCGATGAAGCCGGCGCAAGGTAGCTCGAGGAAAGGGGAAAGACATGCCGGGAGAACTGATTCACTTCGATATCCCCGCCGATGACGTCGAGAAGCTCGTAGGCTTCTACAAGGCGGTCATGGGCTGGAAGATCGAAAAAGTCGAGGGCATGGGAGAGATGGAGTACTGGATGGTCACCCCGGGCGACGAGAAGGCGGTGGCGGGCGGCATCGGCAAGAAGATGATGCCGCAGCAGACCTGCGTCAACTACTACGTCGCCGACGACGGCATCGAGGCCTTCAACCAGAAAGTGAAGGACAACGGCGGGACGGTTATGATGGAGAAGATGCCGGTGCCCGGCTGGGGCTGGTTCTCCATGTGCATGGACCCTGAGGGCAACCCGTTCGCGAGCTGGGTCGACGACAAGGACGCGAAGTAGACCCAAACGGAACGACCTCGAGGCCGCGGGCAGGAGCTCTTCCCGCGGCATTTGCCTTGCAGGCGACCATAAAAGGGGCAGTTTCTGGATTCGAGGGACGAGAACATGCGAAGGCTCATCAGAACGACCGCGCTGGTCTGCGCCTGCGCCGTAGTGCTGGCCGTCCTGCCGTCCTCCTTCGCCGTCGCGGCCGGGCCCGAGCGGCGGGTCGTACTCACCTGGAACGACGCACAGGACCTCGACCTCCAGGCCACCGGGCCGAGGGAGCACGACGACTTCGTCTTCGCGCTCGGCCCGGGGGAGACGGCCGCCGCGGGCGCGTCCCTCACCACCAGCCGCGCACCGGGCCCCGGGCGCGAGACGATCACCATCCAGGGGCGCCAGGACGGCATCTACCAGTTCTACGTCTTCGATTACAGCGCCAGGAGAGGCGGG
>Ga0209745_1000050_pt1 | contig 60614 bp, 37 predicted proteins | sample BarGraNGADG00312_FD_184495 | JGI IMG/M metagenome (GOLD analysis project Ga0209745, IMG submission 184495) | Arctic peat soil microbial communities from Barrow, Alaska - Barrow Graham LP Ref core NGADG0004-312 (SPAdes) (version 2) | ecosystem: Environmental > Terrestrial > Soil > Wetlands > Peat... | reverse complement strand
GCTTCGCGGAACTGCGTCGCTTTTCCCGCAAAGCGGGATTTCCTCACTTCGTTCGTCAAGCTCCTTGTCTCCCCTTCAACCCATCCTTCTTCCTGGCCGTTGTACCCTTGCACCCTTGTACCTTTGCACCATTTACTCAAACGGATGTTCCCTGCTGAAGTCAGGCCTGTAATTCTTATAGCTGTCTATATCCTGAACCCATCCGTTTCGGAATCCCAGGTTCTCCATCGCTTCAGCAATCATTTCATATTCTTCCTTATAGAGCGAGCGGCTCAACGTAAGATGATCCTTCACGAATGGTGTGGGATGATACTGCGACATCAGAGAAAGATGAACTCCTGTGGAAAGGTCATCGGCAATGCTCCGCAATACTTTTTTACTCTCTTCGGCATGACCGGGCAAAACAAGATGCCGGATAAGGATCCCATTCATCGCTCTCGACTCATTATCAAGAGGAAGCGTAGATCCTTTCTGGTAGTACATCCTTTTAAGGGCTTTTATGGCAACAGAAGGATAGTCTGATGCATCAGAAAACTCTTCCGCGATTTCGGGTGTTACGTATTTATAGTCCGGAAGGTAAACGTCAATCAGACCGTCAAGGCTATCGATTACTTTAGGTTTGTCGTAACCATTTGTATTGTAAATTGTTATTGGATTCAGCCCGCGGGCTTTAAGTCCTCTTATTATTGCTTTTACCTGCGGGACGACATGTGAAGGGGAGACAAATCCTACAGCCCTGATACCGGAAGCAAGGATCTTTTCAACCTGGTCGAGGACAGATCCGAGTGATTGCGCGCTTAGCCCTGCATCTCCACCGGGATGACTGATCTCATGGTTCTGGCAGAAAATACAGTGCAGGTTGCAGCCTGAAAAGAAAATATTGCAGATGCCCTCCGTGCCGCTGATAACCGGTTCCTCACCGCGATGAATGCAGATTGAAGCTATGTTGAAGCCGGCATCCATGCCGCAATAGCCATCTCCTCCTTCAAACCGGTTTACACCGCATTCTCGTGGACAAAGAGTGCAGTTGGAAAGCAGCTCGATCTCATCTCTTGTATAAATATTTTCCGTCTTCATCTTAATATTGCCCCTAAATCCCCTAAAGGGGACTTTCTTATCTTTTAAACCCCCTTCATGGGGATGGGGGCTGATTAACCACAAAGGAACACAAAGTGTGCACTAAGGTACACAAAGGAGAATTACTTCCCGATCATTATCCTTCAACCTTCTTCAACCCTTTTCAACTCTCTTCAACTCAAATTATATTCCTCTCAAATTTTGCTATTTCCAAAACCTTATTTATCTTTGCCCCCGAAATGAGGGGTAGTTGAGCTTAGGGGACCAGAGTCCCCTATTTTATTATCCGTTTTTAAGGTATGATTGAAAAGAGCAAAATAGAAAAACTTGTCACTGACTTCATTAATGGAACCGGAGTCTTCCTGGTTGCCATAAAAGTGAGCAGTTCAAACCGGATAACCGTGCTTGTTGATACTATGCAGGGGATCAGGATTGATGAGTGTGTTACCCTTCACCGTCACCTTGAAAAAAACCTTGACCACGATGCTGAGGATTTTGAGCTGCAGGTCTCTTCTCCCGGGCTTGACATGCCGTTCGGAGTTATTGAACAGTATCATAAGAACGAAGGGAGGAGAGTTGAAGTAACAGATACTGATGGCATAAAATCCAATGGCATTTTAAAAAATGTCACTGTCGGCGGATTTGAGCTTGAAACTGAAGTCAGAGTAAAGGGAAAACCAAAGGAGATGAAGGATATCTCATTCAACTTTGACCAGGTAAAATCGACAATAGTAGTTTTAACAATTTAGTAATAATAAGAGGTTTACACCAGATGGAAAATGTTAATTTGATTGACACCTTTTCAGAATTTAAAGAGCTGAAGAATATTGACCGGCCAACGATGATGAGCGTCCTTGAGGACGTATTCAGGGGAATGCTTGCAAAAAAATACGGTTCGGCCGATAATTTCGATATAATTGTCAATATCGATAAAGGCGACTTTGAAATATGGAGAAACAGGACAGTGGTTGAGGATGCAGAACTTACTGATCCCATTACTCAAATACCTCTTTCAGAGGCAAAAAAGATTGATGATGATTATGAAGTGGGAGAAGATGTATCCGATGAAGTCAAATTTCTCGACTTCGGCAGAAGGGCTATCCTTTCCCTGAGGCAGAACCTTACCTCCAGGATCCTTGACCTTGAAAAAAACAATATCTACATTAAATACAAGGACAGGATCGGCGAGATTGTCACAGGTGAAGTTTACCAGGTATGGAAAAGAGAAATACTGGTGCTCGACGATGACGGCAATGAACTCATACTGCCAAAAAGCGAACAGATACCTTCTGATCATTTCCGCAAGGGCGACTCGCTCAGGGCTGTAGTCATAAAGGTCGAGATGAGAAACAATACGCCATTCATTATCCTGAGCCGAACCGCTCCTGTCTTCCTTGAGAGACTCTTCGAACTTGAAGTGCCTGAGATATTTGATGGTTTGATAACCATTAAGAAAATCGTCAGGGTACCTGGCGAGCGTGCCAAGGTCGCAGTTGAGTCGTACGATGAAAGAATCGATCCGGTTGGCGCTTGCGTCGGCATGAAAGGTTCAAGGATCCATGGCATTGTAAGGGAACTCCGCAATGAGAATATCGATGTTATCAACTTTACTTCCAACAATCAGCTCTTCATACAGAGATCGCTCAGCCCCGCAAAGATAACTTCAATAAAGCTTATTGAAGATACCAAGAGAGCCGAAATCTATCTTAAACCTACCGAAGTTTCACTTGCAATCGGTAAGGGCGGACTCAATATAAAGCTTGCCAGCCAGCTCACAGGTTATGAAATTGATGTTTTCAGAGAGCCGGGAGGGGAAGATGAAGAGGATGTTAACCTTGAGGAATTCAGCGATGAAATTGAAAGCTGGATCATCGACGAGCTAAAAGCTATTGGATGCGATACTGCAAGAAGCGTTCTTAATCTTTCAATAAGCGACCTGGTCAAGAGAACGGATCTTGAAGAGGAAACAGTCAAGGAGGTCGTGAGGATAATCAAATCAGAATTTGAATAGCATTTATTGAACTTTGGTTACTTTTTGAAGTTATTATAAAGTCAACACGTTTTTATGACAGACGATATTAAGGCAACGAGATTAAGCAAAGCAGCCCATGAGTTTAATGTGGGGATATCCACTATTGTGGAGTTCCTTCACAAAAAAGGGTTCGAGCTTGATCCCAACCCAAACACAAAACTTCCGCACGAAGCATATCTTCTGCTAGTGAAAGAGTACAGCACGGATATCAGTGTTAAGAAAGAATCCGAAAAACTTATTCTTAAGGACCTGCACAGGAAAAAAGAATCATTGTCAATTAATGATTTTTCTGAGAAAGCACAGGACGAAGAGGCTGAGCGTGAAGATGAAGTGCTCGTCAAAGATTCTTCAGGAACGAAGAAAAGCGTTGATATAGTAACTGAAATTAAAAAACCCGACATTAAGCTTGTCGGAAAGATTGATCTTGAAAAGACAGCTAAACCGAAAAGCATCCCGGCAAAAGAGGAGAGTGAATCAAAACCTGTAAAAAAGGGTGCCCCGGCTGAAGAGAAAAAATCATCACCGGAAAAAGAAAAACCGGCTGTCGCTGCAGAAAAAGAAGATAATAAAGAGAAAACAACTCACAGGAAGAGCGAACCAGGAGATATATCCAGGGAAGAAAAACACGTAAAGAAAGACGCAGAGAAAGAGATTGCCGGGGAAAAGGAAAAAGCTCATGAAGAAAAAGCGGAAGAAGAACCTGTAAATGAAATACCTCAGCTGCCTGATGAAATTAAGGTCGAAGAAGAAGCAGCTGAACCTGTGCCAGAAAAAGATATAGTTAAAGTTTACAGGACCGGTTTCCAGAAATTAACTGGTCCGACTGTCGTTGGCAGGATTGATCTACCGGTTGAAGAGAAGAAAAAGAGCGTCCCTTATCAGCCGGTTAAAATTGACGGCGATTCCGATTTCAGAAGAAAGAAAAGAAGGAAAAGGATCACCAAGGAAAAGGATCAGGTATCCGTTGTAAAACCTGACCAGGCCGATAAGAAGGATAAAACGGGGAAGAAGATTATCAAAAAGAGGCCTGTAAGGGTTGAAGTCGATGAAGAAGCTGTTCAGAAACAGATAAAAGAGACACTTGCAAGACTTACCACCAAAGGAAAATCAAAAGGATCAAGATACAGGAGGGAAAAGAGGGAAGCCATCAGCCTGAAACACCGTGAGGTGGAGGATAAGATCGAACAGGACAAGAATATCCTTAAGGTAACTGAATTCGTTTCTGTCAACGAGCTCTCCATAATGATGAATATCCCTGTTACGGATATCATCTCGACATGTATGAATCTTGGCCTTTTTGTTTCCATTAACCAGAGGCTTGATGCAGAGACCATGGCTCTTCTTGCTGATGAATTCGGCTTTACGGTTGAGTTTGTGAGCGCTGAGCTGCAGGAAGCTGTAAAAGAAGAGGAAGATGAAGAAGGGGACCTTAAGCCAAGACCTCCTATTGTCACAGTAATGGGACATGTGGACCATGGAAAGACAAAATTGCTTGATTATATAAGGCGTACAAACGTAATTGCAGGGGAAGCCGGAGGCATAACCCAGCACATCGGGGCTTATGCAGTCCGTCTTGATGACGGCCGCCAGATCACATTCCTTGATACTCCCGGTCATGAAGCGTTTACAGCCATGCGTGCCCGCGGAGCCCAGATAACAGATATTGCTATTATAGTTGTTGCTGCCGACGATGGAGTCATGCCTCAGACCATTGAAGCTATCAATCATGCTTCAGCTGCCGGGGTTCCGATCGTTTTCGCCATTAACAAGATGGATAAACCATCAGCCAACTCCGATAAGATAAAGGAAGCTCTTTCAAAAATGAATTATCTTGTTGAAGACTGGGGAGGTAAATTCCAGTCGCAGGAGATATCGGCAAAGACAGGTCTCAATATTGAGGTGCTGCTCGACAAGGTGCTCCTCGAAGCTGAAATGCTCGATCTGAAAGCAAATCCTGACAAACCGGCTATCGGTACAATTATAGAATCAGCGCTCGATAAGGGTCGCGGATTTACATCCACTGTGCTTGTCAAAGCCGGAACATTGAGAGTCGGGGATATAATGCTTGCAGGCGGAAGCTTCGGGCACATCAAGGCAATGTATAACGAAAGGGGAATGAAAATAGATGAGGTTGGTCCTGCCACTCCTGCTCTGGTCCTGGGTTTGAACGGCGCTCCGCAGGCAGGAGACAAGTTCAATATTATGGAAAGTGACAAGGAAGCAAAGGATATTGCCAACAAGAGGGCACAGTTACAGAGGGAACAGGGATTACGCACCCAGAAGCATATCACTCTTGATGAGATCGGCCGCAGGATTGCAATTGGTAATTTCCAGGAGCTGAATATCATTGTCAAGGGTGACGTGGATGGTTCAATTGAAGCTCTCAGCGATTCACTTATCAAGCTCTCAACACCTGAAATACAACTTAACATTATACATAAGGCAGTTGGCCAGATCTCTGAATCTGATATTCTTCTTGCAGCAGCTTCAAACGCGATTATTGTCGGGTTCCAGGTGCGTCCTTCGCTTGCCGCCAGAAAACTAGCTGAGAAAGAGGAAATAGATATCCGCCTCTATTCAATTATATACAATGCCATTGAAGAGATAAGAGCTGCTATGGAAGGAATGCTTTCCCCAGAAGTCAGGGAAGAGATTGTTGCCACACTTGAAATACGCGATATTTTCAAAGTCACAAAAGTAGGGACTGTTGCAGGCTGTTATGTTAAGGAAGGCAAGATTACCCGCAACACTAAAGTGCGTGTGATCAGGGATGGTATAGTAATTTATACCGGTGAGCTTGGTTCTCTCAAACGCTTCAAGGATGACGTCAAGGAAGTTGTTGGCGGTTATGAATGTGGTCTCAATATCCAGAACTTCAACGACATTAAAATCGGTGATATTGTAGAAGGCTACCAGGAATTTGAGGTAAGAAAAACACTATAAAAGAGCTTTATAGCTTTCTGCTGAAAGGAGCCCTTTTACTTCAGCAGGATCAGATATTTTTATTTTTATCATCCAGCCTTCCCCATATGAATCCTTGTTTACAACATCAGGAGTTTCTTCAAGTGAAGGGTTTACTTCAAGGATTTCGCCACCTACCGGCATGAACATATCAGAGACTGTTTTTACAGCTTCAATAGTTCCGAATACCTCTTCCTTTTTCAGGGTCTCCCCCATTGTTTCTATTTCAATGAAAACAACATCGCCAAGTTCACCCTGGGCAAAGTCGGTAACTCCGACAAAACCAAATTGTCCTTCAACTTTTAGCCATTCGTGGTCTTTTGTATAAAACAGGTTTTCAGGTACGTTCATATCGTAAGGTTTTAGCTTTAATGATTTTTATTACCCCTCAAAAATAAATATTTTTTTTAAACCGCGGAAATGAAATAGATCATCCCGTTTTTCGTGTCGAGCCTTTCACAACCAGCTCTGTTTTGATGATCGTTGTCTGGCATGGCAGGTCCTCTTTCCCCTCAATTCTGTTGATCAGAAGCCTCACGGCTTCTTTCCCGACAATGTAGCCATGCTGCTCAACCGAGGTAAGTGAAGGGTCGGTGAGGTCTGAGATCATGCCGCTAGTAAAACCGACAATCGATACGTCGTCCGGTACTTTATAACCTTTATGCTTGACAATTTTCATTGCTTCGGCAGCAGTGAGGTCGTTCACTGCAAAGATTCCATCAGGCTTTCTTGTCCTGTCGAATAACCCGGGAACAACTGACCGGGCTTCTTCAGCAGTATCGCATTTTACTATATTCTGCTCTCTTACAGATATGTTGTTTTCCTTAAGAGCTCTCACATACCCATCCATGCGGTTTTTCGCAATCAGAAGATTCAGCGGGCCGGAGAGGTGAATAATTTCACGGCATCCTGATTTAATGAGATGGCTTACTCCTTCAAAAGCGCCTGCCTCATCATCAACGATAACCCTGTCGGTCTCAATCTCATCGCATATTCTGTCGAAGAACACAAGTGGTATTCTGTTTTCGGTTATATTCCGGAAATGATCAAAATTTCTTGTCACCTTGCATAGAGATACAAGAATTCCGTCGACCCTGCTGGAGAGCAGTGTTTCAACAGCCTTGACTTCCCTTTCATAAGACTCATTTGACTGGCAGAACATTACATGATAGCCTGAGTCATATGCCAGATCCTCTATGCCGCTGATAACAGTTGAAAAGAAATAGTGTACGATTTCGGGAACAATCACTCCTATTGTCTTGCTCTGACCCCCCTTAAGGCTTAAGGCTATCGGGTCAGGCTTATAGTTCCAGCGCTCCACAAGTTCTCTTACAGCCTTCTTTGTTGCAGAACTGATATCGGGATGTCCCTTTAAAGCTTTTGAAACTGTTGAAGGAGAAATTCCAAGTTCTCTGGCAATATCTTTAATCGTTACCTGTGCTTTGTGCATAGTTATCCCTATATACTGTTTTACCTCCAGTCCCGAAGTTAATTCAAAATATTTTATTTTCCTACAATGAAGAAAAATGATGCTTTCGGGAATGATTTCGTTTACAGAATTGTCAATATTTCGTCGTAAAACCAAACATGAAGCATGAAATTCCTGAATTTTATTAACATTTCAAACGTTTGCGGTCGGGTATGTTAATTGCTTGAAAATTAATGGTTTCAATTGTTTGTTATTATTATTTCTTTCTTAAATTTGTCTAGCAGGAAACTACGGAAATAATTATTCGTTTTTTTAAAATTTAACCTATAATAATCTTAAACCATTTATCCAATGAAAAAAAGACTTTTATCAATGCTTTCCCTGCTTTTTCTTGGAATTCTACTTGCCGGGGCAATCAGCGCCCAGGGGATTAGAGTTACAGGTAAAGTGAAGGATAAAGCAGATGGTTCCTCTTTGGTTGGAGTTACTATCCAGGAAAAAGGAACAACAAATGGTACCATAACTGACTTAAATGGAAGCTTCAGTATAACTGTCGGAAACACAGCTTCACTGATTTTTTCGTATGTCGGTTATAAGACACAAGAGATACCTGTTAATAACCAGACTTCTATAAATGTCGCAATGGCAGTAGAGAGTCAGGCACTTCAGGAGGTAGTTGTGATCGGTTATGGTACTGTAAAAAAATCAGATGCAACAGGCTCAATAGTTGCTGTTAGCTCGAAAGATTTTAACAAAGGAGCCCTTACCTCACCCCAGGATCTGCTTGTTGGAAAAACTGCCGGTGTGGTAATTACAACTTCTGGTGGTGCTCCCGGAAGCGGGTCGACCATCAGGGTTCGTGGCGGTTCATCACTTAATGCCTCAAATGATCCTCTGATCATTATTGATGGAGTTCCAATTGATAACAGCAATGTTTCGGGAAGCTCAAACTTCCTGTCGTTTGTTAATCCAAATGATATAGAAACATTTACTGTACTGAAGGATGCTTCAGCAACGGCTATATATGGTTCAAGAGCTTCTAACGGTGTAATTCTGATCACTACAAAGAAAGGCAAAGCCGGCAACAAAATGACTGTAAGCTATAATGGCAATGTCTCCTTCGCTAACGCCATTAAATATGTTGACGTATATTCAGCTGATGAGATCAGGCAGATTGCCTATGACCATTTAGATCTTTATGGCGCTGATAGCTATAACAAGCTTGGCAGCCAGAGCACAGACTGGCAAAAACAAATTTTCCGCACTGCTGTTTCTACAGATCAGAACCTGAGCCTTACAGGCGCTGTTATTAACTGGCCATACAGAGCTTCTGTCGGTTATACTGACCAGAATGGTATATTGAAGAATACTGATATGCGAAGAGTTACAGGTGCTTTAAGCCTTGATCCCTCTTTCCTGAATGATAATCTTAAAGTTAATATCAACATCAAAGCTATGAATACAGCCCAAAACTTTGGTGATGCAGGAGCGATAGGGTCGGCAGTCAATATGGATCCCACCAAGCCCATCGTGGATGGGAATGCTGCTTCTGCAGGCTATTTCCAGTGGCTTAATTATGGAGCAAATCTTGGCACACCTAACCCTGTTGAGCAACTTATGGCTGCAGACAATAAGTCAATAGTAAATAGAATTATTGGCAACATACAGTTTAATTACAAGATTCCTTTTGTAGCCGGTCTTAATGCCAACCTTAATCTTGCAACAGATTACGCAAGCAGTACCGGACACAATAATCGTCCGATAACTTCACCTTCGGTACTGACGAGTCCTCTCTGGGGCCGATTGTCAGATTATGACGGGCATAATCGAAATAATCTTCTTGATTTATATTTTAACTATGTAAAGGACCTGAGTCAAATAAGTAGTAAGGTTGAAGTGACCGCCGGATATTCATGGCAGCATTTTCAGCATGACGGCAGCAGTTATTCCAGGGGAATTGTTGATGCTACACATGCCTATCAGAAAACAGACAGCTCATCATATGTTACCGAGAACTACCTGGTTTCATTCTTTGGCCGTGTAAATTATACATTTATGGACAGGTACCTTCTGACCTTTACCCTTCGTGACGACGGTTCTTCACGTTTTGCAAAGGGTAACCGATGGGGACTATTCCCTTCAGCAGCTCTTGCCTGGAAAATCAATGATGAATCGTTCTTAAAGGATATAAAAGCAATTACCAACCTGAAACTCAGAATCGGATGGGGCATTACCGGACAACAGGACATTGGGACTGACTATCCGGCCCAGGCAAAATATAAGATTGCTTCGGAAGGAAACTATTACCCGATCGGTGGGGTATTTCTTCCCACATTGCGTCCGGATCCCTATGACCCATCAATAAAATGGGAACAGACAACGACTCTGAACGTGGGTATTGATTTCGGCTTCCTGAGAGACCGCATTACTGGTTCGATAGATTTATATAAAAGGGTTACCGATAACCTGTTAAACACAGTTACCATACCCAGTGGAAGCAACTTTTCCAATACCTTGTGGACAAACGTTGGAAGTCTTGAAAATAAAGGAGTTGAATTCACACTGAATCTGATCCCGATTTCTAAAACAGACATGTCACTTAACCTGGGATTCAATTTAACCTACAACAAGAACAAAATCACCAAGCTGCTTTTAACTGATGATCCCAAATATATAGGTGTTCTATACGGTGATGCCTTTACCGGTCAGAAACAGGTAACCAGAGTTGGATATCCCGCTTTCTCATATTTTGTAAATAAACAGATATATGATGCAAATGGCAATCCGATTGAAGGTCTTTATGTCGATCTCTCAGGAGAGGGAGGCACTGTCAATGGAGATAATGCCGATAAATATATTTATCACAATCCTGCTCCTGATTTTCTTGTCGGATTCTCAGCTCAGTTCAACTATAAGAATTTCGACATTTCTGCTTCTTCCCGCGGGAGTATTGGAAACTACGTCTACAACCAGGTAGCAGCAGGAGCTTCATATGACCAGATGTACCAGGTCGGTTACTGGAAGAATTTCTCAAAGTTACTGAGTGGTACGAACTTCGTGAAACGCCAGTTTACCAGCGATTATTTTGTTGAAAATGCTTCATTCCTCAAGCTGGATAACCTCAGCGCCGGTTACAGTTTCGACAACCTTCTGAGTAATAAGATGAAGGCTCACCTCAGCTTTACCGTTCAGAATGTATTTACCATAACAAAATATGACGGTCTTGACCCGGAAGTAGCCGGTGGTATTGATAATAACTTCTATCCCAGACCTCGTACATTTATGCTGGGTGTAAATTTAACCTATTAATATTCCAATAATAAACAGATATGAATAAGAAGATTTTAATAATAGGAATAGGTCTTTTTTCAATGATTATTTCATCATGTATAAAAGATCTTGACGTAACACCAAAGGACCCCAGCACAATCCTGGCAGGTAACCTTGGTGACAACCCCACCTATATGAAGGAAGTCCTGGGAAAAATATATGCAAGTTTCATAATTTCAGGACAGGGCGCTAATGGGGGCGATGACATTACAGCTTCTGACGGTAACTTTTTCACTACTACCAGGGCACTCTGGAACCTTCAGGAAATAACCACCGATGAAGCAATTTGCGCATGGGGCGACGTTGGTATTGCTGATTTAAATACGCAGACCTGGAGTAAAAGCAACCCTTTCCTTACGGCTCTTTATCAGCGCCTGAGTCTGTCTATAACCTACGCTAACGATTTCATTAAATTTACAAACGGGAATACTGATCCGGCTGTTATTAGATATAATGCCGAAGCCAGATTCTTAAGAGCGCTCGCTTACTACTATCACATGGACCTGTTCGGGAATCCTCCTTTTACAACAGATGCTGACGGAGTCGGGAAATTCTATCCAAAACAGATTTCCAGGGCTAAACTGTTTAATTATATTGTATCTGAATTGCATGCTATCGAAACCAAACTGGGAGAACCCAAGTTTTCTTATCCCGAGGCCGATAAGGCTTCTTGCTGGATGCTTCTTGCAAAAGTTTATCTTAATGCCCAGGTTTATACCGGGACTGCAAAATGGGACAGCTGCAAGATCTATTGCGACAAAGTGATCAGCAGCGGTAAATATTCGCTGGCTGCAAATTACAGACAGAATTTTTCCGCCAACAATGATGGAACACATAACCCGGAGATGATCTTTGCATGGGAACAGGATGGAATTCACACCCAGGGTTACGTAGGTACTACATTTATTATTGAGTCCAGCAGCGATGCCGTGTACATAAGGGCTGAAGATTATCACGGTCTGACATCAAACACCAACTGGAACGGTAACAGGGCCAGAAAACAATTCATGAATGTTCTGGTAGATACTTTGACTACTTATAGCGGTGGGCCGGTTCCGGCAAGCGATCCAACTTTTTCGCTGTGCAAGGATAAACGCGTCTTCCTGAAACAGAAGAAGAGCTTAAATATTCCAAGCGCTTCATCAAGCGGCGATTACGGTATCGGTGTATATAAATTTACTGCAAAGAACAGTGATGGCTCCCAGGCTGCTGATTACAATACAGCTTATGCCAGTACTGATTTCCCGATTTTCCGTTATGCCGATGCTTTGCTTATGAGAGCTGAAGCCCTTTACAGGTTAACTGATAAGACAAATGCCGTGAAGGATATAAATGCTATAAGAGAACGTGCTTATGGTGATACCTCAGGTGATATCACTGCCGGACAGCTGACAGACCAGTTCCTCCTTGATGAACGCGGCCGTGAATTCTACTACGAGGCACAAAGACGTACTGACCTGATCCGCTTTGGTAAATTCACTAACGGGAATTATAACTGGCAATGGAAAGGTAACGTCTATAATGGCACCAATACTGATGCACACCTGAATCTTTTCCCGATTCCCGGCGATGAAGTATCTGCTAATCCTAATATAAAGCAAAACACTGGTTATTAATATTTTAAACTATTACAAGATGAAAAGAAATTCATTAATATATTTAATTTTCATTGGGCTGATCAGTCTTCTGGCAAGTTGTGAAAAGGATGGAACTAATGTTGTTATGCTGAAAGACCCAATTGCCCCGACAATTAAGACTCTGCCCAATCTGACTCTCTTAAGATCAAAAGGCACAGATACTCTTGCATTTGTCGGCACTCCTGTCGATCCTGGCTTCCAGGCTTCTGCAACTTATTTTCTTGAAGCCTGTGCTCATGGAAATAATTTTGCAGATGCAGTTACAGTGTATTCCGGTGTTCAGGATTTACTGATAAAAATGACTGTAAGCGACCTTAATGGGATCATGCTTAAAAAATTCACAGCAGACCAGGTTACTGCTGTCGATTTTCGTATCAGGTCTGTTTTAACTGTAGACGCTGGTACCGGAGCCCCTGGCACAAGCACAAATCCTCTGGTTTATTCTTCTGTGGCAACAAATGCAAATGTTACTGTCTACGGTTTGCCTCGTCTCGACCTGCTTAATTCGGGTGTTACCCAGAAAATTGAATCACCCCTGGGCGATGGCAAGTATTCAGGCTTTGTCAAGCTTGATGCTACAAAGGCATTTACGCTGAAGGATCCCGATGCAAATAAAGAATATGGTGCCACAGGTTCGGCACTTGTATTGAACGGGGCAGGTATTACCATTGCCGCAAACGGTTGGTACAAGCTTATGGCTGACACTCATGCCCTGACTTATTCAATAGATTCTTACATGATCGGACTTGTTGGATCTGCAACAGCTAACGGATGGGACTCACCCGACACGAAGATGGATTACGATGCCAAAACCGGAACATGGTATATTACAACTACACTGGTTGATGGCGATATTAAATTCAGACTTAACGACGGATGGGCATGGAACCTTGGAGGAACTACGAACAACCTTGTTCACAACGGATCCAATATTACACTGACTGCAGGTAATTATACCATCACACTGACAATCACTGTTGCTGTTCCTGTTGGTTCTGAAGCCGGTACATATACCATCGTTAAAAACTAGTTGGATGAAACTCTTAAAAAATGAATTCATGAAAAAAATGTTCATCTATAAAATATCGGCTGTTCTTTTAACTGCAGCATTCATTTTCACCGCTTGCACAAAAGAACCATCGGATGTCGTATTAAGTCCGAAGCTTTCTACTTCCCAGGTATTAAATGTCACTTCTGACTCAGCAACCGTTGTTGGTTTTATCGTTGCTGCAGGCGACGGTTTTACCGAAAGAGGCATTTGTTGGGATATCGCAACTGCTCCTACAACTGCCAAAACAAAGTTGGCTAATACCAAAATGACCATAGGGGCAACGTTTCCAACCCGAATAGGCAAGCTCTCCTTTGCAACAAAATATTATGCACGTGCTTATGCCATTAATGCAAGCGGGACTATCTATGGTGAAGAAGTATCATTTACCACACTGCCTGTTAAAGCGACAGTGACAACAACCGCCGTTACATCAATCACCGGAAACTCGGCCATGAGCGGCGGCAATATTACTGTTGCCGGCGGTTCTACGGTTACTGCACGCGGCGTTTGTTACGGAACAACTCATAATCCTTCCGTTTCCGGCAGCAAGACTACTGACGGCGCCGGAACAGGTACGTTCACAAGTACACTTACAAGCCTGAAAGGCAACACTCTCTATTATGTGAGGGCTTATGCCACCAGCACTGCAGGTACAGGCTATGGGCCGGAAGTTTCTTTCACCACCCTTGTCGACATGCCGGTTGTTACAACAACTGCTGTAACCGAAGTTACTAAAATTTCTGCTGTATCAGGTGGTAATGTTACATATGATGGAGGCGGTACAGTTTCCATAAGAGGTCTTGCTTGGGGTACCAGCTCCAATCCTACAACCTCAGATAACATAATCGACGGAGGTACAGGTACAGGCGCATTTGTAAGTAATCTCACAGGATTGGCATTGCACACTACCTATCATGTTCGTGCTTATGCTACAAACAGCATCGGTACGGCTTATGGTACTGATGTCTCCTTTACTACTTTAGCTGATATTACTAAATTCTGGATAGTCGGCGGGTATAATAGCTGGGATAATAGTGATAATGCCAAGTACATTATTTCAACAGCTACCAGTGGCGGTGCTGCTGAAGGATTTGTTTATCTGACAGCAGGTGAAATTAAACTTGCCACCGATCATAGCTGGGACGATGCTCATACTTTTGGAGATAATGGTTCTGGTGGATTGACTAATCCCGGGAACAACATTACAGTTGCTGCTACAGGTTATTATCTGATAAAGGCTAACCTTAGCAACATGACATATTCCTTAACATTAACCGCATGGGGCCTTATCGGTGATGCAACACCCGGAGGCTGGGGCGATGAAACTCCTTTGACCTATAATCAGACATTATCTGTATGGGAAGGTGGAATGTCACTGACTGCTGCTGCTGCTAAATTCAGGGCTAATCACGACTGGGGTTACAACTATGGAAGCGACCTGGCTGATGGTAACCTGACTGCAGGCGGAGGAAATATTCCAATAACTGTTGCTGCTGATTATGCCATCACCTTAGATTTAAGCCATCCTAACGCCTATACATACTCTTTTAACAGTTGGGGCTTGATTGGTGATGCAACACCCGGTGGCTGGAGCACTGACACAAACATGACCTGGGACGGAACAAATAAAGTTTTCAAAGCTACAGCAAATCTTGTAATTGGTGCTTTCAAGTTCAGGGCTAATGCCGCTTGGGATATCAATTACGGAGGCAATCTTAGCGCACTTACACCAGGCGGAGATAATATACCTATTACCGTTGCCGGCAATTATACGATTACCTTCGATCCATGGGCAAAAGTTGCTACAGTCACAATGAATTAGGCAGACGCTGAAATTACTCAGCAATCCCTGCTGAATGATCTATGCATATTAAAAACCTCTTCTTTGAAATATTAAGAAGAGGTTTTTATTTACTTCATACCTTTGGAAAATGAATAAGGAAATGAAGCCGATATATCTCATCGTGGTCCTGACTCTATTGCTGGTTTCATGCAAAAAGCCGGCTGATACGCCTGTTGATATCCGTATTATATATCCGGTCAGCAAGTTTGCCATGGGAGCCGACCTCTCCTATGCCAACCAGATACTCGACCATGGAGGAGTTTACAAAGACTCCGGCACTATGGAAGATCCTTATGTGATATTCAGAAAATATGGAGCCAATGTCATACGGATCAGACTTTTTCATAACCCGACCTGGACAAAGGAAGTTTATGGGACAGACGGAGTTCAGATGTACAACGACTTTGAGGATGTGAAAAAAGGAATCGGAAAGGCTAAAGCTGCCGGATTACAGGTATGTCTCGACTTTCATTATTCTGACACCTGGGCAGGACCATCAAAACAGGAAATACCTGCAGCCTGGAAATCTTTGTCTCTTCCTGTTCTTAGCGACAGCATTCATAACTACACTTTAAAAACACTTCAGAAACTTGGTGCTGCAGGATTAATGCCTGAATACGTGCAGACTGGAAATGAAATTAATCCCGGGCTTCTGCTTACCCTGGGAAACCGATGGAATGGAAATGAGGCCAATATGATAACGCTTCTTAACTCAGCGATAAGCGCAATAAGGACAGCCGGGGCTACTGGCAATATTCATCCCAAAATAATAATCCACATTGCACAGCCTGAAAATGTAATGACATGGTTTTACGGACTTGCCGAAAAGGGACTGACCGATTACGATATCATAGGGTTCTCCTATTATTATATGTGGTCATCTACTCCCCTTGCAAATATCAGCAACATCGTCTCATTGATCAGAACAACATACAAAAAGGACGTGATGATAATGGAAACCGTTTATCCATGGACAACGGGATGGGCTGATAGTTATAGTAACTTAATTGATGAATCAGCTCTTGTATCCGGATATCCTTCAACAGAAGCCGGTCAGTATAAATATATGCATGCCCTGACCCAGGAGATTATTGACGGCGGCGGTAAAGGGATATTCACATGGGAACCCGACTGGATAACTTCACAGATGAAAGATCTATGGGGAACTGGTTCATCATGGGAATGCAACACCTTTTTCGATTTTGAAGGCAACAGCATTAAAGGGATCAGGTTCATGTCGGATCAGTATAATTTCTGAAATCCGGATATCAACTTTTCAAACGTTTGCTGTTATAATTTTCCCCTATAATACTGTAAATTAGTGTTTTTCGCACGTTTTCCTTAACTTTGTTCTTTACAAAGCACTTTAATTCATAAAGAGATGTTTAAACGCCTATTCACCATATTAATCCTTGCTTTCCAGGTAGTTTCCCTCGGAGCACAGATGGTCTATACCGATCCTGCCATAGCGGTAATTGGCAAGACAATAAAAATATATTTCAACACCTCTCTGGTAACAACTGATGTTGCCTTTAAAAATTATTCAGGTGACGTTTATGCCCATACAGGAGTGACTGTAGGCGGAGTGAACTGGCAACACGTGATCGGGAACTGGGGCGTTAATACTACACAGCCTAAATTGAATAAGATCGGCAGCTATTTATATGAACTTGATATCACCACAGACATAAAAACTTTTTATGGTCTTTCGTCAACTGAAGTCCCTACGAAAATCTGCATTGTTTTCCGAAGTGCCGACGCATCAATGCAGACTAGACCGGATATGTTCATCGATGTTTACGATCTGAAACTCAATACTACATTTATCCTGCCCGAAAAGTCTTCCTTGATTCTAAATCTGAATGCAAAGATCCCTGTAAAGACGGCAGCTACGCTTGATGACTCAGTGTCGCTTTATATCAATAACAAATGGATAAAAAAAGGCAAGACCCCTGACTATATCACCGACACCATCACTGCCAGCCAGTATGGCGAGTATTGGGTTAAATCTGTCGCCTGGGATCTCCCTTCCTTTGTTGCAGATTCTTTTTTCTTTTATGTAAGAAAACCATCTATAACAGAATCTCTGCCTGCCGGGCTTAAAGACGGTATTAACTATACAAGCAGCAGTTCGGCTACTCTTGTTCTTCATGCTCCTTATAAAAATTATGTATTTGCAACAGGCGATTTCACCAGCTGGCACGCATCTGACAAAGGTTATATGAAAAGAACTCCTGATGCCGAAAGGTACTGGGTCGAAATAACCGGGCTCAAGCCGGGTAAAGAATACAGATTCCAGTATATAGTTGATTCTTCTCTTTATATTGCTGATCCATACACCGACAAGATACTGGATCCGGATAATGATCCTTATATTTCTTCAGCAACATATCCCAGTCTCATAAAATATCCTGCAGATACAGCTTCAGGCATAGTGTCGGTGCTTCAGACTTCACAGACACCATATTCCTGGCAAACGACCGGGTACACGCCCCCTGAAAAATCAAAGCTTGTGATCTACGAGCTTCTTATCCGTGATTTTATCGCAAATCACGATTTCAAAACCCTTACTGACACTCTCGGTTATCTTGGCAGGTTGGGTGTAAATGCCATTGAGCTTATGCCGGTATGCGAATTCGAGGGAAATCTCAGCTGGGGCTATAACCCGTCCTTCTATTTTGCTCCTGACAAATACTACGGTCCGAAAAACGACATGAAGGCATTTGTTGACAGTTGTCATGCCCGCGGCATAGCAGTAATAATGGATATTGTCCTTAACCACTGTTTTGGCCAGTCACCGTTTGTCCAGCTGTACCTCGATCATTACGGCACCGACCAGATCTTCATGAAGGTTCCTAACCCATGGTTCAATGCCAGTTCTCCTAATCCCGTCTATAAATGGGGAGCAGATTTCAACCACACAAGCTCCTCCACGCAGGAGCTTGTAGACAGAATCACATCTTACTGGCTGACAGATTTCAATGTTGACGGTTTCCGTTTTGATTTTTCAAAGGGATTCACAAATACTCCTGGAGATGGTTCTTCTTATGATGCTTCCAGGATTGCAATCCTGGAAAGAATGGCAAATCATATATGGTCCGTAAAGCAGAAGGCTTATGTAATACTTGAGCATTTTACTGCCGATTCCGAAGAACAGGTACTTGCTAATTATGGCATGATGATCTGGGGAAATAATAATTACAATTATTCACAAGCTGCAATGGGCTTTAGTTCCGATCTTACTTATGCTTCACCGCTGGGAAGAGGATGGAGTGTGCCTAATCTGGTATCATATATGGAAAGCCATGATGAGGAGAGGATCATGTACAGGACCCTAACTTATGGAGCATCAACCGGTGATTACAATACGCGGGACCTTAAAACCGCGCTTAAAAGGATGGAACTGAATGCACTTTTCTTCCTCACAATACCCGGACCCAAGATGATATGGCAGTTTGGTGAACTCGGTTATGACATCTCCATTGATTACGGAGGAAGAGTAAGCAATAAACCTATAAAATGGGATTACTATTCTGATACCGACCGGCATAGACTTTACCAGTTCTATAGGCTTCTCAACTATCTGAAAAAAAACGAGGAGGTTTTCAGCACAGACAATTATTCATGGTCGTTATCTTCTCCAGTGAAAAGGCTCCAGTTGAACGGTACAACAATGAGCGTAAATATTCTTGGTAACTTCGGGACAACCCAGTCGGCCATCGATCCGGCTTTCCCAAACACGGGAAAATGGTATGAGTATTTCAGCGGGGATTCACTTATAATTAGCGACCCGAATGCCCAAATCACTCTCAGCCCCGGAGAATACCGTCTTTATTCGACAGTTAAAATGGTATCACCGAAACTGATCCTCGGAATTGAGGATCATTATGTCCCAGCAAATGTAGAATTTGTTTCTGCATACCCGAATCCATCAGCAGGTTCGGTATATTTTGAAATAAACAATATAATTCCTGTACCAGTCACACTCACTGTTTTTGATATCACAGGAAGGGTTGTCAGGCAGATAAGAACGGGCACTCTTCCAGATGGCAGGCAGATCGTTACCTGGGATGGGAAAACAGAAAACGGCACCGATGCCGGGAATGGAATTTTTCTTGTGAGTGTAAGAACTCCTTTGAGAACTCAGACTGTTAAGTTAATCAGGAAATAATTCAGTTTCTCTTCAAAACCATCGCTGACAAAGGTTCAATTTTTAACTCAAGACCTTTATCAAGTGATTTATATGATTCGTGGCCCGGTGAAAGTACATTGGTAAAGGTTCCTTTATTTTGCACCGGAACAAAGAGTGATTCTTCTTTTCCTGATCTGTTGAAGATAGAAACAATCTCATCCTGCCCGAGTGTCCTTGTGTAAGCAAGAATCATTTTCTGATCATCAGCAACAGAAAAATTCAGGGCGCCATAAGAAAGGACAGGGTTTTCCCTTCTCATCCTGACGAGCCTCTTATAAATTGTAAGCAGGGCGGTATCAGGACTTACCTTATCGACAGGACGGGTTTTTGACGGATCATAGGCAGCCTTTTCATCCTCATAAGTAATGTCGCCCCATACGACAGGCTTGCGGCAATCCGGATCATCTGCGCCCCACATGCCCACCTCGTCGCCATTCCATATATGAGGAGCGCCTATAAATGTAAACTGGTGGACAAGAAGAAGAATCTGCTCCCTTCTTGTAAGGTCATCGGGCTTGTTGATCTTATAATCTGGATTGTCAGATGGTTTTGCGTTGTATTTGTCCATCGTCTTATTGTAGAGAGAAGTAGATAATCGTGGTGAATCATGTGTGGCGGCTACATTCATCATACCTTCGAGGTTGCCGGTACTGATGCCCTTGTCAATCCTGTTTATTTCGCTTACAAAACCTGTCGGCGTAAGTATTGGTTCAGCCTGGCCGAAAAATCCCCTCGCGACCCTGTACCACCTGTAGTTCATTATTGCATCAAACTGATCACCGGCAAGATATACTGACGGATCAAGAAGCTTGTCGGGCCATTCAAGCCACCATATTTCTCCTACAAGGTAAGCTTCGGGGTTCACCGACCTGACAACCTTCCTGTACTCACGCCAGAAACCCATCGGTATTTCGCCTGCAACGTCAAGCCTGAAACCGTCAACCCCGTCAGAAGGATTTCCGTCTTTATCCGGGTCAAGCCACCGTTTTGACACATCAAAAATATGCTGTTTCAGAGTTTCAGAATGGAAGTTCCCCTCAAATGGCATAACCTTATCATCGGGAGGTATAATATCTTTTTTAAATACCGGCATCCATGGATTATTCCCGCCCCAGCCCTGATATTTTAATTCATCGGCAGGAGTTGCCGGATCGTCAAACTGACTTATTGTATACCAGTCAGCAAATGGAGATTTTTCCCCGTTTTTCCTTATATCGTTCAGGGCCCAGAAGTCACGGCCTGTATGGTTCCATGAGTAATCCATAATTATCCTTATTCCTCTTTTATGGCACTCGTCTATTACTTTCAGAAAAAGCTTATCGGCTGCAGTCCATTTCCATGTTGAAGGATCAGCAGGGTTCTCTGAATTCATGACAGTCACGTCGCCCTTCGGATCGGGCCCGAAGTTGCGATCGATATGCGCATAATTCCTTACATCGTATTTATGAAGTGAAGGTGAATCATTGAGAGGGTTAAAATATATTGCATTTATGCCCAGTTCACTGAGGTAATCCAGTTTATCGAGAACACCCTGCAGATCTCCGCCATACCTGCGTGCTTGTATTTTTGAATAGAAGCCGTTGGCTTTAACGCTGTCAAGCCATGGTTCGTGAGCATACCAGTCGTGGCCCCATGGAGTGATCTTCCAGTCTGAGGGTATCTTTTCAGGATATGATCCTTTCATATCAAACGGAGTCGGATCGTTCGTTGTGTCGCCGTTCCTGAAACGCTCTACAAAGACCTGGTACCAGATTGCTTCTTTGGACCATTCCGGAACAGAAGCAAGAGATTTGTTGGCAGCTTTTTGAGTGCATCCTTGAGTAAAAAGCATCATTACTGATAACAGCAAAAAAACATACCTGAGTGATTTCATCGATATATTTAAATTTATCTTAAAGTTCGTCCTTTGTGCTCTTCATGCGCATTTATTACCCCCATCCCAACCTTCCCCCACGGGGGAAGGAGAACAAATTAAGCCTCCCGCTTCGGCGGGACGGGAAAGGGGGTCAGATTAAATACATTTTAAATTTAGGAATATAAATGCTTTAAGAAATTTATCCACTTTTGCCTTTTGCCTTTTTACTTTTTACTTATAAAAACCTTATACCCCCAGGGATTAAGTGTAAGATTCACACTTAATGGAAGGGATGTCTTTTCACCGCTGAAATATTCCGTGTATTCCCCATCGAGACCTTTAAGATCAGGCTTAAATGAAACGCTCTTTTTGGTAAGATTAAGAAAAACAACAACCCTGTTTCTGCCTTTCTCCCTGGAATAAGCGAACACTTTATTCTCCCTATTAGTATTGATTTTCACCATCGGGCCTCCGAAATCGCCATTCCATAATGCTTCATTTCCCTTTTTCAGACTGGTAAGGCTTTGATAAAAATATGTAAGGTCGCAGGTAACCCACTTAATGGTATCCCTGACAAAAAACTTCAGTTTCTTATTGAGACAATCTTCCTGGCCGCTGTAAATAAGAGGAACAGCCTGGTCGGTAAAGATCATTGTTGCAAACACCTTTTGGGCATCGCCCATAAGAGAGTCTATCGTTCCGGCCCATGAGTTTTCGTCGTGGTTGGTAAGGAACTGCAGGCGGTATGTATTATTGGGATATTTAATCCATTCATTCTTGAAGTATTTTGCAATCGCGTTTGCACTGTCTTTGCCCTCGGCTACGCTATTCATAAGATGATGAAGCTCCCAGGCATAATTCATGTCAAACCCCTTTTCAAGGTAATTATATGGTTCTTCTATCTCAGCAAGCATTAGAACAGGCTTAATTGTATTCAGTTCGGTCCTTGCCCTTTCCCAGAACTCTTTCGGAGTATTATGAGGATGATCGACACGGAAACCGTCGACACCCATTTTAACCCAGAAAGACATCGCACCTATCATATAATTCTGAAGTCCTTTCTTCGACCAGTCGAGCTGAATCACATCTGTCCAGTCAGTCCCTATGGGCGGAGTGAATTTGCCTGTCGAATCCTTCATGTAATAATCAGGATGCTCAGCAGCCAGCGGATTATCCCATGAAGTATGATTCGGCACCCAGTCGAGCATTACATACATTCCCAGGTCGTGAGCCTTATTCAGAACTTCCTTAAAATCATTTATCGTTCCGAACTCCGGATTTACATCCATGAAATTCTTCACAGAATAATAACTCCCCAGTTCACCCTTTCTGTTGACAATTCCTATCGGGAAAGTCGGCATGAACCATAAAACATCGACTCCCAGCGCTTTTAACCTCGGCAGGTGCTCCTCAAATGCCTTGAATGTCCCCTCCGGTGTATATTGCCTTACGTTCACCTCATACATCACAATGTTTTTTGACCATTCTGGATGGACTACCTCCGAAACCAGAGGTTTTATCTCCTTCTTTTTACTGAAGAGAGAACATCCGGCTATTAAAATCGATACAGCCAGAAAAATGGTTAACAGACTTACGGGTAGTTTTTCCATTGTTTAAAAGTTGAGTTTATTTTTTTCGATAGGTATGTTTTCTTTACCTGAAGCAGGTATGCGGTAATTCTTCGAATATACCATTATTTGCAATGTCTTCTCCGAAATATTCCTCACTGTAATATCCTTATGGGTGACCGTAACTTCGAAAAGGATTCCCCTGAACCTTGCATGAAATGAATATGATTTCCACTGATCCGGTATCATCGGGTGGATCTTCACCTTGCTGTCGAGAATCCTCATTCCACCGAACCCTTCAACAATTGCAAGCCATGTTCCTGCCATGCTTGTAATATGCAGCCCATCGCCGACTTCATTGTTATAATCGTCAAGGTCAAGACGCGCTGTCCTCAGGTAGAGATCATATGCTCTTGCAGTATTGCCGATACGGGATGCAACAATAGAATGAATGCAGGCCGATAATGAAGATTCATGAACGGTCATCGGCTCGTAGAAATCGAAATTTCTCTTTATGGTTTCAAGGTCAAATTTATCTTCAAAAAGATAAAGGCCCTGCAAAACGTCTGCCTGTTTTATGAAACATGAGCGGAGAATCCTGTCCCATGACCAGTGCTGGTTTATCGGACGCTCTTCAGCCGGAATTTTATCGGCAGGCATAAGCTCCTTATCGAGGAACCCATCCTGCTGAAGGAATACTTTCCTGTCGCTGTCGAAAGGAAGATACATTTTGCCGATCACCTTCTGCCACTCTGCTGTCTCCTTCTCAAAATCAAGGCCTGTCTTACCGGCAATCTCTTTGAACCTTGCAGGGTTATCAATCTTAAGCTGCTCCAGGCAGCTCAGCGTATATGATAATGTCCATACGGCAAGGGTATTTGTGTACCAGTTATTGCTGACATTGTTTTCATACTCATTGGGGCCTGTGACTCCGAGTATCACATATTTCTTCCTGTAATCCGACCAGGTGGCTCTCTGATTCCAGAACCTCGAAATGCCTATCAGGACATCCAGCCCGTAATCGACCATATAATCGATGTCGCCCGTATGCCTTATATAATTATAGATAGCATAGGCAATTGCGCCGTTCCGGTGTATCTCTTCAAAAGTTATCTCCCATTCATTATGGCACTCTTCGCCGTTCATCGTGACCATCGGATAAAGCGCAGCTCCATTTTTGAATCCCAGCCTGGCAGCGTTTTTAATACTGGCACCAAGGTGCTTGTACCTGTAAAGAAGCAGGTTCCTGGCTACTTTCTGGTCGGCAGTTTTCAGGAAGAACGGAAGAGCAAAGGCCTCCGTATCCCAGTAAGTGCTGCCACCGTATTTTTCGCCTGTAAATCCCTTAGGTCCTATATTGAGGCGCTCATCTTTACCGGTATAAGTCTGGTTAAGCTGGAAGATATTGAATCTGATTGCCTGTTGGGCGGCAACGTCACCTTCTATCACCACATCTGAATATGCCCATATTTTCCTCCATTCAGCCCGGTGATCGGCAAACAGCTTGTCGAACCCCCTGGAAGAGGCTTCTCCCAATCGTTTTTTGACATCGCCCATAAGTGCATCTTTCGGGTTATTCAGTGAAGAAAGCACTGAGACGTACTTGACCATTGTCAGTTCGTCGCCCGGCTTAATCTCTGTGCGATATGTGCTGGCAATATATTTTTCGCGATTGGCTACAGATGGTTTTACAATAACAGGCTTCCCATTCCTGGTCAGGCTGCATGACATTCCTGTTGCCACATGGAAGTCTGTCTTCATTGTCCTCGAAATGATAACCCCGGTACCTGCCGATGAATCCCTCCCGACTTCAGTCCAGAATTTCTTCCCGTAGTTTGCATCTTCATTCTTTACATCCGAATCGATGTATGAATTGAACTCAATGGTTCCTTCAAAATCAATGGATTTAACAGAATATCTGACAATACCAAGGTCAGGTTCCGACATGCTGAGGAATCTCCTGGTGCTGAATTCGAGTGTCTTGCTTTTCGGAAGCGCTATTTTGAAGTTCCTGTCAAGGTATCCTTCCTTCATATTCAGAATTCTCCTGAAGGATACGATCTTTGCAGTGGAAAGATCTACGGGATGGCCATTTACAGAGACATCAATCCCTATCCATTTAGGAGCATTCAGAACTTTTGCAAAGTATTCGGGGTATCCGTTTTTCCACCATCCGACCCGTGTTTTATCGGGATAGTATACGCCTGCCACATATGTTCCCTGGAGAGAGTCGCCTGAATATTGCTCCTCGAAGTTGGCTCTCTGTCCCATATAGCCGTTCCCAATCGAAAAGATGCTTTCCGATTCCCTGTTTCTTTCAGGATGAAATCCCTCCTCGATTATGTGCCATTCATCCAGTTTATAGCAACTGTTCATTATCTTATATTTTTTTCAATTTCTTCCAGTTTCCCAATACTCATCATTGCCAGTCCAGACACAACGAAATGAGCCTTAGTGAGGATCTTTTCCGAACCGATCCCTACACATAACATCCCGGCATTAAGAGCTGCATCGACACCTGCGACCGCATCTTCAAAAACAATACAGAATTGAGGGTCAGTGTTCAGCATTTTTGCTGCCGTCAAAAACACCTCCGGGTCAGGTTTGGCTTTGTGTACTATATTGCCGTCAGCCACGGCGTCAAATAAATCCTTCATCCCGACGCGTTCAAGTATCAAAGACGTATTCCTGCTTGCCGAACCCAGTCCCACTTTAATGCCGGCCTTTTTCAGCTCGTCAATGAATTCGACGCTCCCGGGAAGGATCTCATCAGGCGTCATCCTGCTTATATAATCGACATACCATTCATTTTTTAGGGCGGCATATTTTTCCTTTGTCCTGTCATCCGGATGCCTATTCCCGATTCCGAGAATAATATTGAGAGAAGCCATCCTGCTCACTCCCTTCAGCCTTTCATTGTCTTTTTCAGTAAATTCAATTTTAAGCTGACCGGCAAGTCTCTTCCATGCAAGGAAATGGTACTTTGCAGTATCGACTATTACTCCGTCAAGATCAAAAATGCAGGCTTTCAGATTCATACCTTTTTCTTGTCATCAACGTCCTTTACAAATTTCACCATCAGTGCAGCAATCAGCATTGATATGCCTCCCGATATCAGGGCGTTCATTGTGTTGCCTTCGAAGAGATGTTTTACCATGCTGCCAAGTATGCTTGCTGCAAGAATCTGTGGTATCACAATGAAGAAGTTGAATATTCCCATGTATATACCCATCTTATTTTGAGGAAGAGCACCGGTAAGCATGGCATACGGCATTGATAATATGCTGGCCCATGCTATGCCTATCCCGACCATCGGGAAGATCAGCATCCAGGGAGTGCTTATCAGGCTTATTGAAATAAGACTTATAGCTCCGATCACAAGACATATCGAGTGAGTTACCTTCCTCGAAGTGGCTTTTGCCATTGCGGGAAGGAGAAAAGCCATTAATGCTGCAAATCCGTTATAGATGCCAAACAAAAAGCTGACCCAGTTGGCGCCTTTATTATATAGAAGGGAGGTGGTGTCACTCGTACCATAAATATGCGAGGTGACAGCCGAAGTTGTGTATATCCACATTGAAAAAAGCGCGAACCACGTAAAAAACTGTACAAAGGCAAGCTGTCCCATCGTGGATGGCATGTTTTTCAGATCGGTAAGTATCGAGTTAAGCCCGTTTCCTCCTTTGCCTGCGGATTGAAGTGCCCCTGCAATGATCTGCAATAGTCCGAACAGAGAAATGCCTCCCGATATAACATATAGCTGCGGTTCCAGATTTACTTTTGTAAGAATAAATGTCAGGATCAGTCCGGCTCCCAGCCATATTAAACCCGGTCTGTAGAATCTGGTCATTCCCTGAGCCTCATTCTCTTCACTTTGTGCCTTTAGTTCTGAGTTCTTAACACCTATGGCAATCTTTTCGCCTTCCTCAAATTCTTTTAGTTCCTCTGGTGAATATTCCTTTGTGCGCAGCACGGTCCACAGAACTGCAAGTAAAAAGACACAGGCACCTATGTAAAATGATAATTTGACGTTAAGTGGAATTAATTTGCCGGGAGAAGGTTCCGAAGGCACATTTAACCAGTTTGCAAGTATATATGGAAGAAAAGAACCTACAACTGCTCCGATTCCAATGAAAAAGGTCTGCGTTGCGAAACCTTTTGTGCGCTGCTCTGAAGATAGCATGTCTCCGACGAATGCCCTAAAAGGTTCCATGGAGATGTTGATGGAGGCATCCATGATCCACAGAATCCCTGCGGCTACCCACCACGTAGGTGAATTTGGCATGAGAATGAGCGCAATCGAGGCCAGTATAGCACCGGTGAGAAAATATGGACGGCGGCGTCCGAACCGGTTCCATGTTCTGTCACTCATGTGGCCTATAATAGGCTGCATGATCAGTCCCGTTACCGGGGCTGCAACCCAAAGTATGGGAATATTATCAATTTTAGCTCCAAGTGTTTCAAAAATCCTGCTGACATTTCCATTCTGCAAAGCAAACCCAAATTGGATCCCCAGGAATCCGAAACTCATGTTCCATATCTGCCAGAAATTTAAACGCGGTTTAGTTCTTGCCATACCATTTAGCTTTTATAAAAATCAATATCAGTAATTAATGATAAAAATTTTATACATCCTGAAATAGCTTTATGTACGTATTCAAGGATTTCCATTTTATTTCAACAAACCCCCTTTTTTATTTCCCCCAAGGGGGAAAAGCTTTGCATAGTGCTCCTTCCCCTTTGGGGGAAGGTTGGGAAGGGGGTATTATCATTTAAACAATTAGTATTTTATAATATTACCGGCGTTTCGTTTTCTGCATAAATCACAGGAAAGCTATCCAAAAATATATAAAATGATTGTCAATTAAAACTGCGTATGTCATTTATTTTCACGCAGATTCGTCTTGTCAGAGGGGAATAAACAAGTGTGACTTTGTTTCAAACGTTTTCTGAAAAAATGTAAAAACAGAAGGAGGAGGAATAATTTTTTACTGGACCAGCATAAACTTGAGGCTGAACCCGAAATCGGTGTTTGAAGTAGGAAAAGTTGTTGCCACAAACGGGTTATTCATGGTATGATCTGCGAATATCTGGAGATTGAACCGGTCGCTTAAGACATAATCGGCAGTGAGCCCGGTGGAGAATACTTTCGAACCTACAACGGGCTGGTTAACATCCTCAACAAGTTTCCTCGCCAAAGTCTTATTGTCACGAATTGAGAGGTCCAGCCGCAGGTTAAGATCGCTTTTGAATGCTTTCTGTCCCCCGCCCGTTTTAACCACTATCTGGACATTGTCGAACCTGTAACCGGCACCTACAACAAGCTCATTTATCCGGGCATCAGCAATCTGGTTGCTTGACAGGTTAAGGGCTACCGTCCTTGATTTTTTCCATTCAAACCTTGTCGTCATGCTGTTTTTCCAGTTCATATCGATATTGATGAGCGGGCTGAACTGCTCGCTTATAGTTACTGTGTTTATCTCGTACTGCTGGATGAAATTGTCCTGAAGATCCCTGATACTGGTAAATCCGTTCGCATCACTAAGATAATCCAGGTTGGTAGTGTAGTTACCTATCTGGTACGTGCTCCTGTACTGATGTGATATATTTATTGATCTGAAAACCTGCTGTATAAAATCAAATTTTGAGAGGCCGTCAAAGGTAATTCTCCAGTTAGGCATCATCCTCATTGCCGAGGGGAAGGTTTCAAGTGTCACTTTGTAAGGATCACTCTTTGTATAGGCAGCAATAAATGCCGGCACCATGACCTCTCTTGAGGTTTGCCCGTAACCGTTCTTGTATGGTCCCACAATTGGATTACCGGTAACAGGATCAATATCCGGGTTATAGCCGGGGTCAGTACCGGACCTCTGTTCTGCCCTTCGTCCTGATATAATTACAAGGTCTCTTTTGAACGCCTCAAAAGTGGGAGATATATAATTATTCTTTTTTGAGATCTTTTCAAATGCAGTTCCCCATGAAATAACTGATATTGAAAATGATCCGTTTACAACTCTGTTTCGGGTACTGTCCGGGAAGTTGCCGTTTACATCGGCAATATAATAGGCACTGATATTTTCAACGAATCGCCTGTCGGCATTCAGATCTATCTTCATTCCCGGGAATGGTTCAATCATGCTGCGAAACGATATATCTCTCCTTCTGCTCAATACTGCAGGAGTGTTCAGCAGAGTATCCTTCGAGATCCACCCGTTAGTCATTGCCCTGTCAAAGAATTTCGGATCATTATACCCAAGGATGAACGGCCAGCCCGGAGCCATTACATTGTTATAATCCGACATTCCGAGGTATTGTGTTCCCGGCATGTAACCGGGAAGGAATAGCCCGTCAGAGTTTGTAACAGTCAATGAAACAGATCTTATTCCCATCATTGCCCTCACGAGGTACTCTCCGGTCAGAAGAATAGGATTTTGTTTCATCTGCACTTTTCCCTCGACGATGACCTGTGCTCCGTCGGCACTCTCAGCGGCCGTGAAATTAACACGATTATCATTTACGATATCAACTTTACCTTTCAGCTCTTCACCGTTTTTCTTCAGGACCCGCACCTTTACATCCTTTGTCCTGAGATTATGTATTATCCCTCTTGCAGCGTTAGGCCTGAAACTCTGATTGGCCTTTGAGTATGTGACTGTCTTGAATTGGGATTTTAATCGCTGCATGGATTCCGGCCTGGTGTCATTCTCTATCCTCTTCAGGAACTTTGATTTAGCATATATGGCTGCTAGGTTCCCCATTGCAGTTAATGAGAGTTCACTATGGTTCTTAATGGAATTGCCAATATGTATATCCAGGCTGTCGGGGTAGATAGGACCTGCAAGCCAGGTATAATCTGATCCGTACCGCAGGTTGGAGTTGATCCAGGAGAAAAGGGGAAGCTTGTTGACAGGAAGTGTATAAGTTACATTTATTACATGATTATACGAAGTTGTTCTTCCGAAATTCTTCAGGTTTGTCAGAACTGAATCGCGCCAGATCTGGTACTCGCTGGCATATCTTTTCTTATCCACACCTCCTTCCGGTTCGTCAATCCTGGCCAGATTGGTCGCAGTAAAGTCAATTTTCAGCTGCCGCGTGAGGTCATACTTGAAATCATATATCCTGCTCCATTCAAAATCTTTCCTGAAAGTCGGGGTAATCTTGAGATATGGGTTATCAATATTCCTGGTTTTTATCTCATTATAGAAACGACTCAGGTCTGTTCTGAATGAGAGGCTTTTGGGAAACATATAAAAATTAAAATCCTTGATAATCCTGAATATCTTGCCATTAAGAAAGCTGACATTCTTGAAAGGCATGACATTGACGGGCTGTGCCTGGAAATCATAGTTGAGTCCTCCCCTGTAATTCTTCTCGAGGTCAATTTCTGTTTTGGTATTGCTGCTGTAAATCTCATTATAAGTATAATTGGCGCTTATATTGGCAATATCCCAGGCATGCGGTTTCTCTCCCCTTTTCCCGATTCCGGCGTTGCTTACGGTAATCGTTTTCCGCCGGGCATAATCCTCAGTAAGAGACCTGAGTGAGTCTCTTTGGGCCTTGTTCTTCGCTGCAGCTTCAGCATCTGAAAGCAAAATGTCAGGATCGAGCGGGTTGTACTGGGGTTTGATCCTTGTTTCGGAATAACCCACATAAACAGGAAGCCTGACCTGCACTTTCTCCGGGAAAAACTTTCCGAGTTCGATGGTTGAAGAGAGGTCGTACTTTGAAATATCCTCCCTGCTCCTTTCATTTACCTTGCTGTCAATCGTCCCCCACCCCGGAGTGCTTTTCTGACCTACCATATCTACAGTTCCAAGATCGGCAAGCCGGGCTTGAAGATGAGCATTGGCTGCCCATCCTCCGTCTTCAATGAAATCGCTGAGACGCAATTCATTGACCCAAACCTCGCCCCATTTTGTATAACCATCATCTGTTGACGGATTCCGTGTCTTGATCGGGTTTCTTACTCCAATCATAAATACCTTTATATTGCTCATGTTGGGATTTCCCGAGACAGATATCCTATGGCCGTTCTTTATATAGACAAATACATCAGAAAGGCTGAGGGAAGACCCTGTTTCCTGCATCTGCCGGTTGCGTTCCTTCTTTGCTTCCTGCAATTCCGAGAGGTCAATGTTGAAGCTGTTTTCTGTTGGCCAGACTAAAGTCCTGGACGCGTCATCCTTATTACTGTAGTGACCTGGAGCTGTAAGCTTAAGAGGTATTTCATATTCATAGAAATTGCTCCTGTAATCAGAACCTATCCTTATGAAAGCGGTCAGTTCATTATCATGGAGAATATGGCCGGAGATGGCTTCAGCGTGAACCTCCATCCTGAGGCGGCGGTATTGTCTTATATCGAGGCTTACGTTCCTGAATGCAGCACGGGCATCGCCGTCTTCCAGGTCCTGTACTTTAAGTACCATCGACTGCTCATTGAGCTGCCTCAACTGAGGGTTAGTTGGATCCGTCACCCTGTCGAAACCGGGAGGCAAAACATAATTTACCGGCACTTTCCCTGAGTTCTCCTCGATGCTCACCGAGCTTATCTCGAAGGTGCCGTCGGTAGGTTCCGGGACACTAACTCTTTCGCCGCCCTCCATAAAGGAAAGGTTGTATTTCCGCCATTCTGCCCTTACGAGATCGAGTTTTGCAAAACGCATATGGACTGGCTCGCTGAAATTACGAAGGAACATCCTCATGAACCGGATCGATTTAAAATCACTGATATTCCCTACAGCCTTCTGATATTCAGATATCGGAATCTTGAACTGGAACCATTTTACCGGCGTCTTATTGTTGTCGAGGTTTGGATTATATTCTATCTCATCAACAATATTATTTTTTCCCACCTGCAGATCTTCAGGCCTGAGGCTTATCCTGTATTGGAAATAGCTCTCCGTTTCGCTCAGGGTATTGTCGCGGTTGATGTCTTCCATATCGGGAAGAGTGGTTCCTGATGTCGGATATGATTCCTTCGACATAGCCGATGTTTGTGAGTTGCCATCCACACCATTATAGTTCTTGTATCTGTCGAGTATCCCGAGTTGCTGTTCATCATAATCGGTACCCCTGGAATAGTGGAAATCATCACCCGACGGGTCATCAAGAATCTTCTGGTAGGCAGCGGGAGAGGTTATCAGCAATGATTTCTGAAGGTAATCCGCAAAAAAAGTCTTTTCATCGGCATTTATAAGTCCGTCAAGTCCGACATCCTGGTATAGTCTCGATTCCGCCGAGTTATCAAAGGCATTTACAACAGACTGAATATTAGGGACTCTCCCCCATACTGTAGTGTCGACATTTATGGGAGTAGCCGTTCCCGGAAGCCCGTTTTCAAAGCTTTTTCTTGAATCACGGAGAATATCTTCTGAAATGTTTCCAAGATCAAAGTATAGATCTCCTCCTGCGCCGGTAGGGTTTTCAACGAATGGGTCCATCATCCAGAACTGTATATACTGGACGTTTGCCGTCTCAAAATCACTTGTCAGCACTTCCCTCATTATTCCTCCCCACCGCGATTCAGGATCATTTAACTTGCCTTCGGAACTGATTCCCTTTGAATAGGTATCCGGATCTGTATCAAAATTATATGGTCCTCTTTCATCAGGGTAATAGGCAACGTTCAGTACGGAGATTGTTGTGGGTATGCCGCTTGTGCTTTCCTTGTAAGGCCAAAGTTCATTTTCATAGATCTCTCTCACGAAATGACTAGATTGCTCTGCAGGATGTTCTTTTATATAGGTCGGCGTGGAGGATCCGTTGCGCAGGAAAAGCGGGTCGATGACATACCAGGCAATTTTGGCCCTGTTAAATCCGCTCCTGAGGTTGTTATTAAGCTTCGCTTCAGGGAAGAACTGATCCTGACCCTGAGGAATACTGGCAAGAGTCCATGCGTTAAATGACTTCATGTCGAGTGGAATCTCTGATGCCTCAAAATCGTCGATATATGAGTTTCCGGCACTGGAGATTGCCTTTGAATGGCCTGGTACCAGGTCGGCAAACTCTCCGAAGAACGATAAAGTTGAAGGTGTTTTGGTATTCAGAAAGGGAATCTTGTCAATAATATTTGTCAGTGCCTGTGATTGTGTCTTGTACGATGTATTTAACCCCCAGATAGTATTGGATATTGGCTCTTCACCATAATTTACTTTCTGGGTATATGGCCTTTCTGTCAGATGAAGAATAGTGCCTCCGATATTGAAATTATCGGAAAGCCTGTAATCAAGATGCGTCCCCACCAGTGTTTTTGTCTGGAACCCGAAAAACTGGTTGTTCTCAAGAGATACTTTGATCGGAGTCTGCGACTCAATGAGGGCAGCATTAATAATTGTAACAGTTCCCAGGTTATAGTCTACCGTATAGTCGGTGTTTTCAGTAAGAGGTACTCCTCCTGCAGTTACCTTGACTGATCCTTGTGGAATATTTGTTGCGTTAAGCCTTATTTCTGTTCCGTATTCAGATGAATATTCCCCTGCCAGCTTGAATTTGTTTTTCTCAGCCATCTGCTGAGCCACAGTCTGTGTCGAATCATAAAGTTCCTGGAAAACATATTTCTGAGCAATGATCGGATCGTTGATCTTTGCTCTGAGGTAGCTGCCGAAAGGCTCAATTTCCGGGAATACTATCTTCCCCTTGTCAACCATTACGGTAATGCCGTCAATGAAGTCAAAGTAACCATCAGGCTGCCTGTCATTCTGGGAATTCAGATTATCGAGTCCAAGGACCTGAAGGAGAATTTGTTTTTGAAGTTTCCCGTCCGGCAGATAGTTTATTGAGTTACCGGTATTATCATCCTGATAAAGAACATTCAGCTGGAAATCCTTTGTCTCAAGCTTTCCCGAACCGAGTGAATATACGTTCTTCATCATAAGTTTCCATGTCGGAAGCTTAGGGCTTGGGGTTGTGCCTTTTAGCATTTTGAGAATGAGAGTCTGGGGAGAGGTAATGCCATCTGTTGAAAATTCACCTACTTTATGAACCTGGCCGTTGAGAGTATATTCATAAGCGACTGCAAGTACCTCATCATTATTCAGGGCACTGTTGAGGGAGATATATCCGAGCTGGATATTGACAGTGTATTCCCTTTCACCAAGCTTCCTTGCATTCTCTATTTTTTCATAATCACGGCCTATCTGGAACGACGAGGAAATCGGATTAAAAGTGTTGGTCACCTGGTCCACATCACGTATAGCGGCATATGTTGACGTCATCTGTTCGTACATGGGACTGGCACCATTATCAGGATAAGCAGGTGTGCCGGAAGCTGACTGGAATGCTGGGATCTTGTTGTTGATATGGCTTTTATTCTCCGTATTCTCCGCGAGGTCCATAAGTACGACTATGTTCCTGTTGCTTCCCTCTTCAAAGCGGCTTGTCTTGTTTGTAACCCAGACTTCAATCCTCCCAATATTAATGCCGGAACTGACCACCGGCAGGTTCTTCAGTGCATTATCATAAATGTCCCTGAAATACTGAGAAAGAAAGAAATGACGGTTTGCTTCATATTCATCCACATTTATTTCAAACTGTGTCTGCTGCGCTCCCCCCTTAGCCTCTATTGTCGACGATTCGCCCTTCTGCTGCGACATAACAGTTGTTACCGTGAGCTTGCCGAACTGCATCTCTGTCTTAAGGCCGAAAAGAGAATAGCTGCCAGTTATAAGGGTTCCGGTAAGTGGAAGAGTGACATCGCCCGCTTCAACCTTCTTGATTATTTCGTCTTCCTTGCCGGCATACTGCAGCTTTGTCCGGTTTTCAAAGTCGAACATGGCATCGGTGTTGTAATTGACCCCAAGCTGCACTTTGTCGCCGATTGTTCCGGTGACGTTCATTTGTATCTTTTCCTTGAAATCAAATGTCGGGATAGTCTTTAGCTTCTCCGAAAGAGTCGGGTTTTCGGTATGCGAAACGTTTATGCCGAAAATCAGTTCGGCTGACCCTTGGGGAATAATATTTATAGTGTTGCTGCCAAATACCTTGTCGAACGCTGCGCCGCCTATCTCTATCTGTGGTATAAGAGACGATCTGAACCCCGATTCCTTGCCAGAGATCCTTGATTCCCAGTATTCGCGCATCGATTTTTCGTACTCGTATTTCCGGAATTCCTCAGGACTCATGTGAACCGGTGTCCGGTAATCAAATGTCCCTACCTTCTGATAAATAACATATTCATTCTTGTCGGCATTATAAATTACAGTCGATTTGATATTTGAAGGGTTATCGAGGAACAAAGGAGAATTCTGCTTCGATTCCCATGGGTTACCAGAAACATCCTGTAATCTGAGGATTGCTTTTTTAGTTGTGTCTTGGGTGGCTGAGCCTCGTACAGAACCCTGACCGCTTGCATCCGCTGATCTTAAAATAAAGGCAGCGCATAGTGCAAGAAATGCAAATACCAGAAGATTCCGATATGATTTCCCTGATCCCAATCCGGCTTATATTCAGTGTTACAAGTTCTTCAGCGCTCTCTTGATCATTTCCTCGACTGTAAGATCTTTTTCTTCCCTCACAATCTTTTCAAGTACTTTTGAGACAGCGCCTTTGGCAAACCCAAGCATTACTAAAGCAGATAACGCCTCATCACGTCTTGTATTGTCTGCAAGTGCAAATATTTCACCGCTTCCGGCCTGTTTGCCTATCTTGTCCCTGAGGTCAACAATGATCCTCTGGGCTGTTTTCAAACCAATACCCTTGACACTCTTTAAAAGGTCTACATCCGAACCTATTATTGACTTCTCAATTTCATCAGGAGTTAGAGATGAAAGCATCATCCTGGCCGTACTTGCACCGACGCCTGAAACAGATATCAGTTGTCTGAAAATATCCCGCTCTTCTTTATCTGCGAAACCATAGAGCTGATGGGCATCTTCCCTTATTACTTCATGGACCAGGATCTTTAAGTCACTTTTACCTTCAAGCTTTGTAAAAGTTGTAAGTGATATATTTATAAAATATCCGATGCCTCCTGTTTCGATTGTTATGAATGCAGGGGTGATCTGGGCAATGGTTCCTTTAATATAATCGATCATAACGGCTGTTCATGGTTATAAATATCCGGTGGTAATTCATCAACTTTATCTGAATGAATCTCGATATCCTGGTGTTTTAGCGGGTTTTTAGATATCTCTGCGTACATCTGTCTGTTTCTGAAGATACTGCATGCAAGAAACAGTGCTTGTCTGAACGAGTTTTCAGAGGCCTCACCCTTTCCTGCAATCGCGAATGCTGTTCCGTGAACCGGGGAGGTCCTTATAAAGGGCAGTCCAGCTGTGAAGTTTACCCCTGAATCAAATGATAATGCCTTGAATGGAGTAAGTCCCTGGTCGTGATACATTGCCAGTATCCCGTCAAATTTAGAAAATGACCCCGCACCAAAGAAACCATCTGCGGGGAATGGACCGAAAACCAATATCCCTTCCTTTTCAGCCTGTCTGATAGCAGGAATAATTACATCTGCCTCTTCATTTCCCAGCAGGGAATTGTCGCCTGCATGCGGGTTAAGCCCAAGCACTGCGATCTTTGGCTTGCGGATCGCAAAATCAAGAATGAGCGACTGGTTCATCAGCCGTATTTTGTGCAGAAGAAGTGGTATGGTCACTTGCTCAGATACTTTATTAAGAGGGCAGTGTCCGGTGGCAATGCCTATACGCATGTTCTCGCTTATCATGAACATAAGAGCTTCTCCTGAGCCTGCCCTGGCCTGAAGATACTCAGTGTGACCGTTGAAATGAAAACTATCAGACTGGATGTTCTTTTTATCTATCGGGGCAGTCACCAGGACATTTATTTTCCCGTTTTTAAGATCCTCAACGGCTCTTTCTAGAGAGGCAAGAGCAGCCTCTCCTCCCTGTGGTGTAGACTTCCCAAGTTCCACTCTTATATTATCGTCAAGGCAATTTACCATATTTGCCTTCTTTGGATTGGCCTCATCTGCACTCCTCACATTATTAAAACTGAAATTAGTAATGTTCAGTGCTTTCCGGTGATACGCTGCAACCTTTGGAGATCCATAAACCACCGGGATGCATAGATCATTGATCATGCCGTCCATCAGGGTTTTAATAATAACTTCATATCCGATCCCGTTGATATCACCATGTGATATTCCGGCAATTATCATTTTTGTATCCATAATCTCTCCTACAATTTTTTATACTCCCCGGCAAGCTTCCTGACAAATGTTGCCAGCAGTCTCAATCCCGATGCCGGTCCATCCTTAATCCTGTAGTAATCATTTTTTTTCAGCGAACCTGTCCCGGCAATGTCAAGATGAATCAGCGGGTATTCCGTGAATTTTTCGAGGAACTTTCCTGCAGTAATGGCTCCTGCCTCACGTCCGCCCACATTCCTTATATCGGCGATGTCTGACTTGATCATTTCTCCATACTCATCCCAGAATGGCAGTTGGGCCACTCTCTCATATACCTCCTCGCCGGATTCTTCAAGGAGCTTAATATATTTCCTGTCGGCATTGGTCATCATGGCAATTGCCTGGTTGCTGAATGTAACTGCAGCAGAGCCGGTAAGTGTAGCAATGTCTATTATCAGTTCCGGTTTGTATTTTGAAGCATAGCTCATTGCATCAGCAAGAATCAGTCGTCCTTCGGCATCGGTGTTTCCAACCTCAACAGTCATCTTGTTGTACATGGTAATGATATCGCCCTGGGTATATGCATTCCCGCCCGGACGGTTATCTGTTGCCGGTATGAGTGCAATAAGGTGAAGAGGAATATTATTCCTGGCAGCGGTATAGAGAACACCGGCCACAGTTGCAGCGCCAGCCATGTCGCCTTTCATGTTGGCCATGTAATCGCCGGTCTTTATATTAAGACCTCCCGTATCGTAAACAATTCCTTTACCCACAAGAACAACCGGCTGCTTATTGACGCACTTTCCGGGTTTCCATTCCAGGATACAAAAAACCGGCGGATCAACGCTTCCCTTATTAACAGCCAGAAGTCCTCCCATTTTCAGAGCTTCTATCTTTCCCTTGGTCAGGACTTCAACACTGAATCCGCCTGCCTTGCCGATTTTCTCTACAGCCAAAGCCAGTGCAGGGGCATTCAGGTGATTTACGGGCTCATTTATAAGATCGCGCACAAAATAAACTGCATCGGTGAGGTCGGTAAGCCATTTGATTTCAGCTTTTCCTGTCTCTCCATATAAAAGAAGTTTTGAAGGATAGTTTTTCTTTTTCTCCTCCTCATCAGCTGATTTGTACTTATCAAACTTATAAAAACTCAGGAGAAGTCCTTCGGCAAAATCTTCTATTGCACCTTTGAATGCATGCGAAGATGCTATAACAAGTTCCTTGTGATTATTTGCCTTGATAAGTTTTCTGAGCTTTGATGCGGTTTTCCGGAGTTCTTCTTTTGCCTTGAATCCGGTCACTCCTTCCTTAACCCTGACTATGTACGTACACTTAAAATAGGAATTAATGAAAACATGATCCTCCTTAGCCTTCAGCTGCTTCAGGGCATACTCTTTTTCCGATTTGCTCAGCTTCAGAAATTCAGGGATTTCTTCCTTCCCAAGAATGCATACAACTGACTGATCAGGAGTTATTTGTGATATTTTGATTATTTCAGGTTTCATAATTGCAAGTGAAATTTTTAAAGGTTGTAAAGTTAATCAAATTATTGATTGTTTAGTTTTCAAACCGTTACCTTTGCAAAGGCGTATGAGGGATAATAGAAGTGACTTTGTGCAACTTCGTGTTTTAGTGCCTTTGTGGCCTTTTTTCAGCCATAAAGACACAAAGGCTCTAAGGTTCACAAAGGGGGAACAAGTAAAATTTATAATCTTTGTAATTAAGAACTTGCTTTGAATGTATTCACCCTCTTTCTTATTTCCCCCAAGGGGGAAAAGGTAGATTGTACTCCTTCCCCCGTGGGGGAAGGTTGGGAAGGGGGTAAAAAGAACAAGTGATTTTCTTTGTTAAAAGAAATGATTATAGATTATGGTATTTAATGAATTATATGATAAGGCTTTAGATTTGAAGCCTCTCAGCCTGGAAGAGGGAACTGCTCTGTATAATGATGCCCCGGTGGAGGAATTAATGTTTGTTGCTGACAGGCTCAGGCAGATACATAACCCCGGGAAGGGCGTTGGCTGGATGATCGACAGGAATGTCAATATAACCAATATCTGCTTTTCGCAATGTACCTTCTGCAACTTCTGCAGAAAAAAAGGAGCATCCGACGCTTATGTTACTGCAATTGAAGAATACAAAAAAAAGATAGATGAGCTTTATTCACTCGGCGGCGACCAGATTCTTCTCCAGGGAGGAATGAATCCCGAATTAGGATTGGGTTACTATACCGATCTTTTCATGAAGCTTAAAGAGCTATTTCCTACGCTAAAGCTTCATGCCCTGGGACCACCAGAAATTGTCTTCCTGACTAAAAAGGAAAAATTAAGTTTCCATGACGTACTTTCAAGACTGGTTGGAGCAGGTCTGGATTCTCTTCCTGGAGCAGGAGCTGAGATATTGTCGGACAGGGTAAGGAAAATCGTTTCTCCGGCAAAGGCGACCTCAGACGAATGGCTTGAGGTGATGAGGGTAGCGCATAGGCTTAACCTTCCAACATCAGCCACTATGATGTACGGTCATATAGAAACAATAAGCGAAAGGATCGATCACCTCATCAGGATCAGGGATCTCCAGGCTGAAAAAGAGAGTGACAAATATGGTTTCATAACCTTTATCCCATGGCCATTCCAGGATGAAGGGACTATTCTCAGGGAAGAATTCGGAATAAAAAGCAGTTATACTGTCCCTGGTTATTTAAGGCTGATTTCCATCAGCCGCATAATGCTGAATAATATCAGAAATATCCAGGCTTCCATTCTTACAGTCGGGAAAGAGACAGGAATGCTTTCTCTTCATGCCGGAGCTAACGATCTGGGTTCCATTATGATAGAGGAAAATGTTGTAAGCGCTGCAGGTTCAAGCAACAGGTTCAGCGCCAATGAGCTTCAATCTGTCATAAAAGAGGCCGGTTTCAGTCCGGTGCGCCGAAATCAGAAATATGAACCTATGGAATCGCCCCCTTCCCCCTGAAGGGGGTATGACTCGCTGACATAATAATAATTTCTTCTGATATTTTGCGGATTAGCCCACCGGAATGAAATCCCGCAAAGCGGGAGGGGGGATGGGGGGCAGACAAAAAAAGCCTGCAACATGTGCAGGCTCGATTTTCAATCAATATTTTATTGAAACTTATTCTTTTCCTTTTCTTCTTCAGGGTCATATTTTGAAGCTTTTTTAAACTCCTTCATCCCCTGTCCGATACCTTTCATAAGTTCAGGAATCTTGCGCCCTCCGAATAAAAGCACTGCCACAAGCAGTATCAGTAATATCTCGGTCAATCCTATTTTCCCCATCGCTGTATAATTATAGTCTATGCAAATTTACAAATAGTTTGGTCATTAACAAAATGCCCCGGATTAAAAGTACTTTCTTAAAAGCTTCACAACGTCATTACCATTGGCATACAGCAGCAGGGTTACCAATATAATCATACCCACAATCTGGGCATATTCCATGAATTTGTCGCTTGGTTTGCGTCCGGTTATCACTTCAAACAAAAGAAACATCACATGGCCCCCATCAAGAGCAGGTATAGGCAGAATATTCATCACAGCAAGTATTATTGAAAGGAATGCAGTGAGATTCCAGAAAATCTGCCAGTCCCATACCGGCGGGAAAATGCTTCCTATGGTAATGAAGCCGCCCAGGGATTCATAACCCTTTGTATGCTTTGAGAAGATAAGCTTGAATTGCTTCAGGTAATCACTGATTGTCTTGAATCCGGTATTTATTCCTGCCGGTACAGACTGAAATAAGCTGTATTTGATCGTCTTCAGTTCAAATATCTGTGCATAGGTCCTTGAATCTGCAACTCCAAGCTTACCTGCCGCATTGGGAGTTACCTCAAGGTTCATTGGCTGTCCGTTCCTGATTAAATTGAGTGTAATGGTGTGCTCCTTATTTGCAGCGAGATAACCCTGGAATTCATCAAAATAAACGAATGCCGAGTCATTGATCCCTTTTATCTCATCCCCGGCAAGAACTCCTGCAATCCTGGCCGGCGCTTCCTTTTCGATAAAGGAAATTACATAAGGACTGAATTGCCTTCTTGGTTCGATCAGGAATTTTCCCTTTAGCATCTTAGGGATAATGTCCTCAGTTATCGGTACGTCGAGTTTTTGACCGTCGCGTTCTACCTGAATTGACTTACGGTTATTCAGGATGATGTCATTTCTTATCTCGTTGAATCTTTCAATATTCTGATTATCAATAGATAGTACCATATCACCGTTCCTGAGTCCGAGGGCATGTCCCGTAGAGTCCGTTACGATTCCATATTTAAGATTTGCGGTAGGAAGGTAAGTTTCTCCCCATGCAAAAAGCACTGCAATATATATAAGCAATGCCAGCAGAAAATTGAAAAACACCCCGCCTGTCATGATCAGAAGTCGCTGCCACGATTTCTTTGATCTGAATTCCCATGGCTGCGGCGGCTGCTTCATCTGCTCCACGTCCATAGATTCGTCGATCATCCCTGATATTTTCACATATCCGCCGAGAGGGATCCATCCTATACCGTATTCAGTCTCTCCTCTTTTAATCTTGAAAAGCGAAAACCACGCATCAAAAAAGAGGTAGAATTTTTCGACTCTTGTCTTGAAAAGCTTTGCAAAGGTAAAATGGCCAAGTTCATGAATTACCACCAGGATCGAAAGGCTCAGAAGGAGCTGAAGTATTCTTACAAGTACTGTCATATTATGAGCTGTAATTTATCAATGAAGTTTTGAGCAATAATCCGGGCTTCCCTGTCCGACTCTTCAAGAGATTCAAGATCGGGAGTGGCTGTGAATCCAGAGTTTTCGAGTGCATATTCAACGATGTCGGGCATCTGCATAAATCCGACAATTCCTTTAAGGAAAGCATTAACCGCCATTTCATTTGCAGCGTTCAGAATGCAAGGCATATTGCCGCCCTCTTTTAATGCCACGAATGCCAGCGAGAGGTTCCGGAATCTCTTATGGTCAGGTTCCTCAAATGTCAGGTTGTTATGATCTTTAAATTCAAGACGGGGAAGATCAGATAAGTATCTTGACGGATAACTCAGGGCATACAGGATAGGCATTCTCATATCTGGAATTCCAAGCTGCGCCTTCACCGAGCCGTCATTAAAATGAACGAATGAGTGAATTATTGACTGAGGATGAATAATTACTTCTATCTGTTCCGGATCGAGTCCGAAAAGCCATTTTGCCTCAATCACTTCAAGCCCCTTGTTCATCAGGGATGCAGAATCAATAGTCACCTTATCTCCCATATTCCAGTTCGGGTGCTTGAGAGCGTCACCCGGTTTTACATGCTGAAGCTTATCAGCGGAAAGTTTAAGAAACGGACCGCCTGATGCAGTCAGCGTGATTTTCTCTACCGCCTTTTTATCTTCGCCTGAAAGACATTGGAAGATAGCTGAATGTTCAGAATCGACTGGGATGATAGAACTTCCTGATCGGGCAGCAAGAGCTGTTATAATCTCTCCTGCAACAACCAGTGTTTCCTTATTGGCAAGGGCGATTTTCTTACCGGCATTTATAGCTGCAATTGTGGGTCTCAGTCCGGAATACCCCACGATAGCTGCAAGCACTACATCGGCATCCGATGATGCAACCGCTTGTTCCATCTCCTTAGCTCCTGTAAAAATCTTTATTTTAGTGCCTTTCAGATTATCCTTAAGCTGCTTATAATGTTCTTTATTGCAGATCACAACAGAATCAGGAAGGAACTTTCTTGCCTGCAAGGTGAGCAGTTCAATATTATTGCAGCCTGTGAGCAGATCGACTTTGAATTTATCCGGATATCTTGAAATGACATCCAATGCCTGGGTGCCTATTGACCCTGTGGATCCCAATAATGCAATTTTCTGAGGCATACCGGGCGCTGTGATTAGAATAAGATATGTTCTTCAGGATCGAGAGGACTCCCCTTGTACCAGATTTCGAAATGGAGATGGGGGCCCGAGGTGTATAATTCACCGGAGCTGCCTACAATTGAAATTGGTTCCCCTGCGCGCACAAGATCTCCGGTCTCTTTCAGCAGGCTTTCGTTATGCTTGTAAACCGAGACAATATTATTTGGATGCTGCACTTCGATAACAAACCCTGTCTCCATAGTCCACCCTGTAAAAATTACTGTTCCATCGAGCGCTGCTGATACCTGCGATTTTGGTTTGGTCACTATGTCGGTGCCAAAATGTTTGTGCAGTATATCAAAATGTCCTGATATGACACCTTTAACCGGAGGAAAAAAATGAAGGCTTGCAAGGCTGGTTACAGCTTCGGTGGAAGTCGGGCCCAGTGTAAGGTTGAATCTATCCGTGTTCTCGACCTGTGCCCTAAGGGCAGAGTCTTCAGGTATGCTATTGAATTTTATTGCTTTGTAATTGCCTGAGGTATCCTGTGCTGTGTACATGCTTGCAGGTTGCTTACCGGCAATAATGGAATTCATGTTGGCGAAATATCTGTCCCTGAGCGCCAGTTCACGGTCGAGCGAATCGAGCCATATAGCGTTCTTGAGGATATTGCGGCGCATCGTAACATCAGGATATCCCGGGATGAACTCCCTGAGGTTTGTGAAGGAGATAAGGGATGTTGTTGCTCCTATAATGAAGAGTACGAGGAAGGTGATCAGGAGGAATGCATTGTACTGCGTCAGTCTGATCCTCCAAACCTCTTCGAATGTGGTATCGTTAATTACAGTGAACCTGTATTTATCGCGCCAGTTATTTATTTTCTTTTCGTTCTTTGCCATATTCTATGATATAAGCGGCTTGCAAAGATAATAATTTCCGGCGACCGGCGACCAGCGACCGGCGACCAGCGACCAGATGTTGGTTAAATTACTTTCACTGCTTTATCTTCACTTTGCCAGAGTCCATGTTTTGTGCAGACTGCCATAGCCGACAGGTTCATTGATACCTCAGGTGCAACTATATAAAAGTCGACCTCTGCATGTGAGGGCTGGTTTCCATATACGCCTGCTGTATATCGGGTTTCGGCAAGGAGCGTTTCCCTGTTCCAAAGCTGTAGTACGCTTATGAAATGTTCGTGTTCATCGGGATGAGGATACTCCTCTCCCATTACAACCTTCACTGCGAATTTCTCACCTCTCTTCACTTCGTCAGGACAGAAGACATGAGGCATATGGCGGTCGAGATAATCGCGTTTTATCTCTTTATTCTCTTTTTCTATTTCAGTGGCTTTGAATACTCTTGGCATAGTAAGAAGATATTAATTAACCCGGAGGATATGTAAGCAAACAATCAATTGGTAAAATTAATAATTAAAATGTTAAAAAGGGAATGAAATTCTATGAACCCGACTAAGTCAGTTTAATGAAAAAATCATTTATCCGCAATTCGGGAAGTCAGAAAAAAATCCGGCAAGATCTGGAAAAAGTAATTCATCGATACATGAAAACTTTAATATTTGCAGATAGGGAATAATAAATAACTTTAAAGTGTCATTTATAAAAGCGTGATAATCGGTTAAAAAAGAGTTTAATTAAGTTACAGATGTTCAAAACGCTTGTTTTAAAAGTATCCCTTGCAGGAATAATTTTTCTTTCATTCATCCAGCCGATTAATTCGCAAAACAATAATCAGAATTCTTATCTGTCATTTGATCAGGTAATCGGTCAACTGGAGAATAAGTATCCGGTGCAATTCTTTTACAAACCTGAATGGTTTGAAAATAAGACAATCCTGGCATCTATTCTTTTGTTCCCTTTTGATCAGATCCTGGAAAGAATAAAAACTGCTGCCGGGTTATCAGTTATAAGCATTGACTCTGCCCTGTATATATTTGTTCCCCTGATACCGGAATCAAAACTCACATCTGAAATTAAAGGCCCTGGTGAAATAATAGTCGGCAATCCGAACTATTACGGGAAATATACAAGTGCAACCATCCTGGGAAAAATTCTCGATGGGATAAGCGGGAACACTGTACCCGGTGCAACTATCGTCATTGATAAGCTTAAGCTGGGTGTCAATACAGACAAAAACGGAGACTTCCATCTTCAGTCACCGGTGGGTGAATTAGAGTTAAAATTGTCTTGCATTGGTTTTGAAAGTAAAACGCAGAAAATTAAACTGGTAAGCGATGGCACTTTAATTCTTGAATTGTTTGAAAAATCAATACAGCTTAACGAAGTAGTCATATCAGCGGAACGTGTTGCATCGAACGTCAGCGGAGCCCAGATGAGTTTCGTAAAGCTTGATTCCAGGTTAATCAAAGAACTTCCGGTAACGCTGGGAGAAACGGATATCATTAAAAGCATAACCCTGATGCCCGGAATTCAAACCGTCGGTGAATTTGGCACAGGATTTAATGTACGCGGTGGTGGTGCAGACCAGAATCTGATACTTCTTGAAGATGCGCCTTTATTTAATTCATCACACGTATTTGGTCTGATATCGGCAGTTAATTCTGATGGCATCTCAGATGTCACGTTACTGAAAGCAGGAATTCCCGCAAAGTATGGTGAACGCGCTTCATCAGTTCTTGATATAAGAATGGATGCCAATAACCCGGGCAAAACATCAGTGAAAGGCGGAATTGGCTTGATTGACAGCAGGATATGTATTGAAACTCCGCTCGCCAATAAGAAAGTCACTCTATTGCTGAGTGCCAGGAGCTCATATTCAGACTGGCTTCTGCATAGCATACACGACCATGACCTTATAAACAGCTCGGCCAGTTTTTATGATGCAAATGCATTTTTAAACTATAATCTGAACGCCAAAAATAAAATCCACTTGTTCGCTTATTTCAGCAACGATCAATTCGGGCTTGATAAAAATACCGATTATCATTACAGCAACCTTCTTGCTTCGGTAAAATGGAATCATTCCTTTAGCAATAATCTTTTTTTCAGCCTGGTGGGCGGGTTAAGCAATTATAATTTCAATATGTCCGAATCCGATACATCGCGGCCTGCCGAAGCTTATAAAATAAAAACCTCGTTACACTATAAAGATATCAAGTGGAATTTCACGTGGCTCCCGAATAAAAATCAAGCGATTGATTTTGGCATAAATTCAGTGTTCTATTTAATCAACCCGGGTGAATTACACCCGTTGCTAAATGAAACAATTATTAAATCAGAAAAGATGCAGCCTGAAAAGGCGGGCGAACACGCAGTTTATATAACTGATAACATTACACTATCACCAAAATTAACCCTGGATGTAGGGTTACGGTATTCACTTTACACATACCTGGGGCCGAATAAGATTTATACCTATCAACCCAATGTTCCAAAAACACCTGAATCGATCATTGATTCAACAAGCTATGGCAGCAACAAAATCATATGCAGCTATTCAGGACTTGAACCACGGTTCTCACTCCGTTTCAACATTACAGATAACAGCTCAGTTAAGCTTAGTTATAACCGGATTCATCAGTATGTCAACCTCGTTTCAAACACTGCTGTGATGATGCCGTCGGATGTATGGAAACTTAGTTCCCCGGATCTGAAACCTCTTCTTTGCAACCATTATGCTGTTGGATACTTTTATAATTTCAAAAACAATACGATCGAAACTTCAATAGAACTTTATTATAAGAAATTATCCAATGCCATTGATTACAAAAATGGAGCGGAAATTCTCCTCAATCCATATATTGAAACAGATCTTATAAATGTGAGAGGTGAAAATATGGGAGTTGAACTTTATATAAAGAAAAACTCAGGGAAACTTACAGGCTGGGTCAGTTATACTTTTTCACGTTCATGGCAGAGGACTAACGGAATTTTTGCTGATGAAAAAATAAACAATAATCATTTTTTCCCGTCAAATTATGACAGGCCAAATAACCTGGTTATTAATGCAAACTATCATCTCTCAAGACGATGGCGCTTCGGCAGCACATTCACCTACAGTACGGGTCGTCCGGTTACTTTGCCTGAGTATAAATTCATTTACCAGGATTACCAGTTGCTGGATTATTCTGACCGGAATAAATACAGGCTGCCTGATTACGACAGGCTTGATATTTCTCTTACCCTTGACGGATCATTAAAGATCAGAAAAAAATGGAAAGGGAGCTGGACATTTTCAATTATCAACTTGTATTCAAGGAAGAATGCATATTCGATTTTCTATAAACAGGAAGACCACATGGTATCATATCAGTTAAAAGAATATGACACTTATAAGCTTTATATCATAGGACGGCCGCTTCCTACCCTTACTTACAATTTCACTTTTTAAGATGAAACCGATTATAATATTAATATTATCATTAACAATTCTGCTGGGCTCCTGCTACGAACCATATAATATTAAGGTAGACAGCAATCAATTGGTGCTGGTGGTAAATGGGATGATAACAAATGAGAGTACTTCTTACAAGATCCTGCTGAATTATGCAGCACCATTCAATTCAGGCAGTACCGGAATACCGGTATATAATGCCTTGGTATATGTGACCGATAACCTGGGCAATAATTATTCTTTTTCCAGTGCAGGAAGCGGGTTATACATGTCAGATTCCTCGCAATTCACGGGTCAGCCTGGCAATACTTACAAACTTCACATTAAAACCTCTGAAGGTGCGGAGTATGAATCAGATTCCCAGAAATTATTCCCGGAAGCGCATCCTGACAAAATTTACTCAGAGTTCGATAATAAAGAGGTCCTTAACAAAACAAACGGATCGTATGTCCTCAGTCATGGAGGGAACATCCTTGTTGATATTGTAAACCATTCAGATACACTCCCCCGCTTCCGGTTTACATCAAATCTGGTAACACAATATTATTATGCAGTTTGTCAGCCATTTCAACCTTGTATATTATATTATTGCTGGCAAACAGATAATGCCAATTCCAACATTAATCTGACAGGCGGAGAATATTCGTTAAGTTCTGCTTCAATAAATGCACATAATGTCTGCTTTGTGGAAGACAATCTTTTATATTATGGTTTGGTTTATATGGCCGGATACCAGGGAGAGGGTTTGCCGTATACAGCGATTCCGACGCAGTATTACAGATCCATGGATGTTATTAACCGCATTCTTTATTTACAGCAATATACCCTTAATAAGGAGACATATGAATATTATAAGAAAATGAGCTTACAGTTGCAGTCAGAAGGGAAGTTGTTTGACCCTATTGCGGCTCAGCTCATTGGAAATATAAAGAGTGTAGCAGATCCGAATATAAAAGTCTTCGGTTTCTTCGAGGCATCGTCAGTAAGCCGTACGGCTTACAAGATTGATTTCAGAAACCTGACTGACAATCAACCATCAGTGACAGAAATAGGACTTATCCTGCCTCTTGAGCCCAATGGCTGTGAAGTCGATAACAAGCCTCTGTTTTGGATTAATTAATGACTGATCGATGAAAGTTTTTTTAATTTCCGTTCTGATATTATTCATTAGTTTTTGTGAAAGTGCGGCACAGAACTCTTACAGATCCTTAACACCGGAAAGGATATACCTCCACACCGACAGGGATGTTTATACAGCAGGGGATTATTTATTCTACACCCTTTATTTACAGGGCAATCAGGGGACGATGAGCAAATATTCGTACCTCGTTTTACGCGACCGCCATAATTCCTTAATAGCTCACGAAAGGCTGGAGATCGAAAACCGGAAGGCTTTCGGGAGTGTTTATCTCCCGGATACTCTGAGTTCAGGTGTCTACCAGATCGTTTGTTATACCAATTCCATGCGAAATGAAGCCGAAGAGGTTTATTTTAATAAAGAAATAGTCATTGCGAACAGGTTTGATGAACAGCTTAATGCGTTCACCGAACCATTCAATTCCAGCTCAGCGGTAACTTCTTCAGATCAGACTTCCGGCGGGACAACCGGCAATGAAAACCTTTTAATTCATCCGGACAAAGAGGTTTATAATCCACGGGAGAAAATATCATTTTACATTGAGAGTAATGGCATTGCGGAAAAATCTGTTGCTCAGCTTTCCGTTTCGATAAGTGAAATTGTCCCGGGTGTCCCGGCTGAACCTGCCATTTCTGAATATTTCAATAACGCCAGCCAAAGTGCATATACGAGTGACTCAAAACAAAATAGCTGCAATTTTTATTCTGAAATTGATGAACCAGTTGTGCAGGGAAGAGTTATACCTGCGGCACAATCCGGCAGCAAGAAGGATTCGGTTAACAAGAATGATGCCGCGCGATATTATACTATTCTTATTTCCAGTCCTGACAGTATTGTGAATATGCAATACGCAAAGACAGATTCGATGGGTTCATTCAGGCTTCTTCTCAACCATTTTTATAATGGTAAAGAGTTATATATAAGGATTAAGGATGATGTGAAAGCAACTATTGTACTCGATGATAAATTCGATCTGATTGAACCCTTTACATCATCTGGTGCATTTAATGTGCATGGCATCAAAACCTTCCTGACCCGAAGTGAGAATATTGCCCTGGTCCGGCGGAGTTACAATGAACAGCCTGTAATGGATACCGTAAAAAAATTCCTGGCGGCAAATACGATTCCAAGAGTATATTATAAACACTATACTTCAATCCTTCCATCTGATTATGTAGAGCTTATCGATTTTGCCGAAATCTCAAAAGAGATCTTGCCTGCATTAAGAATCAGAAAAAGCAGTGGCAGCTTCTTTTCATATTATGTCAATATTCCCGGTCAAACTCAGGGGAGCACAGAACCTCAGATTTTCCTCGATGGAGTGCCTATTGATGATATAAATCAAATAATCAGCCTGGGCTCCAGACAGATCAGACGCATTGAGACACTGCCGGTTACAAGGTATTATGGTGAAATGTCAATTGCAGGGATACTGGCGGTTTCCAGCAATGGACTGTTAATCAATAATATTCAGTTTAAGACACCAACTTTAAAATGTCTTGCACTATCGAGCCAGGCCTACACAAAACCTGAGCCTTTTATACCTGCCGGCTCCGATAAGCGTATCCCGGATCTCAGACAGGTATTGCTGTGGGAACCGGATATCATCATGGATAGATCAAAAGAGCTGCATATAGAGTGTTATGCATCTGATCTTCAGGGTAAATACCGGATTAACATACAGGGAATTACGTCAAGTGGCGATCCGGTAAATGGATCTGCAATTATTACTGTACAATCAAAATCGAATTGAATTTATGAAGTCCAAATTAATACTGATTCATGCAATTCTTCTGGCTATCGCTTTCCAGTCTCTTTCAGGTCAGGCAAACTATTCCTTTAGTTGCAACGATAAGATTAATTCCGGTCCTTATCTTCCAGGTGAACTTTTTATTTCAGCTGAACCATTGGATGTTGTCACTTATTTTAATCAGGACTGGCTTTTAGGCGATATCCGTCTCGCTAATGGAGAGGCAGTTAAAAATATATATATTAAATATAATAAATTGCTGGATGAACTGTTTTGGTTAGAACCTGCATCGAACAAGATCATTAAGCTTGATAAGGGAGGAATTCTTGGATTTCATTTTCTGAATTTCCAGGGTGACACATCTGTTTATTTCAAACGGATCAATGCAAAACGCTATGCTCTGGTTGATTCGAGTGAAATATTCGGCCGGGAAATATACAAAGGTAAATTATCACTTTTTATCCTGTACAATTTTATTATTGAACAAAAGGAACTGGCTATTGTGAACGGAGTATATTGTGAGAAAAACATATATGGAGAAGAGCCCATTTACTATTTACAATTTTTGAATAATAAGGCAGTTGGCTTAACAAGATTAAACCGGAAAAACCTGTGTGCAGTTTTCCCTGGTAAAAAAGATCAGGTAAAAAAATTCTTTAGGGAAAACAGACAGATAGATGTCAATTATAACCCGGATCTTGTCTGGTTAGCTCAATTCTTAAATACGATAGTGACACAGTAATTTCTGAAAAACACTTTTGTAATTTCCCAATAACACCGGCATGCAGCACAGGTCCCCGGAGGCACAATTATAGATATATGCTGGATTAACCCGATCTTAATATTTCGGGGTGCTTAACAAAGAACCCCTCTGAATTATCTAATTGTATGATGATTCGAGATATATCTAAAATTATTGATTTCAAGGAGGTCAATTAAAGTAAGTTTATGGTTATTTCAACGTCAAATTAAGTGTCTGTAACCCATTGTAAATTAAAAATAAAGTTCCGGAAATAATTCTATAATTTAAAAAAGTAGTAAATTTGATTATCTAATTTTAAACACATGAAAAATTATACACTTTTAGTAATTATTGCTTTCCTGTGTTTTACCACCTGTAAAAAGGAAGACAAAACTGAGAATCTTTACTATAGCACTACATTGATAAGCCAGGTCAATTCAGGTGATTTAGCTATTCGTGGATTTACATATAATAGTAATTATCTTATTCATGAGTCAACTGAACCTTACATGTATAAGAGATTTTCATATGATACCCAAAAAACTTTAAACAAGGTGGAGGTGGCTTATTCTTTCAATGCATTTAGCTGTTCAATGCTTCCGGGACAGTCTCTGGAATCAGATCCAAGAAAAGCCAGGATATCTGAATATTCAGAATTTGAATACGATAATGTTTTGAGATTAATAAAGAAATCGGATTACTTTATCAACAGTGGTACTCCACAACTTACCTCCTACCAGACCTATGATTACGAGAATGATAAAATTGTTAAGTTAAGTACATTCAATCCACAGGGACTTTTAACCCAGTACCATAATTACGCGTACGATGATAACGGCAATATAACAAGGGATGATCAATACTTGAATAATTCAGTTATAGAATTAGTAAACACGATGATCTACGAGTTTGATAACAAAAATAATCCATACCAGGTTTTTGCATGTGAAGGCAATCCTGGAATATATACCAACAAGAATAATATAATAAAAGAGACTTCTGTTTCATATAATGGTACAGCCGAATTCAGTTCCGCGGAACTCCATACATACGAATACAACAGTTTAGATTATCCGGTCAAAATAGATAAATTGGATTGCATTTATGGAAAATAACGGGAGAATTGAAATTTGGGAAAGCGATTTACATATCTTTTACTCCTGATAACCGGATTAATAAGCGGTTGTAAAAAAGATGCAAACCCCGATAGCTGGATAATCAGCGATTATTCAGGCACCTATAAAAATATTGAATATAATGAGAATTTAGTCAGGGAATTTACCACCGGCATTTACGAAGACGATGCTATCCCTGAAGATATTAAACAACTTCAATATGGCAGAATAGAGATCGATTTTCAGTACAATGGAGGAGGACTTATTTATTTCATGCCACTTTTTTACTATGGTTCTATCAACAAAAACAACAACGACAATGATGTAGAAGAACCAAAATTTCACATTGCCATAGAAATCGGACATTATAATGTCATCCCTTTCCCGGTAGAATATTTATTTTATACCATAAGTACTTTTCGCCAACCTCAATATTGCAGGGATACATTTAGTCCGGTAATTACGGGAGGAAATTATACGTTCATCGTTGATAAAAAACCTGAGGGAATGATACTTCAGTTGAAAAAGGGAGAAAATATATTGAACATTTTCCCTCATGCTTTTTTCCCTGATTCTTCACAATTATTTTTTAAAGATGTTTCATCTTATATTGAACGGAACAAGGGTGATTCCCTAAAAAAAGTATTGATGGTAGGAAAGGGATTTGCAGGAATCGATAAAGGGATCCACGACTTTAATGGCCAGGTCACGAGTCTCCGGATCATTAAATATACAATTTCCAATAGTGATTCAGGATATGAATTAAAGAAAGTAAGAAATCAACATACAGAAAACCAGGAGGTAATTTATAATCCCTATGACAGATTATTTGGGAATGATAAGTTCATAAAATTAAATTATCAGTTTTATCCCTATAAATTCGTAGCCGGTGAATTAATCCCAGGTGGAGAAATGCAAACCGGTGAATCAGATAAGCTGCAGAATGACCAATCTGCCAAATGTTATTTAAGGTCATCTGATATAGGTTTTTATAAGGTGAATATCTGCACGGTTGATAAAGACAATAATATACTCAGATCCTCGGCGAAACCTTTTGAGATCTGGGTATACCCAAAAGAATGGGATTTTGCGTTTTATAAATAGTAGTTTTGCTTCTGAGGTCGCGTAACTAAGAAAACACCTTGCAGCCCTGACGCGCTTTTAGGGGCTTTTTATTTGCAGACAAGGAGTTTGAAATATCTGACCCTGATCTGAAAAGAGACATAGATAGAATTATTAAAATGTAAGAGATATTTTTGGTAATAACGAGAATATGGCAAGATTTCTAATTATCAGCTCTACTACAAAGTGATAGCCAACTTCATTTTCAAGATGTTTTATTATTATAAATTTCCCCTACATTTGAGCAGTTCATTAAGGGGATTTAGCTCAGTTGGTTAGAGTATGTGACTCGCAGTCACAAGACAAGGGTTCGACTCCCTTAATCTCCACCTTCACCCGCCGACTTCGCCAGACGAAGCCCGGCTATGTCGGGCGAAGTCCGAAGCTTTATGCGAAGGCGGGTTTTTCTATTCAATCAATCTTATCATATCCGTTGGTATATTGCGGTTCAGAATTGATATTTGCTGTTGCCCGTTCAGGATAATGCCTCTCTCTGAGAAAGTCCGCTGCAGGGTCTGAAGAACTATTTCGGGGGTATTATTGTTTTTACTCAGATGGGCAAGGCAAATGGTGCTGAGATTGTCACTAATAATATCTGCCAGAAAAGCCGAGGTTTGGTGATTCCCTAAATGTCCATGGTCTGATTGTATCCTTGCTTTTAAATATTGAGGATATTTGCCATTCACCAGCATCTTCTCATCGTAATTTGACTCTATAACAAGCAAGTTAGCTGCTTTAATATATGGAGCCGCCGTTTGGCAAATATGTCCAAGGTCAGTAGCAATCGTTATTTTTTTATCACCGGCACAAATGTGGAACCCTATGGTTTCAGGAGCATCATGACAAACAGGAAATGCTTCAATATCAAAACCGGCCAGATGAAATTTTTTCTGTAAGGGAATTTCGCGGATACAGTCCTGAGATATTTTCTTATGCGGAGTGAGAATACTTTTCCAGATTTTATGGGTAGTGAATGCAGGAAGACTGTTTTTCCTGGTAAGCACTTCCAATCCTCTGATATGATCTATATGATTGTGTGTTATCAGGACCCCCATAATAGTCTGCATGGAAATATCAATATACTTCAGAAACTTACGTATGGATTTTACTGAAATTCCGGCATCGATCAATATTCCATTGAACTCATTACCCAGGTAATAACAATTTCCGCTGCTTCCACTGCTAAGACTGCAAAAATTCAATTTCATCAATACTTTGTTTATAGGAGTCAAAGATATATAAAGGTATATTTAAGTATAATGGAAAAACCAGACATTTGTATCATCAATATATTAAGCTAATATACTTGAATAGTCACCCCTCTTTGCATTAGCAGAGAGGGACGCTAAAACTATAAGGTCTTCCATGCTCCAGATCCTGCTCTGATTTATAGAATTGTCATCCTGTTAAGGAAGCTGGCAGCCCTGATAAAAAGGAATTTTCATCGCTGTAGTCGGCAGAATAAAATAACTTTGTATAATCACACTAAAAGCCATAATAAAAATATGGCAAATGTAAATGTCCGGCAGGTTTATCATAAAAGTTTTCTTCACTGGATCAATTTTCCTTACATCTATGCATCCGGCAGTTTCACAGGCTACCGGTCAGGGAAATTATCTGTCAATTGAAATGGTAATTGATAAGTTAGAGTAAAAGTACCCGATAAAATTTTTCTATAAAGCCGAATGGTTTGAAAATAAAAACTTTAACTCATCCCTTCTTAAATTACCCTTTAATGAAGCCCTGGACCGGATCGAAACAATATCAGAACTGTCAATAGTTTCTATTGACTCTGTGCTGTTTGTATTTGTGCCAAAAAAGCCATTAATAAAACCTCCGGCACCTCAAGAAAGTCCGGATGTGGCAATAATCGGCAATCCGGACGATTACGGGAAATATCCCAAAGCAACTTTTCACGGAAAGGTAATCGATGGGAAGGATGGAAGCCCTTTGCATGGTGCAGTAATTTCTATTGAGAAATTAAATGTAGCTGCAAATACAGATAAAAATGGCGACTTCCATCTTCAGGCTCCGGTGGGTGAATATAAAGTCAGGCTTTCTTATATGGGTTATGATGATATTATTCAGAAAATTAAACTGATAAGCAATGGCACATTAAATTTCAAATTGTTTGAAAAAGCAATTAAACTGCCTGAAGTGGTAATTTATTCAGAACGTGTCGAATCAAATGTTACCGGTACGCAGATGAGCTTTGTTAAACTGGATTTAAAGGCAATAAAGGAACTTCCTGTTTCATTAGGAGGAAATGATATAATCAAAAGTATCACCCTGATGCCCGGTGTTCAGACAATAGGAGAGTTCGGCACTGGTTATAATGTCCGTGGAGGAAGTGCGGACCAGAATCTGATCCTGATTGAAGATGTGCCTTTATTCAACTCAGCACACCTGTTTGGCCTTATTTCGGTAGTCAATTCAGATGGTGTTTCTGATGTCACATTATTAAAGGCCGGAATTTCTGCAAAGTATGGAGAGCGTGCTTCATCGGTATTGGATATTCGCATGGGAGCCAGTAATCCGGATAAAACGAAGGTAACAGGCGGGATTGGCTTAATAAACAGTTCTTTATATATAGAAACTCCGATTGTTAAAAAGAAAATTAATCTTCTTCTTGGTACAAGAAGTTCATATTCAAACTGGCTTCTGCACTCAATTCCCGACATCGATTTAATGAACAGTTCTGCACATTTTTATGATGCAGATGCATTATTATCCTTTAATGTAAATTACAAAAATAAAATCAACCTTTTTGGATATTTCAGCAATGACCGGTTTGGATTTGCTAAAAGTACCAACTATCAGTATAGTAATTTACTTGCTTCATTAAGTTGGGAACACTCATTTAATGATAATCTCTTTTTCAACTTAAGTATAGGATCGAGTAATTATCGTTATCAGGTGTCTGAATCCGACACTTCCAGATCATGGGAAGCTTATAGAATTAATTCCGCATTGCATTATAAAAACTTTAAATGGAATTTTACCTGGATCCCCGGCAAGAATCATGCACTTGATTTTGGAATAAACGCTGTTCTTTATAACATCCAGCCGGGCATTTTAAACGGGCTCTTTAACGAAACAACAATTAAACCCATTCAAATGCAGCCTGAAAAGGCCATAGAAAACGCAGTCTATTTATCAGATAACATTATAATATCTCCGAAATTCGCCCTGGATCTGGGTGTACGATATACTCTATACTCGGACCTCGGACCTAATAAAGTCTTCGTTTATCAACCAGATATGTCCAGAACTCCCCAAAGCATAATCGATTCATTGACTTATGGCAATAATAAAACTATCTGCTGGTATTCAGGATTAGAACCCCGACTTTCCCTGCGTTTCACTATTTCAGCCAATAGTTCGGTGAAGATGAGTTATAACAGGATCCATCAGTACATTAATCTGGTTTCAAACACAGCGGTAATGTCACCTACTGATGTATGGAAGCTTAGTTCTCCGAATCTTAAACCATTAACCTGCGACCATGTTGCGTTAGGATACTTTCGGAATTTTAAGAATAATACAATCGAAACTTCAGTCGAATTCTATTATAAAAAGTTAACGAATGGTATTGATTATAAAAATGGAGCGCAGATTATTCTTAATCCTTATCTTGAAACAGCTCTGGTAAATGTAAATGGTAATAATTATGGCGTTGAGCTATCTGTAAAGAAGAATGCAGGAAGGCTCACAGGCTGGGCCAGCTATACTTTTTCACGCTCATTGGAGAAAACAAACGGAATTTTTGATGATGAAAAAATAAACAACAATCAGCCTTTCCCATCAAACTTTGACAGGCCAAATAACATGATCCTTAATACAAACTACCATATTTCAAAACGCTGGCGCTTTGGCTGCACATTCACTTACAGTACAGGACGTCCGGTTACATTGCCGGAACTGGAATTCACCCACCAGGGCTACCAACTGCTTTATTATTCAGATCGCAATAAGTACAGGTTGCCGGATTATAACAGGCTCGATGTTTCAATAACTCTTGATGAATCGTTAAAGATTAAGAAAAAATGGAAGGGCAGCTGGACATTTTCCATCATAAACCTGTATGGCAGGGAAAATGCCTATTCGGCTTTTTATAAAAAGGAGGCTCACATGGTATCATATGAATACAGACAATATGATACCTATATGTTGTACATTATAGGGCGTCCGCTTCCGACACTGACATACAATTTTATCTTTTAACATGAGACCAGCCAGTGTAGTATTTTTCCTGCTAATCGGACTGGTGACTTCCTGTTACAAAGTCTATGAGCCTCAGGTAGACGTAACTGAAAAAGTGTTGGTAGTAGATGGCCTTATGACAAATCAGGCAGATGCTTATCATGTGGTGCTTACCTACGCCAGACCATTCAATTCAACCAAAACAAGTACACCAATAAGTTCTGCCAATGTTTATGTTACCGATAATCTTGGTAATTCCTACATTTTCAATGAAATGGGGGATGGAGATTATAAATCTGACTCCTTACTATTTACAGGTATTGCCGGACGTACCTACAAGCTTCATATTGTTACACCCAATGGGGAGAAGTATGAATCGGATAACCAGCGATTATTTCCGGAAGTATATCCTGACAGCGTTTATGCAGAGTTTGATAATCAAGAAATTCTGCATAGAATTACAGGATTAAAGGTGAACACACACGGAGCAGATATACTTATCGATATCCGCAATCAGTCCGATACGCTCTCGCGATACAGGTTTAAATCAAATTTGGTAAGACAGTATTTTTATATAATTTATGTATATATGGAACCATCAATTTTATTTTATTGCTGGCAGACAGCTGATGCCAATTCTAATATTAATCTTACCAATGAGGAATATTCTTTAGATTCTGCCTCAATAAGAAAACATCAGGTTTGTTTTATAGATGATAATTTATATTGTAATGCGTTGTATTATTCATATAGCGAATCGCACTACCAGGGGAACCTTCAATATAAAGTCGTATTAACCGCTTTTTCTCAATCTTATGAAATTCATAACCGGATTCTATATTTAAACCAATACACCTTGAATAATGAAACCTACTTATATTATAAGAGCCTGAATGAACAGATGCAATCAGAAGGTAACCTTTTTGACCCTATTGCGGCTCAGCTCACTGGAAATATAAAATGCATATCGGATCCGGGAATAAGCACAATTGGTTTTTTCGAAGCTTCGTCAGTACATAAATTTGCTTATATCGTTGATTTCAGGAATTTGACAAATTCTCAGCCCACATTAATAAAAACACCATATATCTTGCCTCCTGAACCGATAGGTTGTAGAATCAATAATGCACCTTCATTTTGGATCTTTATATAATTGCTAATGAAAGCTTTTTTATGTACGTTGCCGGGGAAACTAGCAACCTAAGCCAAAGCTTATCGGAATAAACTAATAACCAAGAGTTTGTTATAAATCCTTGTTGTTTTGTTATGTATGTTATGCTTAATCTGGCCGACTGGGAATGAGAGTTCAATACTCGTCAGATCATTAAGGTTCTTAAAGTAATACCAAATTAATATGAAAAACTTCAAACTACGGCAGATCATAATTTATTTATCTCTGATATTTTCTGTTTTCAACAATGCAGCCGCACAAAATCCTTTTATCACGAACCAGTTTACAGCAGATCCTACTGCCAGGGTTTTCAATGGCCGGGTGTATGTTTATCCGTCACATGATATTCTTGCCAGGCAGGGTCATGGACGTGTCGGCTGGTTCTGTATGGAGGATTACCATGTTTTCTCATCTTCAAATCTTACCAACTGGACCGATCATGGTGTCATTGTAAGCCAGAACAAAGTCAATTGGGTTGATTCGACTTCATTCAGCATGTGGGCTCCGGACTGTATCGAAAGGAATGGCAAATATTATTTTTATTTCCCGGCAAGCATGAAAGCCGGTTTAGGCAGAGGATCCTCGATTGGCGCTGCAATTGCAGAAAATCCGGCCGGACCTTTTACTCCGCAACCCGAACCGATTAAAAATGTCCGTGGCATCGATCCAAATCTTTTTATAGATAAAAACGGGCAGGCTTATATGTACTGGGCAATGGGTAATATATTTGTTGCAAAACTGAAAGAGAATATGCTGGAACTTGATTCAGATCCGCAAGTGGTTGGTGAACTACCCAGCCAAGGATTGAAAGAGGGTCCTTTTCTGTTCGAACGAAATGGTATTTATTATATGACTTATCCGCATGTTCAGAATAAAATTGAAAGACTTGAATACGCAGTGGGAGATAATCCATTAGGCCCTTTTAAGGTGACGGGAGTGATAATGGACGAATCTTCTACCGGCTGCTGGACGAACCATCAATCCATCATCAAATTCAATAATCAATGGTACCTTTTCTATCATCATAACGATCTGTCGCCGAAATTTGACAAGAACCGATCCATCATGGTTGACAGCCTCTTTTTCAATGAAGACGGTACGATCAGAAAAGTAGCCCCTACTCTGCGCGGGGTTGGACTGACAGACGCTACATGGGAAATACAGATTGACAGGTACAGCAGTATCAGTGACAATGGAGTATCAGTAGCGTTTCTGGATTCGCTTATTACATTCAATGGATGGAAGACCAACTTCGACAAACAGAATGCATGGATAAGCTACAATGCTGTTGATTTCGGACACAAGAAACTTAGATCTGTGCGGATAAAAGCCTCATCACAAACCGGGGGCACACTTCAGATTAGTTTGGATAAAGCAGAAGGCATTCTGCTTGCTGAAGTAAAAATCCCAAAAGGTACGGGTTGGAATACCTTTGATACACGCCTATTAAAATATCAAAAGGGAATTCATAACCTAATTGTTTCAGTGAAAGATAACAACCCTGTCGAAGTTGACTGGATCAAATTTATTAAATAGTTTTAACTATAATTGGAAAAGCCATCCTGGCCAACAGCAGTTGTATTTAGGGATGAAAGGGGAGAGGTAAATAACCAGAGGATTACTCGCTCCGCTCATGATCCTCATGGGGGGTGCTTAACAAAGAAAAAGCCTTGCCACTCTGGCTTTTAATACTATTTAGTCATGACATTAAGTTATTATATATGACATATTTAAGCCCCCTTTAGGGGGTTTGGGGGCAAAAAATGCAGGATTACAGTTCGCTTCGCTCACTGTGATCCTCTTCAGGGGTGCTTAACAAAGAAAAAGCCTTGCAGCGCTAACGCGCTGCTACGGGCTCTTTTATTTCTGTCCCTTCCAAAAGCAAGCTTTTATCGGGCCATCAATAAAAAAGCCCTGCCGTTTCACGGCAAGGCTTTTTCTTTGTAGCGGAGGGAGGATTCGAACCTCCGACCTTTGGGTTATGAGCCCAACGAGCTACCACTGCTCCACCCCGCAATATATTTTAATTCAAAAAGTCAATCAACAATGAGCCCAACGTCCCGCTAACAGCGGGACCACCCCGCAATATA
>Ga0209745_1000047_pt1 | contig 61524 bp, 48 predicted proteins | sample BarGraNGADG00312_FD_184495 | JGI IMG/M metagenome (GOLD analysis project Ga0209745, IMG submission 184495) | Arctic peat soil microbial communities from Barrow, Alaska - Barrow Graham LP Ref core NGADG0004-312 (SPAdes) (version 2) | ecosystem: Environmental > Terrestrial > Soil > Wetlands > Peat... | reverse complement strand
GTTTTGCTTATCAATTGTTTGACTGCCGTAAATGCTGCATCGATAGGTCCGTTGCCTGTTGAGGTAGAGGTATGGATTTCTCCGTTTATTCTGATGCACACTGTTGCTACAGGTATCAATGATTTTCCGCATGTAACCTGCAGCCGTTCAAGTTTAAGAGCTTTTTCACCTTTGAAAACTTCGCCTGAAAGGATCCTTATATCTTCATCGTTTATCTCCTTTTTTTTGTCGGCCAGAAGAAGGAAGCGATGATAGATGTCATCCAACTCCTCCTTGCCAAACTTCAGTCCAAGTAACTCAAGCCGGTGATTAAGGGCAGCTCTTCCGCTTCGTGCTGTAAGGATGATTGAAGATTCTCTTATACCGACTTCCACAGGGTCAATTATTTCATAGTTCTCCCTGTTTTTGATAACCCCATCCTGATGAATTCCTGATGAATGTGCAAATGCATTCCGGCCTACAATTGCTTTATTCGCCTGCACAGGCATGCTCATCAGGGTAGAAACTAGCCGGCTTGTGCTGAAGATGAGTTTTGAATCTATGTTTGTTGCCAGGTTCAGATTGTGGTGGCTTTTGATTATCATCGCAACCTCCTCCAGCGAAGTGTTACCAGCCCGTTCCCCGATGCCGTTGATTGTCACTTCTACCTGCCTGGCCCCGTTAATGACGCCCATCATTGTGTTTGCCGTAGCCATCCCCAGGTCGTTATGGCAGTGGGTTGAGATAATAACTTTTTCGATATTCGGTACATTTTCTTTCAGGAAACGGATTTTTTCACCGTATTCTTCCGGGAGACAGTATCCTGTTGTATCCGGTATATTGACAACTGTCGCCCCGGCCTTTATGACAGCTTCAATTACCCTTGCCAGGTATTCGTTTTCACTTCTTCCCGCATCTTCAGCATAAAATTCCACGTCACCGACAAATTTTCTTGCATACCTGACAGCATCAACTGCTCTCTTAATCGTCTCTTCAGGTGTTGTTTTAAGTTTGTACCTTATATGAAAGGGGGAGGTTCCGATACCTGTATGGATACGCTTCTTTTTTGCATATTGAAGAGCCTCCGCGGCCACCTCAATATCTTTTTTCACAGCCCTGGTCAGTGCGCAGATAACAGGTTCAGAAATTGTTTTCGAGATTTCAACCACGGAATTGAAGTCTCCGGGGCTTGAGACAGGGAATCCGGCTTCGATAACATCTACGCCAAGCGCTTCAAGAGCCCGGGCGACCTCAATTTTTTCGATTGTATTAAGCTGGCAACCCGGAACCTGCTCTCCATCCCTGAGGGTGGTGTCAAAAATAATTATCCTTTCGTTCATCTTTTTGTTTTTTTCATCCATGCCTATTTGCCGGGCCTGAGTTTTCTGACCATGGCCCCTGCCTGCCACATTTCTGAATTGCGGAGCTCATCAAGTTCAATAGCCAGCTTTTTCCGGTAATCAGGCTGTCTGTTTGCTTCAATTGTTATCCTGGCTTCCTTTCCGCTGGCGACACTTTCATATAGTGTGTCAAATACGGGTGCAACTGCATCGCGAAACCTGTTTTTCCAGTCAAGAGCACCTCTCTGGGCTGTTGTTGAGCAATTGGCATACATCCAATCCATCCCGTTTTCTGCAACAAGCGGCAGAAGGCTCTGTGATAATTCCTCCACAGTTTCATTAAAAGCCTCGGACGGAGAATGACCCTTTTTCCGCAGAAGGTTATACTGTGCTTCCATGATTCCGGCAATGGCACCCATGAGAACTCCTCTTTCTCCTGTCAGGTCGCTGTACACTTCTTTCCTGAAATCGGTTTCAAAAAGATATCCGGACCCGACTCCGATGCCCAGGGCAAATACTCTTTCACTGGCTTTTCCGGTAGCATCCTGGTATACTGCATAGCTTGAGTTGAGGCCTTTACCTTCAAGGAAAAGACGCCGCAGGGATGTCCCCGAACCTTTGGGTGCAATCAGGATCACGTCAACATCAGCAGGCGGTACAATACCGGTCTGGTCATTGAATGTGATGCCGAAACCATGAGAAAAATAAAGAGCTTTTCCCTTGGTAAGGTGCTTCTTTACTACCGGCCACGAAGCAATTTGTCCGGCATCAGAAAGCAGGTATTGTATGATTGTACCTCTTTTGCATGCCTCTTCAATGTCAAAAAGATCCTTTCCTTCTTCCCATCCGTCCCTGATTGCTTTGTCCCAGGAAGAAGAATTCTTTCTCTGGCCGACAATTACATTAAAGTCATTGTCTTTCAGGTTAAGAGACTGGCCGGGACCCTGGACGCCGTACCCTATTACGGCTATAACTTCATTTTTTAAAACTTCACGGGCCTTTGAGAGTGGGAATTCAGCCCTGGTTACCACGTTTTCAGTCACGCCTCCAAAATTGATTTTTGCCATGATTTCCGGTTATTTGATTATTATCAGTTCTTAATTGTCAATTTCAACTTCCTGCGGTTCCGGGCGTTTTGCCTCATCCATCTCCTTCAGGTAAGAGGTTAATTCCTTTACCTGCTTCGTTATTGCCACACGTCCTGACCTGACAAACTGAAGGACTCCGTAAGGCTCGAGCTGTCTGAGCAGATCGGTTATTTCAGGTTTGTGCCCGGTTTTTTCGATAATGACATATTCGGGAGTGACTTCCAGTATGCGGGCATGATGTCCCCGGACAATATGGTCAATGATATTTCCCGACATTAATCCGCGGGTAGCGACTTTAAACATTGCGATTTCCTGATAAATTATTTCATCAGATGTGTGCACAAAGACCTTCAGGACATCAACCAGCTTTTCCATTTGCCTGGCTACTTTTCGTACCATTTCCGGAGAAGCAATAACTACTAAAGTCCACAGATGCACACCGGGGACGGCAGATTCAGATGCTGTTATGCTCTCGATGTTTATCTGCCTTCTGGTAAGGATTATCGTTATCTGGTTCAGTATCCCGATGTGATTCTCGGTAAACAGTGACAGGGTATATTCGTTTTTCATGTTTCCGCTATTTTAATTTGTCAATCTTACGTCAGAGACTGATGAACCCGGTTCAACCATCGGCAGAACATTTGCTTCCTTGCTAATGGTAACGTCAAGCAGGTAAGGCCCATCAACGGCAAGCATCTCAACCAGTGCTTTTTCAAGGTCCCTTCTTTTCGATACTCTCTTTGAGGCAATGTTAAATCCCCCGGCTATCTTGATGAAATCAGGGTTGACCAGGGCGGTCGAGGCATATCGTTTATTGTAGAACATATCCTGCCATTGCCTGACCATTCCGAGAAAACTGTTATTCAGGATAATTATCTTAACGGGAATCTGATACTGAAGAATGGTTCCGAGTTCCTGGATTGTCATCTGGAAACCGCCGTCACCAAGGAAAACCACAACCTGTTTATCAGGTCTTCCGATTTTGGCGCCAATTGAAGCCGGAAGTCCAAATCCCATTGTTCCCATTCCACCTGATGTCACCAGGCTGTTCGGATTCTTAAATTTGTAATAACGGGCGGCAGACATCTGGTTTTGCCCTACATCGGTGACAATTATAGCATCACCGTGTGTAAGATCAGACACCAGCCGCACGACCTCACCCATTCTGATCTCACCCGATTCCGGTTCTGTCTCGGACCTGATGACTTTTTCGTATTCTGTTTTATCACAGATTCTGAATTCCCTTATCCATTTTGCAAATGAGTTTTCTTTCACCAGTGGTATCAGGTAGCGCAACACTTCCCGGGCATCATTGTTTATTTCGAGGTCGACCTGTACATTTTTGTTGATTTCTGCTTCGTCTATCTCGATATGTATTATCCTGGCGTTCTTTGCATATTTCTTCAGATTCCCTGTCACACGGTCATCAAAACGCATTCCTATTGCAATAATAAGATCAGCCTGATTCGTAAGAACATTAGGGCCTAAATTTCCGTGCATGCCAAGCATACCGGCATATAATCTGTGACCATAGGGAAAAGCTGAGAGACCAAGCAGGGTAAGGGCAACAGGTATTCCGGTTTTCTCGGCAAATTCTTTAAGTTCATTCTCCGCACCCGACAAAAGCACCCCATGACCGGCAAGAATTAATGGTTTTTCAGCATGATTAATCATTATGGCCGCCGATTCTATTTCCCGGGTATGCAATGGTATCCTGGGGTTATAGCTTCTCAGGTATTCACATTTGCTGTACCTGAAACTGAGTTTTTCAACCTGGGCATCTTTGGCCACATCAACCAGGACCGGTCCGGGACGGCCGGACTTTGCAATATAGAATGCCTTTGCAATTGTGTCAGGTATATCTTCGGGCCTTTTGACCTGGCAGTTCCATTTTGTGACAGGCATGGAAACACCAAGAATGTCAGTCTCCTGAAATGCGTCTGTCCCTATCAGGTTTGATACCACCTGAGCAGTTATGAAAACAACGGGAACTGAATCAAGGAAGGCATTTGCAATACCCGTAACCAGGTTTGTTGCCCCGGGGCCAGATGTCGCGAAGCAGACGCCAGGATTTCCGGTAACCATTGCATAAGCCTGGGCTGCATGTGCAGCGCCCTGTTCATGACGGGTAAGTATATGCCTGAGTTTATCTTCATAATCAAGCAGTTTGTCATAGACAGGCATGATAGCACCTCCCGGATATCCGAATATAGTATCCACACCTTCCTCAATAAGACACTTGAGAAGCGCTTCAGCTCCTGAAATCTGCTCCTGGCCGTTTAATTTTTCAACTACTGGTTTTATTATTTGTTTGCTTTTCATTTCAAGTTTTGCTTGGTCCTAATTCTTATATTTCTTTCTGCCCCATGCTCCTTGCTCTGAGCTCTGCATTTCAGATAATCCTTACCGCCCCTTTATCTGCTGAACTTACTGTTGCAGCATAGGCTTTAAGTGAAGATGGTATTTCACGCCGGCGATTTGTTGGCCTGAAGGCCATCTCTCCTTTTGCTTCTTCCTCTTTATGCCTTTTAATAATCTCCTTTTCAGAAAGGATTACATTTATCTTCCGGTTTTCTATATCAATATCAATCTGATCTCCTGTTCTGATAATTGCAATTTCTCCTCCTGCTGCAGCCTCCGGAGAAATATGACCGACAGACAATCCGGAGGTACCTCCTGAAAAACGGCCATCGGTTATTAACGCACATTTCTTATCAAGACCTTTTGATTTCAGATATGAAGTAGGATAAAGCATCTCCTGCATACCGGGTCCTCCTTTTGGACCTTCGTACCTGATCACGATCACATCTCCCGGGCCCACAATATCATTCAGGATTCCTTCCACAGCATCTTCCTGGGATTCGAAGATTACTGCAGGACCTGAAAATGTAAACATTGAAAAGTCAATGCCTGCAGTTTTTACTATGCATCCGTTTTTTGCAATGTTTCCATAGAGGACAGCAAGGCCGCCCTCTTTGTTATAGGGATATTTTACACTTCTTATACATCCGTTTTTCCTGTCGGTATCAAGTATATCGTAAAGAGTGTCATGAGAAGCCATTTCAAGACTTCTCTTCATTCCGGGAGCGCTTCTGCAATAGTCAAATGCGAGAGGTAATGCCGTTTCTCCCGAAATATCCCAGTCAGAAATTGCTTCATGGAGGTTTGGATAATCTATCCTTCTTACAGAGCTGTCTATCAGATTATTCCGTTCCAATTCGCCAAGAATGGCAAAAATTCCTCCGGCACGGTTTACATCCTGTATATGATATTCTGAACTTGGAGAGACTTTGCATATGGTGGGTACTAAGCGGGAAAGCATATCAATATCTTTCATGGAAAAATTAACACCGGCTTCATGTGCAATTGCAAGAAGGTGAAGAACGGTGTTTGTTGATCCCCCCATTGCAATATCCAGCGACATGGCGTTTTTAAATGCCTCCCTGGTTGCTATTGACCTGGGAAGGACTGTGTCATCACCTTTTAAGTAGTATCTGTTTGCCAGATCAACTATCAGGCTGGCGGCTTTTTCAAAAAGTCTCATCCGGTTCTGATGTGTGGCTACTATTGTCCCGTTCCCCGGAAGTGCGAAACCCAGCGCTTCATTCAGGCAATTCATCGAATTCGCCGTGAACATGCCTGAACATGAGCCACATGTAGGGCATGCAGCCATTTCAATGTCATTCAGATCTATATCACTCACTGAGCTATCAGCAGCAGATACCATTGCATCTATCAGGTCGAGTGACCTGTTGTTGTGATTTCCGGCCTCCATCGGGCCTCCCGAAACAAATACCGCGGGAATATTAAGCCTCATTGCAGCCATCAGCATGCCGGGAGTGATTTTGTCACAATTGCTTATGCAGATCATCGCATCAGCCCGATGCGCGTTGCACACATACTCGACACTGTCGGCAATGAGTTCTCTGGAAGGCAAAGAATAGAGCATCCCTTCATGGCCCATGGCGATGCCGTCATCAATTGCTATGGTATTGAATTCAGCTGCGAAGAGGCCATGTTTCCCAATTTCATTTTTAATGATCTGGCCAATGTTGTGAAGATGGACATGTCCCGGAACGAACTGGGAGAAAGAATTAACAATAGCAATGACTGGTTTTCCGAAGTGTTCTTCCTTCATGCCGTTGGCCCGCCAGAGACTTCTTGCACCGGCCATGTTCCTGCCGGTGACCGTTATTGCACTCCTGAGTTGATTCTTCATAAGTTCAAAAACACATTATAAAAAAAGCTTTCCGGGTTTCCGGAAAGCTTCTGTATACTTATAGTGTTACATATTATTCCCGGATCAACTGCTTCTGGCAATGAGAATGAGGGCAATAATATATAATATAGCTTTCATTACTTTTTCGTTAATAATTGAGGCTCAAAAGTACATAAATTTATTATAAACCAAATTAATTATCAATATTTCTTTATTTCGTCAATATTATTTTTTGGCTCTCCTAAGACCCTTACCTCCAAGGAAACCCCAGCCGCCACTGCCAAGAAGGAAACCAAGTGCATAAAAGCCTCCGTTGTTATTCTGTGCATACATTGTGATCTTTTCACTGAAAAGCATACCTATAAGATCAAACGGAGCGATAAACCCATGCCATAAGCCACCTAAGAAACCATATGTGTGACCGGTAAGACATTGGCCAACTGCTTCATACTGGGCACAGCCTGTAATAAACAAGAGAATGAGCACAGCTACTGAAAGCAAGAAACGTTTTTGTGAAAATAGAGTTTTCATAATCCGGGTTTTATTGGTTTTACAGCAACAAGTTATGCTAAAAAAAGAAGTAATATATTATTACACGGCTGCTTCATACTTAAGAACTACCGGACTTCTACTCCCCGGAGACCGATCAAGCTTCTGCCGGAGTAAACACAGGATTAGAAAAAACAGGGCAGCCTCTCTGCCTAATTACCGGAATCATCAGGTCAAGATCATCTTTCAGTGAATCACCCATCTTTTCCTGGCAGAAGGGACAGGCATGAACAGACCCTTCTGAATCAATATACAAATATCTTACACCGGCACCAAAGCAGCCAATCCTTCTCTGATGATAGCCGGGGAAAAATACGAGCGGGTATTTTTCATACTCAGGCGAAGAGCATACCTTCAGATAAAAATTTTCCAGATTTCTGATTGATTCATCAGGGAGGATAACATTCCTGTTTTTGAAATGGCCTGTTTCGCGCGGTTCAAGCAGAAGGATAAAGGAAGCTTTCAGTGACCTGGCTAATTTCAGGTAATTTAAGAAAAATGCGTCGGACAGAAAATCTTTAACAACACAAACGGCCAGCCCTGTCGCCAGGCCGGCCTTTCTGCAGTTTTCTGCAGCTTCAACCGCCCAGGTAAATGCTTTCTGATGGCCCCTGAATTCATTATGCTTTTGGCTCTCCCAGTGATCAATGCTAATGCGTACTCCGGTCAGTCCGGCATTCTTCAACTTTACAGCATTCCTGAAAGTCAGGTTATATCCCGAAGTCAGAAGCCATGTATCGGTGTTCCTGTCTGTATCCTTTATCAGGGTGAGGAGATCTTCAAGCCTGGCCATGGGTTCTCCGCCTGAAAACTGCACCTGGCTTATACCGTAATCCTGAAACTTTTTCAGGATGGTTTTTAGATCTTCCACTGAAAGCAGGTCTTTACTCTCCAGTCTTTCCCACTCAAGACAGTGCTCACATCTGAGCGGACATTTTTTGGTAATGGAAAAGAACAGTGTTGTCAATCGCGAATGGCCCTTCTGAAAAGGGAGAGAACTATTCAGCTCATTTACAATGAATTTATTGAATGATAGTGAAGGAAATCCCGGAATATTTGGATTGAGAAAGAAACGTTTATTGGCATAGAAAAACCTTGGGATCCCGTGAACCCCGCTGAAGGCTTCTCTTTTCTTAATGAGCATCCTGACCGCTTTAACCGCATTTGAAGGATTCTTATAGCTTTTTAAAGCCAGCCATAAAATATTAGTTCTCAAAAGGAAGGCAATAAGGAGCCTTTTCATCGAGGGCTGAAACAAACGGGGAATCATGCCTTTACTGTTATACTGGCTTTTTACGGCCGATCAGTTTGCTTTCTGATAATATTGAAGGAAATGTTCCTTTGAAAACCTTGTGAATGCACCTGGCTCAAGAAAACTTTTAAGATAAGCCATATCAGGTTTTCCCTTGCCCTCCCGGAGGATCTCGTAATTGCCCTTGCTGTGCAGGATCACTGACCGTGTCATTCCGGAAAGTCCGGCCGGGCAGGTAAAAGTTATGTCGGTAATGTTATTGACTTCAGGCTGAATAAGATACCCGTCATCATCGTAAAGAAGAAGATCAGATACATTTTTTCTGTTTTCATCGGTGGCAGAAGAAAGCGGGACCACGGTTTTAACGATAGTCTGATCTTCCGAATAATCAATACCTGTGTAGTCAATGTCCCAGAATAACATACCGGCAACGAGCTTGAGATTTATCTTATCGCCCTCAATTCCCGACAGGTCAATTCTGAGAATGTCAACTTTGTCCGCCATTGGTCCGGGCAGGTTGAAATAATCAACAAATTTCAGACCTGTATCAGTCTCCAGGTAAACGGCGAGAGGCATCCCCTGTTCGAAAGACCATTTCAAAAGCTCCTCCTGAGATTTTTTGTTACGCTTCTCTTTCCAGTTGTCATATCTGTTTCCAAAGAGATCGGTAAATTTCACGAACATATAATCGAGCCACATCGTATTTTTCCCTGACATTACAAGTTTGGCACTTGTGGCGTCCATGGGTTTTTTAAAAGTGAGAGAAATTGTATCCTTAAGTACAGGATCTCTTTGCATCTGACTGATATATCTGAGGCTGTCATAACCGGACAGCTCTTCAATCAGTGATCTTCCGTAACCGTCAGTTGCGGCAATGGGCTTTTTGGTGTCAGACAGGGTATGTGCATTTCCGTATTTGTCAACCAGGATACGGGTGCCGGGGGCATGGTCAAAAACCAGCAGTTCGGTAAGATTTGTATTCTGGATTTCCTTTACCTCATTTGTAAGTTTGATCTTATAGAGATTATCAACAGGTTTTATCGACTTAAGCCATAGATAGTCGTCACGTTCAAGCGGTATTGCCGTTGCGCCGCTGTAAATCTCACCTTCAAAATTATCATTTGAACCGTCGTTACTGTAAATAAAAGGACATGAGCCCCCTTTTGTAAGCAGCCAGATAAGAGCAACGGCATAGGTAGCTCCTATAGCAATACCTGTACCGATGATTAATGTTTTGGTCCATTCCACTTTGTTAATTTCAGCTTTGGCAATGTTCTGAAACGGGATACTTATCATTTCACCATTCATCTGTATTGCTGAATCCGGAGCAACATAAAGATGAACAATCTCCTTCTTTTTTTCAGTTGCCGGCAGGTGCGTGATGCGGCCTGTAAAAACACCGTTCGAGAGAACAACATTGTTGAGCTCAAAGGAAGAATTGACGCCATGGATATAATAGTGCTTCCCTGCAGCATACTGGATCTCGCCTTTTGGAATTCCCCTTAAGGAATAACAGCCTGAAAACAAAAGCACAATAAGCCCTGAAAGGAATAGTGCTGTTATTTTCTGATAATCATTGTATTTTCGCATAACTCTCTTTTTTGATTGATAATCCTTACCGGAAGAGGTCATTATAATAAAGAAAACAAGATGCTATATAACAGGTATGTAACGATTGCTGTACCTCCGATGGTTCTCCACCATTCAATACGATAGTAATCCGTCTTACCGATGTTTCCTGTTGGTACAGTCAGCCGTGTGCCTTCGATATTAACTGCAGACAGAGGGGCTGCATAAAGATGAATCACCTTGAGCTTTTTAATCTTCAGTGAATCCTGGTGGATCAGCCCTGTCAGAGTATTGTCTGAAAAGGTATAATTACTGACAGCCCACAGGCTGTCATCGGCGTGTAACATAATAACATTTCTCTTTTGCGGAATAGTGCTTATTGTAGCTGTCTTAAGGGTCAGGCAACCGGTAACGGTCACTGCGGCAAAAAGAAATATTACTGTTCTCAACGCCTTTAAAAGGTTTGCTGCATGTAACATTTCGATTATATTTCAGTAAAAATAAGAATTTTCCTGAAAAATAAAAGAGAAATGCAGGAAATATTAAGGATAGTCTAAAAATTAAAAGATATTTTAAACCCAGGTTCTTTAGAGTTATTTAAGAAGATCCAGTTCCCTGCCTACCTTCGTAAAAGCGGCGATTGCCTTGTCGAGATGCTCAGTCTCATGAGCAGCTGAAAGCTGAACCCGGATCCTTGCCTGGCCCTTTGGTACTACAGGATAGTAGAATCCGATTACATAAATTCCCTCCCTGAGGAGTCTTGAGGCAAGTTCCTGCGCAAGCTTCGCATCATAGAGCATTACAGCGCAGATAGCCGATTGTGTGGGCTTAATATCAAAACCTGCCTTCAGCATCTTCTCAACAAAATATTCAGTATTGTGATGGAGCTTATCCTGCAGTTCATTTGTCTCCGTCATCATCTCAAACATCTTTATCCCTGCCGCTGCCACCATTGGCGGGATGGAGTTGGAAAAGAGATAAGGCCTTGAGCGTTGGCGAAGCATACCGATGATCTCCCTGCGGCCCGTGGTGAAGCCTCCGACGGCCCCGCCAAAGGCTTTGCCCAGGGTGCCGGTGATGATCTCCAGTTTTCCTTTGAGGTTATACAACTCAGTGACACCACGCCCTGTTTTTCCCACCACACCAGCTGAGTGAGATTCGTCAACCATAACCATGGCGTTGTACTTATTGGCCAGCTCATAGATCTTATCGAGCGGAGCAACGTTGCCGTCCATAGAAAAAACACCGTCGGTCACAATAAGGCGAAAACGCTGTTCCTGTGCAGCCTGAAGCTGTGTCTCGAGGTCTTCTATGTCAGCGTTCTCATACCGGTAGCGCTGTGCCTTGCACAGGCGCACTCCGTCAATGATGGAGGCATGATTAAGGGAGTCGGAGATTATGGCATCCTCACTTGTCAGCAATGGTTCAAAGACCCCGCCGTTTGCATCAAAACAGGCAGCATAAAGAATGGTGTCTTCAGTCCCGAAGAACTCAGCTATCTTGTTTTCCAGCTCCTTGTGCAGGTCTCCCGTTCCGCAGATGAAACGGACGGATGACATGCCGTAACCGTGGGTGTCAAGTGCATTCTTTGCGGCTTCAACAAGTTTTTTGCTGGAAGATAATCCAAGGTAGTTATTCGCACAGAAATTGAGGACCGTCTGACCGGTATCAAGCGTGATCTCCGCACCCTGCGGTGAAACAATCACTCGTTCATTTTTATAAAGGCCGGCCTCTTTTATTTCGCGGAGCTGAGTATTGAGATAATCCTGGTAATTATTATACATCTGATTGAATTATTCGCTAAAACGGATGCAAAGATGGTGTTTTACGGCGATTATTCCATGACGATAATCATCCATATCAGCTGAATAATTAACAGGATTTGCTTATCAGACAGGCAAGCTTTACTGCCCGTATTTTTCTATGATCTGATCTTTGGTAAGTCCGAGGATGCCATGTTTCCTGCCCACTTTGATAAATGCAGCCAGGGCTTTGTCAAGGTGGCTGATACCGTGCCCCGCAGAAATCTGGGTCCTTATCCTTGCCTGTCCGTTGGGAACAACCGGGAAGAAGAAGCCTATGGCATAAATACCTTCGTTATAAAGATCCCTTGAAAAGTCCTGTGACAGTTTTGCGTTAAAGAGCATTACCGGAACGATTGGTGTATTGCCTTCCTTAAGTATAAATCCCGCATCTGTCAGCCCCTTCCGCCAGTAAGCGGCATTTTTCTCAAGTTTATCACGCCTCTCGGTGCTCGAAGAAAGAATATCAAACACCTTCAGGACACCTGATACGATAACAGGTGCAATAGTGTTTGAAAAGAGGTAGGGCCTGGCTTTCTGTCTGCACATGTCAACAATCTCCTTCCTTCCTGAAACACAACCTCCTGAGGCTCCTCCGAGAGCTTTCCCGAAGGTCGTTGTAATAACATCAATCTGCCCGAAGATATTGCAGAATTCATGTGTTCCACGTCCGGTCTTCCCGATAAAGCCCGTCGCATGAGAATCATCCACAAGCAACATTGCACCGTATTTTTCGCATAGGCCTGCCATCTCATCAAGCCTGGCAGTATCTCCATCCATCGAGAAGACGCCGTCAGTGATCACCAGCTTCAGCCGTTTGTCTGCATGCAGCATCAGTTTCTCCTCAAGATGCTCCATGCTCGAGTGCTTGAATGTATCATGCTGGGCGCTGCAAAGTCTCATTCCATCTATTATTGAAGCATGGACCAGCCTGTCGGATATCATTATGTCTTCACTGGTGAGTATTGCCTCAAAAACTCCGGCATTGGCATCCATACAGGAAGGAAAAAGTATTGTGTCCTCCGTACCCAGAAATTCCGTCACCTTGTTTTCCAGTGTTCTGTGAATATCCTGTGTTCCACAGATGAAACGGACGGATGACATGCCATAACCCCTGTTTTCAAGTCCGTCATGAGCTGCTTTGATCACTTCGGGGTGACTTGACAGACCCAGGTAGTTGTTGGAGCACATATTGATAACTTTTTTGAGGTCTGAGCCTGAAGGAAACTCGACCTCAATATCGGCAGCCTGGGGACTGTGTATGTACCGTTCCTCCTTGAAAATGCCGGCATTCCTGATCTCTGCCAGTTGTGCACGGTAGAGATCCCTGGTTTTTTCTGTGTAACTCATTGGATCAGGGGTTTATTTGTTCAGGTATTGATTTACCAGTGCCACAATACTGTTCACACTGTCAAAAGCTTCAGGAGTTGCCTTGCTTGGCGGGATCTTGATCTTGAATTTATTCTCAAGGAAGACCAGAAGTGATACCATTGAAAATGAATCAACATAACCGCTTGATATAAGAGGTGTCTCGTATGTTATCTTAACATCTTCATCATCAATATATTCCTTGACTACGTAATTCAGGATCATCTCCTTCATCTCATTCAGGGTATTTTCTTCCATAGTTGATATTTATTTAATTTCAGAACAAAAATATACAAATGGTTTAATCATTTTCAAGTGTTGAAATGTCACCAATTTCCTCGCCCCATTCTTTTGCATGAAGCACTCTTCTCATTATTTTGCCGCTGCGTGTTTTCGGTAGTTTGTCAATAAATTCAACATCCTGTGGCATCGCCAGCGGAGACAGCCTTTTTCTTATGAAGTTCATAATATCGAGCTCAAGGTCAGGGCTGGGTGAAAACCCTGGCTTTAGTGTGATAAACGCCTTGACAACCTCCATATTTATTTCATCAGGTTTTGATGTGACGGCTGATTCACCCACAGCCGGGTGTTCCAGCAGGGCAGATTCGACTTCGAACGGGCTGACCAGGTGACCTCCTGTGTTTATGACATCATCATCACGACCGATGAACCAGTAGTATCCTTCATTATCAATAGTTGATCTGTCGCCTGAGAGATACCATCCGTTCACAAATTTTTCCCTGTACTTTTCTTCATTCTTCCAATAGGTCCTCATCATCGCAGGCCAGCCTGGTCTGAAGGCTATCAGGCCTGCTTTGCCTGGCACTTCGAGCGGAACAAATGTCACAGGGTCAAGCACTGCACCTGTGATGCCCGGAAATGGTTTTCCCATAGACCCCGGTTTGATCTTCATTCCGGGGAAGTTTGTTATCATTATCGAGCCGGTCTCTGTCTGCCAGAATGTATCATGGAAGGGCTTTCCGAATACTCTCTGTGACCATATTACAGCCTCAGAATTCAACGGCTCACCAACGCTTGCCAGGTGCCGAAGCGAGGTGAGGTCATAGTTTTTCACCACCTCCTCTCCGGCCTTCATAAGAGATCTGATGGCTGTCGGGGCAGAGTACCATACCGTCACCCTGTACTTTTCAATGAACGCGTACCATGCTTGTGCCGAGAACCCCGTATCAAGGATACATTGCGTCACTCCAAGGCTCCATGGCCCTATTATGCCGTATGATGTTCCGGTAACCCATCCCGGATCGGCAGTGCACCAGTAAATGTCGTCATCATGCAGGTCAAGGACCCACCTGGTTGTGAGATACTGGGAAATAATCGAATAATGAACATGTTTGACTCCCTTGGGCTGCCCTGTCGTTCCTGACGTATAGTGGAGGACAGAAGGAGATTCGGCCCTGGTCGGGAAGATGTCAAGGTGTTCAACAGGTTCTGTTTCCTCAAGGAAGAAAAGGATTTCACCCTTCTCCAGCTCTCCCGGTTTAATAGCATCAACAATAATAACAAATTCAAGATTGGGCAGCTTTGAACGGATCTTCCTCACCTTTGAGAGGTGTTTTTTCTGGGTGATGACAGCCCTTGTTTCTGCATTTTCCAGTCTCACAAACAAAGATTCTTCTCCGAAAGCTGAAAAAAGAGGTTGTACAATAGCGCCGATCTTAAGAATCCCGAGAAAAGAGAGATACAGTTCAGGTATCCTGTCCATGAAAAGGCACACCCTGTCTCCATCGCTGATGCCAATCCTGCGAAGAAAGGCGCCGATGGTATTACCTGCAAGCCTTATGTCATTGAAAGTATATTTCTTTTCAATCCCTCCGAATCCCTCATAATACATGGCAGTCTTTCCGGCGTTTCCTTTCTTGCATATCCTGTCGGAACAATACCATCCGATGTTAATTTCATCGCCGTGCTTGTATTCCAATTCTTTTTCAGCAATGCTCCAGTCAAAATCTCTGGTCAGCTCGTTATATGAAGGATGTTCAGCCATAGATGTCAGGTATGAATTCTCATCAACATCAAGTTAAAACTAATTTCGTAAACAACAGTAAATCCAAAAGATTTTTGTACAACCGAACTTTAGCTCACTCCGAACTCTAGATCACTCCGAACTTTAGCTCACTCCCAACTTAGAATCACCTTCCCGCAATTCCCTTCTTCCATCACATCAAACCCCTTCTGGAAATCATCAATATAGAATCGATGGGTTATGACCGGGTCAAGGTTGATACCGCCAATGATCATCATCTGCATCTTGTACCATGTCTCCCACAACTCACGTCCGTAGATACCTTTCAGTGTCAGCGCCTTGAATATAATATCGCTCCACGGGACCTCAAAGTTCGAAGGAAGGATGCCCAGAAGCGCAATATTGGAGCCATTATACATATTTGCGATCATCTCCTGGAAAGCAGCAGGAGAACCTGACATTTCAAGACCTACATCGAAGCCTTTCATGTGAAGAGGTTCAAGTACATCATGTATTTTTTCTCCTTTTTTGGGATTAATCACCATTTCGGCTCCCATCTTCTTCGCCAGATCAAGGCGGTAGTCGCTGATGTCAGTAGCGACAACATGACGTGCGCCTGCAAACCTTGCAATGGCCACAGCCATGCTGCCTATCAGTCCTGACCCCGTGATCAGCACATCCTCACCCAGGAGGGGAAAGGCAAGTGCTGTATGTGTGGCATTGCCGAACGGATCCATGATGGCTGCCCATTCGTCGGGTATACGGTGGTCGAGAAGCACCACGTTCCTTGCCGGAACTCTGACATACTCTGCAAACGAACCGTCAATGTTAACTCCAATGCCTACGACATTCTCGCATACATGCTCCCTGCCCCTGCGGCAGTTGCGGCAGACGCCGCAGAAAAGATGACCCTCACCTGTCACCCTGTCGCCGACCTTCACATTAGTCACACCGGGGCCTGCCTTCTCAACAAAACCCATGTATTCGTGCCCAATTGTCATCGGCACTTTAATGGTTTTCTGTGCCCACTCATTCCATTCGTAGATATGAAGGTCGGTGCCGCAGATAGCGGACTTTTTAACCTTAATAATGACATCATTGTATCCCGGTTCCGGAACAGGTACCTCCTGCATCCATAATCCCTTGGCTGCCTTTGCTTTGACAAGAGCCTTCATCTTATTCATATGGCCGTTATTTAAATCGTTATCATGTAAATTTAATACAAAAAGAGGAGTTTGTTTATCTTTGACACATTCCATAAAGGTTACAGAAATGACAGATACCAGAATACGTGTGCGTTTTGCTCCCAGTCCGACCGGGCCGTTGCATATCGGCGGAGTACGCACAGCCCTGTATAATTATCTTTTTGCTAAACATTATGGCGGGATATTCATCCTGCGTATTGAAGACACAGACCAGGCCCGCTATGTTGAGGGCGCGGAAGAATATATCATGGAAGCTCTTGATTGGGCCGGAATTAAGATCGATGAGGGTATCAGGGAAGGAGGGCCCCATGCCCCTTATCGCCAGAGCGAACGGAAAGATATCTACCACCAGTATTCTGAGAAACTGCTGAACACAGGCGATGCTTATTATGCATTTGACACTCCTGATGAGCTGGAGAAACTGCGACTTGAGTATGAGTCTCAGGGCGAGACATTCAACTATGGCTGCAACACCAGATTGCACATGTGTAACTCTCTCACCCTCAGCTCTGAGGAAGTAAACAGAAGGCTTGCATCAGGAGATCATTATGTTGTGAGATACCGCATGCCTGAGAATGAAGATATATCCTTCATAGACATAATAAGGGGCGATATCGTTGTTAATACTTCAACTCTTGATGATAAGGTGCTATACAAGTCTGACGGAATGCCTACCTATCACCTTGCAAACATTGTTGATGATCATCTTATGGAGATATCACACGTCATCAGGGGCGAGGAATGGCTTCCCTCTCTGCCTCTCCATGTGATGCTCTACAGGTCTTTCGGATGGACGGCCCCGTTGTTTGCCCACCTGCCTTTATTGCTCAAGCCGACGGGCAAGGGAAAACTCAGCAAACGCGACGGCGATAAAATGGGTTTTCCGGTCTTCCCACTCTATTGGCCATACGGCGAGACGGCAACAGGCTACCGCGAAGAAGGTTATTTCCACGAAGCCTTTGTTAACATGCTGGCGCTGCTGGGCTGGAATCCCGGCACAGAACAGGAGATCTTTTCCATGGACGAGCTGGTTACGGCGTTTTCAATAGACAGAGTGGGCAAATCAGGCTCACGGTTCGATCCGGAAAAGGCCAGATGGTTCAATCATCAGTACATGCAGCGGAAAAGCAATGAAGAACTAGCTGAGTTATTTATGCCAGTTGTTACGAAAAAGGGATTCAGTCCTTCCCACGATAGCCTCATGAAGCTTGTTTCAATGGTTAAGGAGAGGGCAACTTTCATCACAGATATGTGGAAGGAAGCAGACTTTTTCTTCATAGCACCTGATACGTATGATGAAAAGGAACTTAAAAAAAGATGGGATGACAGTTCGGCTGATATGATCAGATCGCTTCGTGAATTAGTTGCTTCCCTGGAAGTATTTACTCCGGAAGAGATGGAAAAGACCGTAAGGGAATGGGTAAGTGCCAGCGGTTTCAACACCGGCAGTGTATTCAATACCTTCAGGTTGCTGTTGGTAGGAGCCTGCCGCGGCCCGCGTCTCTTTGACATTGTTGAATGGTTAGGGAGGGAAGAGACACTCCGCAGACTGGATACAGGTCTCAGAAAGCTGACAGCCTGAAATGAAGCTTGATGAAGACATAAAATTCATTGATTTTCATACACACCACGGAGAAGGAGATGGTGTTACTCTGGTTATTAAAAACCTTCTCGCCGGGGAAAAAGTGCCTGAATCATTATCTCCCGGAGCCTTTTATTCTGCAGGTATTCACCCCTGGTATCTTACAAAGGAAAACTGTGATGAGCTGAAAAGTACACTAAAACCTGTTCTTGAACACCACCGCGTCATAGCAGTGGGTGAGGCCGGATTCGACTCAAGAAGGGGTCCGTCAACGGAAGTGCAGTATGATGCTTTTATTTACCAGGCCCAGCTGGCCGGACAGCTTAACAAACCAGTAGTGATCCACACGGTAAGGTTATGGGATGTCCTCAGAAAAGCAAAGATAGAGATCAACCCTTCGGTGAAATGGATCATCCATGGATTCAGAGGCAACGCGAAGCTGGCTTTAGAATTAATCTCTGAAGGTTTTATGATATCTCTCGGACTTAACGGAATGTTACCTGAAGTAATTGAAGCCGCGGGAATTGACAACATCCTGCTTGAGACAGATGACTCTGGCAGCTCCATACGCGATGTTTACGGTAGTTTTGCGCAGGTAAGTGGCATTGATAAGAATGAAGTTATTGCCATCCTGAAAAACAACTTTATTAAAGTATTTGCTAAAAAGGATTTCTAAATGGAAGAGTGGCTTTCGCGCACTGAAATGGTTTTAGGTGAAGAGGCTTTAAGGAGGCTGAAAGAATCTCATGTGCTCATAGCCGGTATTGGAGGAGTAGGCTCATGGGCCGCGGAAATGATATGCAGGGCAGGCATAGGAAGGATGACAATTGTTGACGGTGATTTCGTCACAGCTGCCAACATAAACAGGCAGCTACCGGCGTTGACATCAACTGTAGGTAAAAAAAAGGCTGAAGTGATGGGAGAGAGGCTGAAGGATATCAATCCTGATCTTGAACTGAAAGTGATATCGGAGTTTATACGGGATCAGCGTATGACAAATATCCTTGAGGAAGCAAAATACGATTATGTCATCGATGCCATCGACACGCTGTCTCCAAAGGTTTTTTTAATCTATCACTCCCTAAGGCTGAATCTGAAAATAGTTAGCTCAATGGGTGCGGGCGGCAAGTTTGACCCATGCACCATAAGGGTTGCCGATATCTCAGAGACTAATTTCTGCAACCTTGCCCGTATACTGAGAAAGAAGCTTCACAAGCTGGGTGTCCGCGATGGTTTTCCTGCCGTATACAGCCCTGAAGTTATTGACAAGGATAAAATAATCCGGGACTCTGACGAGAGCAACAAGGCCTCGAAAGTAGGGACCATCTCCTACATGCCTGCCGCCTTTGGCATCATCTGCGCCTCGGTGGTGATCAGAGAATTAGCCGGGATAAAAACAGACAAATTCTTTGAAGATAAAAGATAAAAGGCGCAAGATAAAAGGCAAAAGGCAAAAGGCGAAAGGTGAAAGGTGAAAGGTGAAAGTAATTGGAGTCCTTCCTTTTGTCTTTTTACTTTTGTCTTTTGTCTTATCTGTTACTTATTTCACCATTTTCCCCTTTATTGTGGGAAGGTCATCGCCGGGGGGTATGCTGAGATGAATAATTATTTCAACATTTTCTTTGTCAAATACGCAGGTAACCTTAATGGAATGCGGGCTTTCAATGTATCTTAATACCAGTTCGAGCGTATTATCATCTATCCAGGTATAAGACCCTGCCGTTTTGTTTAAGGATATTGCTCCTGGTCCGCTTAAAATATTGGGTCCGGCCATTGCCGTTTCAGCTATGGTCCATTTCCCGGCACCAAATGGAATGATGTAATCCGTTTTATCGGCATTTATCGATAAAATGCAGGTATCTCCTGAAAATTTCACTGAAAAGGATTCAAATCTCTGATCATTGTTTTCAAGCACGTATGTTTTTGATGATACTAAGGCAGCGACAGGGGATTCGGGCACTTTTGCCGGCAACGGGAGTGCCAGTGATGACAGCCTCTGTTTCAGTGTTTCTGCAGCTTTGGAATTCTCAGGTAACGGTTCATCTTTCATTGCTGGCAGCAGGTACTTCCATGCCATATTAATCTCGTTCTGCATGTCAGGGGATTCGGCTGTGATAGCAATAACGGCATCCTTCTCAGGCATCACGATAATAAACTGCCCGTATGCGCCGTCAGCCCTGAAGGCATCGTTACGGCAGCGCCAGAACTGATAGCAGTAACCCTGCATCCAGTCGCTGGAGTCTTTCTTTGACTGCAGCGCATCAGGAGCCTGGTCTATCTTAAACGTTGTGGCTTCTTCAACCCATCCGGCAGGGATGACCTGTTTACCGTTCCATTTACCTTTCTGCAGGTAGAGCTGTCCGAACTTCGCCATGTCCTCTGTTTTAACGCGCAAGCCCCATCCTCCGGTATTGATGCCCTCCGGACTGACCTCCCAGTCCATGCCTTCAATTGCCAGTGGATCAAAAAGACGCGGTTTCAGGTAATCGATTATCATTTCACCCGTGACTTTCTGTACTATGGCTGACAGCATGTAAGTGGCCATGGAATTATAAAGGAATGTCGAGCCCGGATCATTTACTACCGGAGTTGCAAGAAAAGCCTTTACCCAGTTGTCGCCCGATGATCTTATTGTTGCGGTTGGTTCGGGCGACTGGCCTGCAGACATTGTAAGCAGATCCCTTACTGTCATGTCAGCCAGGAAAGGAGATATGGAATCAGGCAACTGATCGGGGAAGAATGATATGACCTTGTCGTTAACAGTAAGCAGCTTTTCGCTTACTGCAAATCCAACGGCTGTTGATGTGAAACTCTTACTTGTCGAATAAAGCGTATGCCTCAGATCTGATTTATATGGGTTCCACCATCCTTCGGCAATTACCTTTCCATGACGGAGGAACATGAAGCTGTGGAATTCGTGCTGGCTTGTTGCCGCGGAGTCAAGAAATGTGATGATAGCTTCGGATGAGACTCCCTCTGCTTCGGGGGTGCTTCTTGGTAATGAGGTAGTTGCGGGAGTGTCATTCTTACAACTGCCGGCAAGCAGGAGAATTACTGCAATGCTAAGGATGAGGCGGGAGGTTTTCATATGATCAATGTATTTTTTACAGAGTTTGTCACAGGAATCATGTCCCGGGACTTTTACCATTACAAATATACTTAAACCTCTACGAGGTATAAAATAAAACTTAACATATTATTCTACAATACTTTATGCGCTACGCGCAATGAGTATGTGGAGGTATACGCTACGCGCCGCTACGCGCAATGAGTTTGTGTCCGCTCTACGCTCTGTGCTCTTTGCCCCATGCCCCCTGCCCTCCCGCTTCGCGGGATTTCCTCGCCGCTTTTCAGCGGCTCGTCAACATGCCCAATGCCATTAGTGATGGCAAGCCCAGAAATTAAAAAAATATTTATCTTTGCCCCCACAAACCGGCGCGTTCCTCTAACGGTTAGGAGTTCGGTTTCTCACACCGACAATAGCAGTTCGATCCTGCTACGCGCTACAAAGAGGGTAAATTATGGTTTAATTATCCGGTTTAATATTGCCGGAACCTGGAGAAGATCATAATCGTTACTGTATATCAGAAACTTATCATGCCATTCCGGGTTGAATTTTTCCTTGTATTCTCTCTGCCCCCTGTAATGTGAAAATGAACGGATCTTCTCATAGGCGAATTTCATTGATCTCTCAGTGAAATTGTGGGGATCGTTAATCCCGGATAATGGTGCAAATCCCAGGTTGACATACCTGATTCCGCAAGTTTTAAAATACCTGAAAAGCTCAATGAGCATGTAATCCATAATCCCGTTGGGTGCATCAGCGGTTTTCCTGAGCAAATCATAAGTGCCTTCTTCTTTTACATCGTCCTGAATAATATTTAAAAACGCAATAATCTTTTCTTCACCGTTTTCAACGGTTATGACTGTTTGTCCTTTAATTTCTTTTTCGACAAACATTCCCTGTGAAAAGACTATTTCATCCCTCTCTGTAAGTTTTAGCCATTCCAGGCTTACAGCATTAAGTTTCTGGATCAATCCATCAGTCAGCGGAGGAGCATTGATCCGTCTTATATAACCGTGTTCTATGATTTTATTAATGGCATTCCTGAGTGATTTTTTTTCACTTCCTTCAAGGGAAAAGGAGTTAAGGTCAACTATTCCTTCCTGGCCGAGGAAAAGACTTTTTCTGGATAATTCATAATAAACAGGCAGGCTCTCCTCCGGCACCCTGTAGTATATATCCTTGAGACCGTTGTCATAACTGAATTTACTGAAGGAGATGATACATTTTTTCATGGCTTCCCTGTTTTCCGCAACAGGGTCTTCAAGCACAACTGCAAAATTTCTGCTGACGCGGTAAGCGATATATGCATTTAGGTCATCAGGTGCAAAAATCAATTTGTCTGAATATGTCTTGAAATAGTCAAGAGGTGAATTGCCAAATTGTTTTGTTAATGTTCCTGCCGTGGATATTTCCTCTTCTGTTGGGGTGTTACGGAAAAAATACGGCCGGACAAATGTATAGATAAGAAAAGCCATGGAGGCAAAGCCGCTGATTCTTATGAGATAAATAAAGTCACGTGCAAATGTATCATGAGGCACAAGATCTTTGCTGCCGATCAGAAAGAAATTCTGCAGGGTATACCTGAATGCCTGTGAAATATTGAAATCAATCTGAAAGTGTTTCTTATCGAGAAAATAAAAGCCCAGTACACCGTACAGTATTACGGCCGCTATACTCAGCAGGGCAGTTTGCAAACCCACTGTCTGCAGTCTCGGATTAGTTTTTACATTGTATTCCTTTCTTGTGGCAATCAATGACCCGATAATGAAAAGAGCTATTGCAGCCTCCTCATAATCAATACCCTTGGTTAAATGGCCGAAAACTGAAACAAAACTCAGTGCAAGCGCAAACCACCAGGCTGTCCGAAGGCCTCTGAGCATAAAAGCCGCGGTAATGAGCATAAAAAGCCCTGCTACAAGAACAAAGCTGTTTGAAAAACTGACCAGATCAACAAGCAGATAATCCTGTAAAATCTTGATCCTTTCCGGCAGAGGAGGGGTTAATACTGAAATAATATTCACTATACCCATCCCAAAGATCAGGAACGCCGGGAAAATCCTTAAAAAGAGTTTTTCAACCTTAAGTAAAAAAGTCAGAATACCTGCCAAAAGCGGGAGCCAGAATTCAAAAAACCTGAAAAGCAGGGTTATTGCAATAGCATCCACACTGCCGAATCCTGTTTTTATAAGAACATATGTCATTGAAACCTCAATAGCGCCAAGCCCCCGCAGAAAAGGAGAAACTATAAGGAAGACCACTACAACAATATAAGCCAGTATAGCAATTGACAGTGACGGTGAGAAATGCAGGGCAATCATCGAAATATACACCTGAGCAATACCAACAAATTCAATGACAACGGAAACTAAAACCGTATAGATAAATTGCCTGTAGTTTATTTTGTTGTTTTTCATTTCATCAATGAAGAATCCTGCTCCGGGGTAAATCTTTAAGATCCATTTATAAAGGGTCCATTTCCTTATGAGGGAATAATATGTGAAAATGAACAACAGCAAAATCAGGAATACACCTGACAATGCATACCATTTTCCCATGCCTAAATTCCCTCCTGAAACAATTAAAAGAAATGCAGGTATGGCTACAATGACTACTGAAAGAATTCCTACGAAAGCGTAAATGGAAGAGGCAAAATATATCTGAGTTTTGTTAATGCCCCTTTTCTCTATATCTTTTGTAAAGAACACCTGAGAAGATACCGCTCCTGCAGGCAGAAAAACACTGATGAAATTACGTTTGAGGAAAAGAATTATTGCATCCCATAACTTAAGACGGATGTTCAGAGATGCAAAAGAAGTCTTATACATTATCCCCTGGATGACAATATAGAATACTACCAGACACAGAGCGGCAAAAACCCAGTGCCTGTCTGCTTTTAGAATTACATCCCTGACATTGAACAATTCTGTTTTTTCATGTTGAATGAACCATGCTGCCATACCAATGAACAGGGCAGTAAAAATGAATTGTGCAATAAGCCTTCTGTTTTCATTAATAAATATGAATACCTTATCCTTAGAAAAACTTCTGATGGTGGTTGTTGAATTCATTGCTGTCATGGAATGTCAATTCAGTTTTAACATTCATCCATTTAAAAACTCTTTCTTCAGAATGCCTGATTGTCTTTCATGAGCTTTAATATCAGTGCTGTGTCACGATTAAAATGATGACCTCCGGGTATCTTCCTGATTTTCACGGTTGTTCCGGCCAATAATTCGGGGACCTGGCTTTTTTCGTCTTCTCCGATAATTATCAGGGTAGGAACGGGCTGCATTTTAATGATCTCATCCATCACTTTGTAAGAATTATTGGCGTTACCTATCCCAAGCATGTTTGAAATATGGATCTCAAAGTCGGTTTCTGGCTCCGGAGATAACAGCACTGCAGATGAAATTCTGGATTGCATCTCGCGGGACAATCTTGTTACAATGAACGGGACTATTTCTGCACCAAGCGAATAGCCGATCAGAAGGTATCGCCCTCTTCCCCATTCTTTACCGTAGTAATTAAGTGCTGAGGCCATATCGTCGGCTGTTTTTTCAGGGGAAGTCCGGTTCCAGAAATACTTTTTTGAATCCAGACCAACCGTCGGAATTCCCTGATTAGCAAGACTGTCAGCAATTGATTGCTCAAACCCGTACCAGCCTCCGTCACCAGAAATGATAAGGGCAACAGGAGCTTCTTCATTCTGAACCCTGGCTTTTGTTATTACAAGCGGAATGTTCTCCGGCTTGTCAGAGTTACTGTTTGCAGCCAGGCCTTTTTCATATTTATCAACCAGGCGGTTAAATGCATCTTTCCACCGGGGCATAAAATCGCTCCAGTTTGAAAAACCATGTCCAACATCAGGCAGGGTGATTAATTCGGCATTTGCAGTTTTACTGACAAAATCAGCAACATCAGAATAACTGCAGACTTTATCGAGTTTGCCGTGAAGAACAATCCATGGGTTTCCAAGCCTTGCATCGGGAAGCAGAAAATATCTCTTGCCTGTGGTATCATTCTTTTCATGAAGCCCGTTGATCTGACATAACATTTTGGGCAGTTCAATATCGGGACAAAAACCAATAGATATTCCGCCAATGAAAGTCCCCGGACGTGACTGTGCCAGTATTCCGTAGACAAGTGTTGCCCCGCTTGAATACCCCATAATTACCGGTGGAATATAACCTGTGAAATTGTATTTTTTCTCAAAGAATGTGGTCAGCTCTACAAAATCCGCTGAAACATTATAACACTCTTCTTTACGTTGCCTCAGATCTTTATAATATCTCAGGATATCAACACCTATCACCAGATTGTTCATCTCTGAAAATGCCTCAGCAAAATCTGTAACTCCATATTTCCAGCCTCCGTCACCTGAAATTAATATTACCAGATTTTGGGGTGTATCGGTATGCTTATAGACATATACCTTACCAAATGGAGCAACATTAATAGAATCGGCAGGAGAGACGGCCCGGGAGTTAATAGAGAAAGTGAATGTAAAAACAATCGTTAAAAAAAATAATTTTCTCATTGCTGAATGGAACTATTTTAGTGAAAGGCTGTCCGTTGCATGCTTTGCCCAGTTAATCAGGAGAGTCTTTTCGCCTGTGCTGAGCCGGGCACTTTTATGCATCATTTTATAAGACGGCAATGGCATAATATCCTCACTTATTACAGTAGCAATTGCATCCAATTTACTCAATTGTTTTTTTGGGGAATACTCACCAAACTCACTGAAATTCAAATTGTCTCTGCCATCTCTTATATGTCCGGCCAATAGCCAGCCTACAGGCTGTATTTTCGAGTACCACGGGTAGACAGTATTGTTGCTGTGGCAGTCATAACATGCGTTCTGAATTATTACCCTGACACTGTCAGGAAAAACTGCAACCTTTGAAATATCGGTTACTGATGCCTGATTGTTATTGCTCCGGGCTGGACGAATAAATTGTATAGCCACAAGTATAATTCCCAGTGCTATTAATATTTTTTTGGCAAGGCTCATGATTATTTTAGTTCTTCTTTAATTATACGCCAAGTTAGCATTTCTTTGCTATAGAGAAAAACAGACAGCTTATTTAAGAGAAACCGTGTCCCTGGCATTGCTGTTTGATTCAGCAGCATTACCCGGCATATTCATACCCGGCATGTTTTGGTCATCACCTGTTTTGGTATCACCCGGCATTTCCATACCCGGCATTGAAGAAGTTTTTCCTCCTCCCGGATTCATCATGCTTGGCTTTCCCTCAAGCTGAGCAGCCGCATCAACGCTGAATGCTCCCTGAGTGACTATCTCTTCACCCACAGCCAGTCCGTCAGTGACAATATAGCTGTCGCCAAGCATCGGTCCCAGGCTTATTTCACGCATTCGGAACACCGGCTCATCATACTGAGGTTGTCTTATATAGACTACAGACCTCTTGCCGGTCCATAAAACCGCTGTCTGCGGGATAATAACTGCATCACCGTAATCTTTAAGCCTGGCACTGATAATTCCGGTTGCGAACATCTCTGGCTTCAGCTTTCCGGAGCTGTTGTCGGCCTCCACCCTTACCTTAATTACCCGGGTAACAGGATCAAGGGCCGGGTCAATGAAAGAAATCCTGCCTGAAAAAGTACTTCCGGGAAATGCCTGGATTGTAAAATTGATTTTGTCGCCAACTTTAATAAACTGTATATCATTCTCATAGGCATCAAACATGATCCATAGTACAGAAAGGTCAGCCACATCGAACAGCACAGAACCCCTCTGAACATAGTCGCCATTGTTGACGTTTCTTGAAGTTACGATGCCGGAAGTGGTTGAAACAACTTCAACATTGTTCTGAACCTTTCCTGAACTCTCTAACTGTGATATCTGCTCACCGGTGAGCTTCCACTGGAGTAATCTTTCCTTCGATGCTTCATATATTTCTGGCTGTTCCAGTTTTGTCTTAGATGCCTCTATAAGCTCCTGTTGTGCTGTCTCAAGCTCAGGTGACCATAGTATTGCAAGGACCTGTCCTTTGTGCACACTCTCTCCTGTGTAATTTACCATAAGCTTTTCAATACGTCCAGGGATCTGCGCCACCTGGCTCTGGAGCCTGCGTTCATCGGCCTGGACCTTGCCGTAGAGACGCACTTCCTTAACAGGCTTCTGACGACCCACCACCGAAGTGAGGACATTGGCCAGCTGTGCTGCCTCGGGAGTGAGATGCACTTCAGCCTGATCAACAGGTACTTCGCTCTGACTAAGTGGAATAAGGTTCATTCCGCAAATAGGACATTTGCCCGGCTCCGGCATCCTGATCTGAGGATGCATGGCACAGGTCCATATCACCGCCTTAGCGGACTGTGTTGTCAGAATCTTATTTTCCTGTGATGTCCCCGGAGAATGGAATAATATCCACCCGATGAAAAGTCCTGCTACAGCAAACAGAGAGTAGAGAAAATATTTATTCTTAATTATTTTTTTCATGATCGCCTGGTTATTTATCTAAAAACCTTGTTCAGATGCCATCAGTTGCCTGATTCTGGCAATAGAAATATTACAGTCGGTGACTGCTTCTACAGATTTAAGTTCATAATCGAGCGTCTGCTGTCTGGTCTGAAGAATTTCGGTAAGATCCGCACCTGATGAAGCAAAACTTTTCAGCAAAATAGAAAGTGACCTGTTTGCGAGGTCAAGCTGGACAGAATACAGTTTTACCCGGCGAAGCGCATCCTGGTATGACTGCAAAGCGCTGTAATATTCAGCTTCCAGTGAGTTTGAAACTGCATCCCGGTTATATCCGGCTGATTTCTCCATCAGGCTGGCCTCATTCTGCATTGAACGGTACTTTTTCCTGTAGATGGGCAATGTAATCTTTGCCATCGGCATGATCATGTCTTTGCCGTTCATAGCTGATGATGACATGGCATTCTGGCTAACAAATGAATAATTCAATCCAAGGCCTATCATTGGGTATCCCATGCGTGTGACCATCTCTTTTCGTGCATCAAGAGATTGTCTTTCATAATCAAGCATCATTATCATGGGATTATTGACAAGCATACTATCAAGAACATCATTCAATGAAAGAGACAGGGTATCAGCAATTATTGTGTCCGGGACTGAGACACCGGTCAGGGGAGGTCTGTTGATGAGGCTGTTAAAAGACGCTGTCAATGATCTGTGACGGCTTTGAAACTGTGCAATATTATTTTCCATCTCTGCGACCTCGATCTGGATACGATACAGGTCGGCCAATCCTGATCCTACGGAATTGGTGCTCATCTGGTCTTCCCGTATGGCTGTTGTTTCAGACGAAGATCCGGAAGGATTACTCTGGGTCTGACCTCCACCCATATTGTTCATGCTACCTGAGCCGGAAGCAGTTACCTGCGAAGCCCCTGCTTCAGGCATCGATGCTCCACTCTGAGTTACTCCCGGGCTCCCTGCCGCTCCGCTTCTGAACCTTGCAAGGGAGAGCCTCTCCAGGGTTTTAAGAATATCAAGGCTTTTTTCAGAAATACGGATATTCTGTTGCACCTTATAAAGATCATACCAGGTTTTCTGCACATCATAGAATACCTGCTGTTTAGCTTCATGGAATGTTTCATAATCAGCTTTAGCCATAAGGCTCATCTCATCTTTAGACGCCCTGAGTGTTCCAAACCAGGGGAACATCTGCATCAAGCTCAGGTCGCCGATCTGGTTGCCTGCGACAAGCTCCATCGGAGTTAGAAAGACGTCTATTCCAAGCTCCGGATCAGGCAGTGCGCTGACCTGAGGAATTTTTTCAAGGGCAGCCCTGTATTCAGTGAATCTTTGCATTACTGACGGGTTATTCTTTGCGGCAAGCCTGAGATAAAATGACAGCGAGTCATTTTGTACCTGACCGCTGGCAACACCAGGGAAAGCCGCAAGCAATGATCCAATGAAAAAAATAGTTAATCTACTTTTCATCTTACAGAATATTATTGTTCCGGATTTCTTTCGCCTGGTTCCTTTCAGCTGCCCGCTCTCTCCAGATCGCCTGGAACAGCGGAACAACGAATATAGTCATCACCTGGATTATCATACCCCCGAACAGCGGTATGGCCATCGGGACCATTATATCAGCTCCCTTTCCGGTTGAGGTCAGTACAGGCAGAAGAGCTATGACAGCCACTGCTGTTGTCATTATCGCAGGTCGAACTCGTTTTTTTCCGGCAAGAACCACCGCTTCACGAACATCATGCACTGTGCCAGGATGACGTTGTTCAAAGACCTGGTGAATATATGTTCCCATTATCACGCCGTCATTTGTTGCTATCCCGAATAGTGCAATGAATCCCACCCAGACCGCAACGCTGAGATTTATCGTATGCATCTGGAAGAGGTCACGTATGTTTTCTCCTGCAACAGAGAAGTTCATAAACCAGTCCTGTCCGTACAGCCAGAGCATGATGAACCCTCCGGAGAAAGCAACAAAAACTCCGGAGAAATGTATAAATGATGCAGTCACCGTTTTAAACTGCAAGAAGAGGAGGAGGAAGATCAGGATAAGGCTTATGGGTATCACCAGAGAGAGTCTTTTTGAAGCCCTTATCTGCTGCTCATAATTACCTGCAAATTTGTAGGATACACCTGCAGGAAGCTGCAACGTGCCTGAGCTGATTTTGTCTTTCAGAACAGAAGCTGCTTCTTCTACCACATTCACTTCGGCTTTCCCTTCCTGTTTGTCGAAGATGACGTAACCTACCAGAAAAGAGTCTTCGCTCTTAATCATCTGTGCACCTCGTGTGTATTCTATGTCAGCTATTTCCCCGAGAGGAATCTGAGCTCCGTTCATTGAGGGGATCAGAATACGTTTAAGGTCCTCGGGATTATCACGCAATTCACGGGCATAGCGGACCCTTATAGGGAATCTCTCACGCCCTTCTACTGAATTGCCCAGTGTCATTCCGCCCACGGCTACCTGTAATATCTCCTGTACCTCGCTTATGCTCATGCCATAGCGGGCCATAGCTTCCCTATCGAGCTTTATCTCAATGTACGGTGCACCGACAGACCGGTCATAGAAAACAGAAGCTGCTTTGACAGACGGGACGTCTTTCAGGGCCTTTTCAAAGGCCAGTCCCGCCTCTTCAATAGAGTTCAGGTCAGGTCCGTAGACCTTCAATCCCATAGGTGCCCGCATTCCCGTTGAGAGCATGACAAGGCGGGTTTCAATAGGCTGCAGTTTTGGCGCTGAGGTCAGACCCGGTATGTTGGTTACATTGACGATCTCATTCCAGATGTCATCCGGGTTTTTTATCTCCGGCCTCCACTGACGGAAGTATTCTCCATTCTTTTCAGGAATAAGGCTGTCAGCCGGTATAACCCTGAAAGGTTCGGTTACGGGGTCATACTTTCCCCCGCTACGTAAAGCATACCTTCCGTTTTTGTCAACTCTGAACTGCATGCGGTGACCCTTTTCATCAAGGATATATTCAGGCCGGTAGTTGATAGTGTTTTCAAACATCTGCACCGGTGCCGGGTCAAGAGCTGAGTTGACCCGCCCCCACTTTCCTACTGCCACCTCTACCTCGGGTATGGCTGAAAGCCTTTTGTCGAGTGTCTCTATATAATTAAGATTCATCCCGATACTTGAATGAGGCATGCTGGTCGGCATCAGAAGAAAAGATCCTTCGTCAAGTGACGGCATAAATTCCTTCCCGGTACCGGGAAATACCTTGACTGCCCCAGCCCATGCGTCTGTCTGCCTGAAATTGTGCCATCCTGCCTTTTCAAAACCTGTCGCCACAAAACCGAAAATACCATTGAATCCCTGCCATACTAATATTCCGAGGAATAAAGTCATGGCCGGGATAGCCAGAAATTTCTTTTTATGAGCCAGACACCATCTGAGAATAGGTTCATAATAGTGCACCAGAGACATGAGTGCTGTCAGTATAACGGCAACAATTCCTGTAACGAAAAGGAAATTGACGAGGAGGCTGTTATGAGCACCCAGAGGCAACCATTCGGATGAAAGGTAGTAGACTGCCACGAGTACCATAATGCCTATATTAATATAATTCGGGTATTCCTTCTTCTTTTCCGGCCAACGGTAAGCCAACAGGTTATTGAGTCCGATAAGTGAAAGTGCGAGGGCAGGCCATGTATGCCACAGTATCAGGAATATTAAACCTGCCGCAATAAGCACCCTGTTCCAGAAATTACGTATTTTCCCGGTGTCAAACCTGACCGAGAAAAATATGTGGGTCAGTGTCGGCAGAACGACTATGCCAAGGATGAATGCCGAAAGAAGTGCAAAGGTCTTTGTCCAGGCCAGAGGGTGAAAGAGTTTGCCTTCGGAAGCCTGTAATGCAAACACCGGAATGAAACTGACAACAGTGGTAGCAATCGAAGTCACCACTGCAGCTCTGACCTCTGTAGTAGCTTCATAAATAACACCCATCAGCGGTTTTCCACGCAGGCCTTTATTCTCAGGCATTTCGAGGTGCCTGAGGATATTCTCAACATCCACTATACCAATGTCAACCATAACTCCGATTGCGATAGCTATTCCGGAGAGAGCTACTATATTGGCCTCTATCCCGAAGAATTTCATTAGGATAAAAGTCATCAGCACTCCTATCGGCAGGAGTCCTGCCACTATCACTGATGCCCTCAGATTCATGACAAGGACTATAATGACGATAATGCTTATGAGAATTTCATGCGACAGAGCAGATTCAAGAGTCCCTATAGTCTCTTTGATCAGGCCCGTCCTGTCATAAAAGGGCACAATAGTGACCTTCGAAAGGGTGCCGTCCGGAAGAGTTTTCTGAGGCAGTCCCGGCTCCAGATCTTTGATCTTCTCTTTGACATTATTAATGACTTCCATGGGATTTGACCCGTACCTGGCTACAACAACGGCTCCCACGGCTTCGCTGCCGGCTTTATCAAGGCCACCACGTCTTGTTGCCGGACCAAATGTGGTTCTTGCCACATCTTTGATCCTTACCGGCACGTTATTCCGGACCGTAACCACAGAGTTTTCAAGGTCCTGAGGATTTTTAATGTAACCCAGCCCCCTGATAATGTACTCAACATTATTTAGCTCAATTGTCTCTGCTCCGATGTCAAGATTGCTGTTTTTCACGGAGTTCATGACATCCATCACTGTCACATTATAAGCCTTCAGGGCATCAGGATTAATATCTACCTGGTATTCTTTAACGAATCCACCCACAGATGCTACTTCTGACACGCCTTTAGCAGCCGAGAGACCATATTTCACATAAAAATCCTGAATGGTTCTCAACTCCTCGGGGTCCCAACCTCCTGAAGGTTCACCTGTCTCAGGATTGCGTCCCTCAAGAGTATACCAGAATATCTGACCCAATGCTGTTGCATCAGGACCAAGGGTTGGTTGTACTCCGTCAGGAAGGGTTCCGGATGGAAGTGAATTCAGTTTCTCAAGTATTCGCGACCTGCTCCAGTAAAAGTCAGCTTTATCATCAAAAATGACATAGATGAATGACATCCCGAACATGGAGGTGCTCCGTATGGTTTGAACATCAGGAACCCCAAGCAGTGCCGTTGTCAGTGGATATGTAATCTGGTCCTGAATATCCTTCGGTGACCGTCCCATCCATTCTGTAGCAACTATCTGCTGGTTCTCGCCTATGTCAGGGATTGCATCTACAGGCACCGGGTTGCGTGGCAGAAAACCCGTTTTCCATTCAAACGGCGAAGCAACTATCCCTAATATAATAAACGCTGTCAGGAAGATAAATGTCACCAGCCTGTTGTACAGAAAGTATTTAACTAACCGGTTAAACATTGCCTGTTTTGTTTAATAATTGATATTAATACAGATCACCGGCATATAATAATCCCTACTTCCGGCGATACCGGTGACCCGTAATATAAATGCTGCAGCAATTATTTCTTTTCAACCAGAGCCATCCCGCATTTCGGACAATCACCTGGTTTATCGCTGACAACTTCAGGATGCATCGGGCAGGTGTACTCAACCTTTGCCACCTCTTTTGTCGTTGATTGTTTTTCTTTAGGAGAACTGTTTCCGCAAGCATTGAACATTAAAACTGCAAGCAGAACAAAACCGATAGTTAAAAGACTTTTTTTCATGTTTATGAAGATTAAAATAAATTAAAGATGGATTAATAAAATTACAACAATATTACAGATGAGTATAATAATTCATCTGTAAAACTTCTTTCAACAGAATATATCAGATACGGAAAATGCAGAGTCTGCTTTGCTGGTCGGGAAGGAAGGGATCCAGGCCCGGAGGGCCGGTGTCACTAATTGTTCCCGTGGTTCTTAATAAATTGAACAAACGGACATCGGGTGCATCGAACAGGATATGTATGAGTGAGTAAAACGGTTTGTCAATGGTAAGTAAACTGGCGATGCTGTAGTCATTCACACCGAAAACGGATAATTCATTATAGCAGCATTTTTCTCTAAAAGATATGATATTAGTGCATACCTGACCGTCCTGTTCCATTCCGCAGGTTGCTCTTTTCTCATTTAAAACCATCTTTGCATCAACAACCTTTCCTCCGCAAAAGTGCCGGTCAAGAGTGACCTCCATGGAGACTGCCAGCATCAGGAAAATAAGCATTATTGAGGTAAACTTTTTCACTTAACTGATAACAATTTATTGAAGGAATTGTTCCCAAAATTTAAAAAATATTATTTACTGCGGCTCTCCACGCGGTCAAGCATATTGTATGATGTCATCCGGTTTCGACCTCAGCAATAAACTAATTTATCCGGTTACCATCCCTGCGGCCATAGTCTCGTTTGTACCTTCATCAATAAATATCATGCTCCCCGTGATGTTGTTCTTTTTATAGGGGTCAAAAAAAACAGGTTTGGATGCTCTTATGGTAATAAATGCTATGTCGTTCATGTTGATACTGATGTTCTCAAAATCCTGTTCAAGGGTGTTGATATTCATCCTGTAGTTTACCGTCCTGATAACACATCCGGCTTCATTAGTATTCATGCGGATAAGATATCTTCCTCCTGGCTTTAGCGGTTTTTCATTGAACCAGCAGACCATCAGGTTAATGTCCTGGCTCATGACAGGAAGCTCATCAGGTGATGCAAGCATGTTGCCTCGACTTATATCAATTTGATCCTCCAGCGAGATGGAAACTGAATCTCCGGTATGGGCTTCTGCCAACGATTTACCAAAGACGCTTATACCTTTAATTTTTGACTTAAGCATGGACGGTAAGACAGTTACAGCGTCACCTGGTTTGAAAGAACCTCCGGCAACCCTTCCTGCGTAAGCTCTGTAGTCGTGATACTCAGAAGTGTTAGGACGAATAATTGTCTGTACCGGGAATCGAGCATTAACTGTGTTTTTATGTTTCCTGATCTCAATTGTCTCTATCAGGCTAAGAAAAGTCTTTCCGTCATACCACTTCATATTTTCTGAATGAGTAACAACATTATCCCCATATTTAGCACTGACAGGTATATAATGGGTATCTTCGATTTGCAGTTTCCCTGCCAGCTTTTCAATATCCGTCCTGATATTCAGAAAGACTTCTTCTGAAAAGTTAACCATATCCATTTTGTTGATGCAAAATATTACATGCCGGATATCAAGGAGAGTTGCAATATATATATGTCTGACAGTTTGTTCCAGAACACCTTTTCGTGCATCAACAAGAATTACCGCAAGATCAGCCGTGCTTGCCCCCGTTACCATGTTTCGTGTATACTGTATATGTCCCGGAGTGTCTGCAATAATGAATTTTCTTGCAGGTGTGGCGAAGTACCTGTAAGCAACATCGATAGTGATGCCCTGTTCACGCTCGGCTCTTAACCCATCAGTCAGGAGAGAAAGATCAAGCTCCTCTCTTCCCAGCCGTTTACCTGACTGAACAATATGCTCCATCTGGTCCTCGAATATTGATTTACTATCATAGAGAAGTCTTCCGATCAGAGTGCTCTTGCCGTCGTCAACGCTTCCCGCAGTCGTAAACCTTAACAGACTCTTATTCTTACTTTTTCCGTTTGCTTGCATGTTTATTTCAATCATTAAAGTACTAACCCCAGCTATTCAGCCATTAAAAATATCCTTCTTTCTTTCGGTCTTCCATAGCAGCCTCGGATCGTTTATCATCATATCTTCCACCTCTTTCCGTCACCCTTGTGGCAGCAATTTCAGATACTATTTCTTCAAGCGATTGAGCCTTTGAAAGAGTTACACCGGTACAGGTGATATCTCCGATCGTCCGGCAACGGACATCAGCCTCAAAAACTTTTTCATCCGGTTTAAGTTGCATGAAAGGTGCCCAGGCAAGATAAATGCTGTTTCTTTTAAAAATTTTACGTCTATGGGTATAATAAAGTTCCGGAAGGTTAATATTCTCACTTGAAATGTATTGCCATACATCTAGTTCGGTCCAGTTACTGATGGGGAAGACCCTGAAATGTTCTCCGAAGTTTTTATGGCCATTGAAGATATTCCACAGTTCAGGTCTCTGGTTCTTGGGGTCCCACTGGCCGAATTCGTTCCTGTGGGAAAAGAATCTTTCCTTAGCCCGTGCCTTTTCCTCATCGCGACGTCCGCCGCCTATTGCCACATCTATCTTCAGTTCTTCTATTGCATCAAGCAGTGTTACCGATTGTGCTTTGTTTCTGCTGGCATTTACTCCTGTCTCTTCAATCACCTTTCCATTGTCTATTGAGTCCTGAACCAGTCTTACAAGTAATTCCACATCAAGTTCCTTGGCCAGGTCATCTCTGTACTTCAGTGTCTCTTCGAAGTTGTGGCCAGTATCTATGTGCATCAGGCTGAAGGGCATTTTTGCCGGCCAGAAGGCTTTTTTTGCCAGATGCACCAGCACAATGGAATCTTTGCCTCCTGAAAAAAGGATTACCTTTTTTTCAAACTGCGCAGCCACCTCCCTCATAACAAAAATGGCCTCATCTTCCAGCTCTTTCAGATGCAGATCATTTATTTCCAAATTATCCTTCATGTCTTTTAAAATTCCTTAATCATTTAATGTGAAGTCCGCATTCCTTCAGGCTTCCTGCTTCCCACCACCATCTTCCTGAGCGGAAGTCTGCTCCTTTTTCCACTGCCCGTGTACAGGGCTCGCACCCGATGCTGACAAACCCCCTGTCATGCAAGGCATTATATGGAATATCATTTTCTTTGATGAACTTCTCAACCTCCTCCAGGGACCAGTCAAAGAGAGGGTAAAACTTAAATAGTTGCCTTTCTTCATCAAGCTCAATCCAATCCATTTGTCTGCGATTATCCGACTGGCTGGCTCTTATTCCGGATATCCAGCACTTCTTGCCGTTTAGCGCCTTGTTAAGAGGAACGAGTTTTCTTATCCTGCAACATTCCAGTCGGTCATCCTTTGAATAGTAAAAACTAAAAGGACCCTTCTTTGTCATCATTTTTTCCAAAGCCTCATAGTCAGGGAAATAAACGTTGATACTTTTCTTATATCGTTTTATCGTATCACTGAAAACCTTATAGGTTTCCGGGAACAATCTTCCTGTATCCAGGGTAGCAACCTCTGTCGAAATATCATTTTTAAATATTATATGCGATATAACCTGGTCTTCTATTCCAAAACTTGTTGTGAATAATACCTCCCCGGGGAAAAGACGCACAAGTTCCTTCAATTGATCCTTAATTGTTCTCCCCGCCAGGAGATCTTTTAACTCTTTTGTTTTCATTTTTCCGGAATTCTTTTTGTGGGTTATAGATTCTAGCTGAAACTCCCAGAGAGATATTCTCTCGTCAGCTGCTTTTTTGGATTACTGAAAAACTCTTCAGCCGGTCCTGCTTCAATTATTTGCCCCAGGTATATAAATGCGATATGGTCGGCAATTCGTTTTGCCTGTCGAAGTGTGTGGGTAACAAGGATAACAGTATATTGCTCTTTCAGCTTGATGAAAAGTTCTTCGATTGTTTTAGTTGAAAGCGGATCAAGTGCTGAGGTAGCTTCATCACCCAGGATGTACTCAGGTTCAATTGCAAGTCCCCTGGCGAGACATAACCGCTGTTGTTGGCCAATCGACAACCGGTTTGCTGATGAACGTATCCTCCCTCTTACTTCGTCCCACAAACCAACAAACTGAAGATATTTGATTACTGTCTGGTTAATTGCTTTTCTTTTTCTTATTCCATGAATTCGGGGGCCGTAGGCGACATTATCAAAGATCGACATGGGAAGAGGGCAGGGACGCTGAGCCAGCAATCCCATCTTTTTCCTTGTGTCTATAACATTGATATTCCTGTCATAAATATTCTCTTCGTCTACAAACACTTTACCGCTTATTTTGACTTCCGGTGTCTCATCGTGCATCCGATTAAGTGTTTTCAGAAATGTCGATTTTCCGCAACCCGAAGGTCCGATAATACAGGTAATGCTCTTTTCAGGAATCGTAAGGTTAATATCTTTCAGAATATGCTGTTTCTCGATATAGACATCCAGGTTTTCGACCCTGAGAGTGTGATCTCTCTTCACTTTTCTTAACGGAGTTGTTCTGTCTATCTCTATGACCGGTCTGAGAGTCATGGGTTCCATCCTTTGGGTTACTGTAATCATATCTTGTTTTTTGAAAATTTTGAACTGAAATAACGGGCAGAAAAGCTCAGTATAAGTATTATTACTGTCAGGATTACTGCTGAAGCATAAGCCCTGTTCTGAACTTCCGGTACCGGACTCCCGAGCTGGAAGAATATTGCCAGAGGTAAAGTAGCTGCTGGCTGGTCAAGCGAAGCAGGGATATTATCAGTGTATCCTGCAGTGAACAGTACAGTTGCAGCATCTCCTATCCCTCTTCCTACAGCAAGCAGGACAGCTGTCATCAATCCCGGCATCAGTTGCCTCAATAAGACTTTGGTCATTTCGTATTTTGTGGCGCCCAATGATAATATTGCATCAGGGAGATCCCGGGAAAGGAGCCTGGCAACTTCATCGAATGAACGCATCATGATCGGCATGATGAGCATCCCTACAGTTATTATCCCTCCCAGGAGGGATGCCCTTATTCCCAGGTACACCATAAGGGCAAATCCGAAAGCACCGTATACAATGGATGGAATTCCGAACAGAATGTCAAGGGAGAACCTGATTACTTTTGAGAACTTTGAATTTGGAGGCAGATAAAAATTAATATACATGACTAGCGGTATACTGATAAAAGTACTTAACACAAGAGATCCGAGAATTATGTATACTGATCCGACTATCGCATTTAGAACTCCTCCTTCCTTTCCAAGATAAAATCCTCCTCCAGGCAGCTTTGTAATCATGTCCCATGTCAATGAAGGCAACCCCTTAAATAAAACAGTACCAATAATATAAAGCAACACAATAAGGATAATGAGAGCTGCTCCGATCATTATGATCTTAAATACATTTTCTTCCAATTGTTTCTTTTTCATCTACAGATTATTTTTTTCAATCATGCAAACTGATATCTTTTTTCGATCTGGTTGAGGGTAAACCTGGAAAGTCCGTTGAACAGGATCACGATAATGAATAAGAGAAAAGCAGAGAACATCAGGGCAGATTCGTAACCTGGCATCGAAAGCATTTCGCCGTAATTGTTTGCAATTAAAGCCGGTAGGGGATAACAGGCATCAAAAATAGAATGTGGTATTTGCGTCATATTTCCGCAAACCATTAAAACTGCCATGGTTTCACCAAAAGCTCTTGATAACGCCAGAACAGTTGCAGCTATTATTCCCGGAAATGATTTTCTCAGAATTACTTTCTTCACGGTCTGCCATTTGGTGGCTCCCATTGATAAGGAAGCATCAGTCATCTCACGTGGGATGGAGCGGAATACTTCAACCATAATACTGATCAAGAGCGGGATAATCATTATTGCCAGCACCAATCCTCCGGCAAGCACTGTATAACCTGAGGAAAAATCGACAAATTTTGGTGCAATTTTATCCGCAATCAGGGGAACAATGGCAAGGGTACCCCAAACACCGTATATAACCGGAGGTATTCCCGAAAGCAGATCTACCACAGGCTCAAAGAGCCGCCTCGCTTTTCCGGAAGCATAAGAATTGAGATAAATGCTTGTAAGCAATGAAAGGGGTAAAGCAATAATAATTGCAATGAGAGAAACGTAGAAAGTGCTGAGTATAAACGGAAGAAAGCCGAAATCACCCTTAAATGGTTTCCAGTCAGATGAGGTAAGCAAAACCCACAGGTTTTTCTCTTTCATGATTGGTAAAGCCTTGAAAAATAGGCTTAAACACATCAGAATGAGAAACAGTATTATGAAAATGGAAATACCCAGCATCAGATGCCGGGTACTTTTGTCTTTAACAGCTCTTATCCTTTTCACGATTTTCTACTGCAACTTCTGTTTTTCCGATTCAATTCTTTCTTTAGGGAGTGTTATGTAACCCGCGTCATTGACATATTTTTGTCCGTCAGATAAAACCCATCTGATAAAATCTGTAAGTACTTTATTCTTTTTGGGATTGCCTTTCATCACAAAATATAGCTCTCTTACGGGTGGTGAAAGATATTTGCCGGAGGCAATTGCTGCGATTATATCATTCATTGAGTTGTAGAAATTCTCATCGTTGTCAATCTTCCCGTTATTATTCAGATCAATCGGTACCACTCTCAATCCTTTGATCTGTTGTTTTGTGGTCGCATCATATGCATACCCGATATTGTTAAATCCTATTCCAAGAGGATCTCTTTTGACAGCCTGAGCCAGACCCGGATCTCCAAATACTCCTACACCTAATAGATCTTCCTGTTTCTTTCCGAAGAATTTTGCCCACATTTCAGCAGCTCCGCATGCATCTGACCTTGTGTAAATATGAATAGGGGATGTTGATTTTCCTCCGAACGCCTGGGCCCAGGTTCTGCATTTACCAGTTATCCAGATATTGTTGCCTGTCTCTTTCTTTAGCCCGGTTGTCATAATAGTGTTAAGGGAAGGGTTTTGTTCACTTATAGTAGCAACAACCGCATCTTTTGTCACGGCTATCGGGAATGCCCCTTTTTTCAGTTCTTCAGGATAGATTTCCCGTGATACCATGCCCATTTCAACCATTCCGCTGAGAGCATCAGATATACCTTTGCCAGCGCCGCCTGCTGATATATCAAACCGAACGTCCGGATTTATCTTCTTATACTCATCAGCCCACCTGACTACCATGGGGTAGAGGGCAAAAGCGCCCGAGATGCTTATCTGTCCTGATGGCTTTTTCTGACCAAAAGACACGGGCGCAGAGACAGTATAAAAAATAACCGTGAGAAGGAGTAAAAAACTAATAGATCGTTTCTTATACATATTTCATAATGTCTACCGATTAAGTGAACAAATGTATTGTCATTAATGTTATTGTGACTGGGCCTTAAAGCCATAATTGATTGGGTATAAATACTTAACTTAGAGAAAAATTTAATCAGGTAATGAAGTGATATTATCGAAAAAGACACGATATGCAATTGTAGCACTTGCAAGGTTAGCAAAGGAATACGGCAAAGGTTCAATGCAAATCAGGCAAATAGCTGAGGAAGAAAAAATCCCTCAAAGCTTCCTGGAAAACATACTGCTTGAATTAAAGAAAATAGGTATTCTGGGAAGTAACCTTGGTAAGTCCGGGGGATATTTATTATTGAAGAAACCGGAAGATGTAAATCTCGCTGATGTGGTCAGTCACTTTGAGGGTTCGATAGCCTTAATGTACTGTGTGTCAGAAAAAACTTACCGGCCCTGTGAATTCTGTAAGGATGAGGCAACATGTCAGATAAGAAAAGTATTTAAAGAGATCAACGACACTACATATAATATTTTGAGCAAAACTTCGCTGGCACAATTGTCCAGGGATTAGAAGTTTTCGTATAGACCGCCCAACTATGCGGGCGGTTTTTATATTAAGATCAGGAATTCCGATTTTCCAAACTATTAGTCATATTTCATGTAATCAGCATGCCATTTCCCCGGCATTCTTTTTTGCTGAGAGAAGACTGTATGCACCTTTTATAACAACTTTAGCTGTACTAAGTTCTAATCCTTGCGGCAAAGTAACTTCTGTATATCCGTCTTCTGATACTCCTTTTTGTACTTCGATCATTCGATATTCAGTAAAAGGCTTCCCGGCTTCTTCCTTGTTTTTGTCAAAAACAAAAATGTAGTCCTTATCGTCAAAACTTACTATCGCCTCCGAAGGCAGTGACGTAACCAGAGTATCAGATTCTTCTATCAATGCATTCACATACATTCCCGGTAAAACATTTTTACAGGGTTTTGTGACAGTCGCATAAACCCTGAAAGTCTTGTCATCACTGATCGATTTTCCGGTTTGCGTGATGGTAGCCTCATGTGCCTCAGTTTCATTGTTAATGAAGAATTTTATTTTCTGACCCCTGACGGCTTTGTCTGCATCCTTTTCAAAAAGAGTAAGTTCGAGAAAGAGTTTATCATTGTTCAAAATCTCAAATAAAACATCTGTGGGCTCCACATATTTACCTATGTTGATATTTACCGATTTAAGATAACCGGTAATAGGGGACCTCAGGTTCACGGTGCTGCTGATATTGGTCTCGTTCAGGCTTTCCGGATCAATCCCGATAAGGATAAGCTTTTGTTCAAGTGATCTGACTAATGCCAGTAAATTCTTATACTCTACAGTGACCTGTTGCAGATTTTTTTCGGAATAAACTTCATTATTATACAAATCCGTATGACGCTTATATTCTGCTTCAGCGAATGTCAGCCTGTTTTTTGCTTCAAGATAATTTTGCTGTATGTCAACAAAATCCTGATTTTCTATTACTGCAAGAGTTTGCCCTTTGGTGATAGCATTGCCCGGAAGGAGAGTGGTACTTTTTATAAAACCTCCGAGAGGCATTGAAACGGTTGCCTGGTTTTGAGGTGCAACAGAGATGACGCCATTAACTTTAAGAGTATTATTAAGTGATCGCATCTCAATTGATCCGGTCTGAACACCTGCAAGTTTTATCTGATCCTCACGCATTTCTACTATGTCTTCAGGAAGAACTTCAGCATTTGCAACTTCTGCGGCAGGTTTATTTCCTCCCTTACAGGAACCCAGGAGTATTAAAGCTCCGCAAAGGATAACTGTTATCTTATTGTCTGACTTAATCATGATATTTATTGTTTAATATATTTTACCTGTGATATATTCAATTGTAATAATGGTCTGGTTATAGTTATTAATTGCATCAAGATAGTTTTGTTTGATAGCCAATGCCCTGCCCAATGTAAGCACATAGTCCAGATAATCCAGGGCTCCGGCTTTGTAGCTAAGAGTTGCCTGTTCAATTATCAGGTCAGCTTCAGGTACTGCCTGATTTTCATAAAAATCCGCAGTTGAGGTATATTTATTGTACTCATCAAGCAAAGACTGATAACTTCCGTAAATTGATCTGGCATAGTTTTCAGCGTTTGTCTGAGCGATATTCTCAGCTACTTTTGCGGCCTTTGCTCTTGACGTATACGGAGGAAACCAAAGAGGAACAGCAATTCCCGCCTGAATCCCGTTAAACCGGTTGTCTTTCCCGAAGTTTTGCGGTATCCCGTTTACATCCTGTGTTCCGATAATTGTCTGGCTGAAGTAACCGATATTTAAATCAGGCCACAGCTGACTCTGTTCAAGCCTTTTTTCAATCCGGGATACTTCGACCTGTTGGTTTACATAACCCAGCAGCGGATTCTGATCTACTGAAATGCTGTCATAATCAAGTTTAAAATCAATCCGGTGAACTTCCCGGTCTGATGGTATCAGAACGGAATTACTATTCAGCAACACCTTTAATTTGCGACCGCTTATCATAATATCAGAGGTTACCTGATTCAACTGGTTTTTTATTTCAAGGCTTTGTGATCGGGCGGTAATCATTTCAAGCCGATTAGTCTCGCCTGCCTTGGCCCTTAATTCCGCAGCCCTTAAGAACCCGGAATAGAGGCTGTCCTGATATGCCAGTAGTTTCTGTTTTGAAACCAGGTACACATACTGCCAGTAAAGTTGCTTAACCTCGGTGGCTATTTCAAGTTGGGTGGATTTATATTGCCACTCTCCGCTCCTGATATTTGCATTGGCCAGCTTACTGCGGTTTACGTACACGGAGGGGAATGCAAATGATTGAGAAACAGTAAAACCATTGTCGTTCGTGAAAGAGTTAAATTGTCCGTACTCCCCGTCAATTGCTGTTTTCGGAAGATCAACAGCTGCTCCCTTGAGAGCCTTCTGCACATCTATTGAAAGTGCAGCTGATTTAACGGAAAGGTTACTGTCGAGCGCCATCTGAATTGCATCATGCAAATTAATGACCCTTGCCTGCTGGCCATTCAGAACACCCTGCGCTGATATTAACCCGAACAACAACACTGCCACTCCAAGTTTTTTCGCTGACATTCCCTTGAATCTGAATTTGAATTTAGTTGAAGAAAATATGATGTAAAATACCGGAAGAACAATCAGAGTAAGGAGGGTTGCTGTGATCAGTCCGCCAATCACAACTGTTGCGAGCGGTTTTTGTACTTCTGCTCCGGCAGATGTCGAAATGACCATTGGTAAAAATCCCAGGGCGGGGGCGGCGCCAGTCATTATAACAGAACGTAAGCGCGTTTTTAATCCTTTAAGTACTCGCTCATTAATGTCAGTAATTCCCTCTTTTTCGAGCCGGTTAAACTCAGCAATCAATACTATTCCGTTAAGAACGGCAACTCCGAATAATGCTATAAAACCAACGCCTGCAGATATAGAGAAGTTCATTCCACGTATCCACAGGGCAAAAACTCCTCCAATAGCCGCCATGGGAACTGCTGTAAAGATCAGCAGCGATTGTTTGACTGATTTAAAAGTAAAATAGAGTAACACAAATATTAATAGCAGAGCAACAGGTAAAGCGACTGAAAGTCTTTTCTGTGCAGCTTCAAGGTTCTTAAACTGGCCTCCATAGGTAATATAGTAGCCGGTAGGCAACTGAATATTCTGATCAATCCTGTTTGTCACGTCATTTATTACACTTTTAACATCGCGGTTACGGACATTAAATCCAATCGTGATCCTCCGCCTGGTATTTTCTCTTGAAACCTGGGCCGGACCTGACTTTATTGAAATATCCGCTACCTGTTCAAAGGGAATCTGATGACCATCCGGGAGTGCAACGGTAAGGTCTTTTACATCTTCAAGGCTATGTCTGTAATCTTTGTCCAGGCGGACAACAAGTCCAAACCTCTTTTCTTCATCATATACAACTCCGGCCTGACTTCCCGCGAATGCGGTGCGAAGAATGCTATTGACGTTTTCCACCGAGAGGCCGTATTGTGCAAGCCGGTCACGGTTATATTCAACCTGTATCTGGGCCAGTCCTGTAACTTTTTCAACATTAATATCTGTGGCTCCCGGTACTGCCTTAACTATTTTTTCAATTTCTGCTGCTTTATCAGAAAGAACAATAAGGTCATCACCAAAGATTTTAATAGCAACATCTTCTTTGGACCCGGTCATAAACTCATTGAACCTCATCTGAATTGGCTGCTGGAATGTGAACTTGACACCTGCAAGAGTAACAAGCTTTTCTTCCATTTTCCCAACCAGTTCTTCGCGCGTTTTCGCCGACACCCATTCACTTTTATCCTTTAGAGTAATTATATAATCGCCTGTTTCCATTGGAGTTGGATCAGTCGGAATTTCACCTGCACCTATTTTACAGACCGCGTGCTTTACCTCAGGAAAGTTCTCAAGAAGGATTTTGTTCGCTTTAATGACCTGATCCACGGTATTGGAGAGTGAACCCCCCTGAAGGGTCATTACACCCGCAGCCAGGTCGCCTTCTTCGAGTTGCGGAATAAATTCACCGCCTAAACGGTTGAATATAACAAGGCTGATTATCAGAAGGATAATTGCAGAAACAGAAACCAGCAGTTTGCGTCTGAGCGCAAATGCAATTACGGGATTAAATGCCTTGTGGATCCAGCCCATCAGATGATCTGAAAAATTTGGTTTATGACTTGTTTTCCTGCTTAAAAACAGTGCTGATGCCACGGGAACATAGGTGAGCGAAAGAATGGTGGCACCCAGCAATGCCAGTGCCACTACCTGTGCCATAGGGCGGAACATTTTGCCTTCTATGCCAACCAATGCCATAATGGGCAAATAAACGATCAGGATAATAATTTGTCCGAAAGTAGCAGAACTCATCATCTTCTTTGTCGAATCAAGTACACTTTCGTCCATTTGTTCGCGGGTCAGCTTCTTAATGTCCGGATGGTGATGTTTACTCATAAAAATGCGGTGAACCACACTTTCGACAATGATAATGGCACCGTCAACGATCAGCCCGAAGTCGATTGCCCCAAGGCTCATCAGGTTACCTGAAATACCAAACAGGTTCATCATCGAAATAGCAAAAAGCATTGAAAGGGGAATAACCGAGGCCACAACGAGTCCGGCGCGTATATTCCCCAGCAGTAAAACAAGAATGAAAATGACAATCAGCGCACCTTCGATAAGGTTTTTTGAAACTGTGCCAATGGCACGTCCTACAAGATCCGAGCGATTGAGAAAGGGCTCAATCTTAACTTCTTCCGGCAATGATTTCTGGACAGATTCAATCCGGGCCTCAACATTATCAATAACCTCATGTGCATTTGAACCTTTCAGCATCATAACCACACCGCCCACTGCTTCGGTAGTGTCCACTACAAATGCACCATACCTGATGGCATTGCCATATTGAACTGATGCAATATCACTTATTAGTACAGGCACTCCCGAATCAGTGGTTTTAACTACAATTTTTTTTATATCCTCAAGAGTTTTGACCAGCCCGATGCCCCTTATAAAATATGCGGTCGGTCTCTTATCGATATATGCACTGCCCGTATTTTCATTGTTCTTTTCGAGGGCATCAAAAATATCGGTCAGGGTAAGGTTCATACTTCTCAGCCTTTCGGGATTCACGGCCACTTCGTATTGTCTGACAAACCCGCCATAACTGTTTATATCTGCCACTCCGGACGTTCCAAGCAACTCACGACGAACTATCCAGTCCTGAATTGTCCGCAATTCCATTGGATTGAACTCTTTTTCATATCCTTTTTTTACAGAAAGGCGATATTGATATATCTCACCAAGTCCCGTAGAAATAGGGGCCAGGGAAATTTGCGCGAGGCCCTCCGGAATGTTCTCTTCAGCTTCCTTCAGACGCTCACCAAGCTGTTGTCTTGCCCAGTAAATATCAACCTTATCTTTAAAAACAACCGTTATTACTGATAATCCCAGGCGTGAGATAGACCGAAGTTCAATAATATCCGGGATGTTGGCAACAGCAACCTCGATCGGCGCTGTAATGAAACTCTCAACCTCCTGAACTGCCAGTGACGGAGCCAGAGAAATAACCTGGACCTGGTTATTTGTTATATCAGGAATTGCATCAATAGGGAGTCTTGTAAGTGAATAAATACCCCAGCCAACAAGGGCTATGATAAAAAGCCCTATTATGAATTTATTTTTTATCGAAAAATGAATGATACGTTCTATCATTTTAAAGTCAGATTTTTCAGGATGATTTTAAAAATCAAAAGGGAAATGCCACAAGATGGGTTCAACCCTCAGATCAGGGGATGACTATGGCAGAATACGGCTGATCAGGAAATGATCTGACAATGCATTGTCATCAGATCACGCCCGTCATGCAGTTGTACGCCATTTGCGAACAATCTGGCAGTCATGAAGTTATGATCCGGAATGATTGTCGTGATGATTGCTGCCATGAGATGTGGCATGATCTCTGCCTGCACTTCGGTGCGAACAACCTGGTCAGTGACCAGCTTTTCTGTCTCAAACGAGCAGCAGTCATGTGAAATAATGTATTCTCCGGGGTTGTGACTGTGACTCACAATTTCTTCATCGTGCCCGCAGCAGCACTTGTCATTTCCGCCGTTTGTCGTGAGCGTGGTAATTATCTTATGTACACCACAGTGATTGCAGGTGTGCATTGTCAAAGTAAAGCCAATACTGCTCACCAGAACAAAAACAATCAGCAGGGCAGAGATAAAAGGAGATATGCTTCGCATGCTTTTCACGGCAGCAAAGATAATAGAAAAGGGATTTGTACAAAAAAGGCAGAGACGTTGCATGCAACGTCTCTGAAAATTATACATCAGGATGCCTGTATTTTATGCCAACGGAGGTATTACCAGTACCTGACCCGGATAAATGAGATCGGGGTCTTTTAACATCGGTTTGTTTGCTTCAAAGATGATATTGTATTTCTTTGCGTCGCCATATACTTCCTTTGCAATCTTTGACAGATAGTCGCCCTTTTTGACTGTATAAAACTGTTTTTCGGGTACCGGAGGAGTTAAGGGCGCCGGAGCTATTACCAGAAGATGATCTTCAACAGCTGAAATGCCATCTATATTTCCGGCTGTCACAATGATCTTATTCTTGTTTGAAAGAGTATCAACCTTGCCGGTCAGTATTACCTTCTCGCCATCAACAGCCACCTGGACATTGCTGACGTCAAAGCCAAACTTCCTGATATATTCAAGGATCAGATTTGCCTTCTCTTCTTCGCGCTTCTCTTCTGACTTGAAGAGTTTTGAACCAGCGTTTTTAATGAATGAAATTAGTCCCATAATTTGTTGGATTTAATTAAACAACCTCGAAAGTGATTTTTGCATTTACGCGGTATTCGGTGATCTTGTTCTTAACAACCACTGCGCTCTGATTCTTAATATTAACAGAGCGTATCTCCTTTACTGTTTTACCTGCTGCTTTGACGGCAGCGGCTGTTGCATCTTCCCAGCTTACCGGTGACGATGCAAGGATTTCAATTACTTTTAAAACTGCCATAACTTTAATAATTAATTAGTTAATACTATTAGTATTGGAATTTATATTTTAGCCTTTTCAGGTTATTATGCCGTAAGGTAGGTAAAATTTTTGTGATTTTCTAATTAATTGACAAGCATAACTATATAGTATCTTAAATTGCAGTATGAAATTCCTTTTTTGTATTTTTAGGTGATCTTAACCTGATAATAGTCTCTAATTAAAAACCTACTGATTATGGGAATGATAAAAGAATTCAAAGAGTTTGCCATGAAGGGCAATATGCTTGACATGGCCGTTGGTATCATCCTTGGCGCCGGTTTTGGCAAGATCATTTCATCACTCGTGAATGATATCCTCATGCCGCCGCTGGGACTTCTTCTTGGCAGGGTTGACTTCACCCAGCTTAAGGTAGTGCTCCAGAAAGGATCTGATGCAGTTATGAATGGTGCTGCTATCGTGCAACCGGCAATCAAACAGGTGTCACTCAACTATGGTATGTTCATCCAGACGATTATTGATTTCCTTATTGTTGCTTTCTGTATTTTCCTCGTTATTAAAGCGATGAACAAGGCCAGCAAGACAAAGGAACCTGAGACGGCCACACCGCCGCCAACACCTGAAGATATTGTTCTTCTCAAGGAGATACGTGACCTATTGAAAAAATAAAATCAGTACTTATACGTTGAATCAATATTGTTTGCATATTTGCGGGCAGTTTGAAAATTATGGCAAGACTAAGGAAGTACAGATGGTGGCACAGACTCTTTCCTGACAGAGGATAAGACCTGAGATACCATTATAAAATACAGATCCCGCATGGGAAACATGCGGTCTGTCCTTATCAGAAATATATGAAGAAAGCCGGCGGTGAAGCCGGCTTTCTATTACCCCGGAAAAGTCATAACAGAACCATTACCTGAAAGACTATTGGATGTAAATGTTGTATTCGTAGGTCAAACCATTTTCACGCAACCACCTGCGAAGCGCTTTGGCAATTTTCCTTTTCCGGAGCAGGACAATCCCTATTCCTTCCGCTGATATCTGGTAATATGTTTTCATTTCTCCTTTTCCCATGGAAGTAAGTGTCACTTTCATGGTTCTGTCAAAATTCATTACCAATTTAGAGCAGAGAGTTGCATTTTCAAAGCTCATTTTGATATACTGACGCCAGCTGTTGATAAACATACATTATCAATAGACATGGCATTTTGTGCCTGAATATGATTTGCCTGACAATAAGTTGGAAAAAAGCAGGATTGTTTCTTCTATTCTAGTAAAAGCCTGATATGTTATTCAACAACAATCTTGATCAGTTTACCTGCCTGAACCTGATCTGTCAGTTCAAGGTCATTAAGCAATGCAAGTTCATTCATCTTATCCTGTTTGACCCCGGAAGCACTGAGGGCACTTGCAAGGGTACCGGTACGCTGCACCTTCACTATATGAATCCTCTTTGGCATCACATTTATTTTTGAAGCGTCTGTAAGTTTAGCAAAAGACATCATTGAAGATTCCATTGCGCTCGCGTAGTTTGGGAAATCAGCTGTGGTGGAGACGCTGTGAAAAACATAATTTACGGCTCCATACTCGATTACATATGACAATATAGTATTTGATGTAACTGTGCCCGTTGACTGATCCTGACCTTCCTGCTTGGATAACATGACAATAGCCGGCATGCCGTTGACGGTTTTCTTTTCGCTGCGTTGCAGAGTCAGGCCAAATTGAATCAGGGTTGAGTCTGCTGCAGCCTGTAAGGACTTCTGTCCCGCAAGAGTGAAGAGAATTAATGCCTTGCCATCTGAGGGCTGTATTGTAATCTGTGTCGGTGCGTTTGTGAGAGCCCATCCGGAGGGGAAAGAAAACTTAAATTTAAGTTCCGGGTGATAGAACGTATTCCCTTCTGTATAACCCTGTCTCGGGTCTTCGCCGTAAACTATTCCGTCAATCAGGTGATAATAACTGTCCTGGTTGACCTTATAAGCCGGAAGTTTGAGGCTGTCCTGCCAGAGTGTCGCTGCAGCGTTCACTGCAGTATATCGGTCACCCGGATCGGGGTGTGTCGACATCCAGGTAGGAACACCACCCTGAGAGCTGGCCAGCTGCATTTTTTGAAGAACTTTGAAAAAGTCAGCCATCTTGTGGGCGTCATAACCTATTTCAGATGAGTATTGCACTCCAAGCTGATCCGCCTGGCTTTCGTCCTCCCGACTGAAACTCAGAAAAAGCAGTTGCATGCCCTGCATGGCATATTCAGCATATTGTGCGAATTTTTCAGATGCTATCATACCTCCTATCAACAACAATGTGCCCAGCTGCTGTTTGGTCTGCTGGCTGACAGAATGACGGGCTGTTATGTGACCCATCTCATGTCCGAGAATACCCATCAATTCAGCTTCGTTATCTACCTGGGCCAGAATTCCGCGTGTAAGATAGATATAACCTCCGGGCACGGCAAAGGCGTTCACCACCGGAGAATCAATAACTCTGACATGATACTTAAGGTTTGGACGGTGGGATATCTTTCCCATTTCAGTGCCTTTTGCCTGAACATAATTTTGTATATCAGTATTATCGTACACGCCGAATGATGCAATTACCTGCGGATCATACGATACACCAAGTGCTATTTCCTGTGCCTCGGACATCAGCATGATCTGTTTCTTCCCAGTTACAGGGTTAACCGCGCAGGATACTGCCAGTAAAATTATTCCTGTGAGAAGAGTCGCAATTACCAGAAATCTCGATTTTTTCATTTCCTGTTCTTAATATTTTGATTGTTAAGATTTAGGCCTGAAAGCAACTGTTGATATTCAAATTTAGTAATTGTTGGATAAAAAAACAAAGGCCGCCTTTATTGTAAGGCGGCCCCGGTCTTCTGATCTTCAGATCAGATATTTACTTATTTGTAAGTATAAAATTCTGAATAGTTTTATTTCCTGCAATAACTTTAATTCCTTCGAATTTAACCGTATCGTATCCATCCTTGTTGGCAAAGATTGAATATGTTCCGGCCGGAACACCTATGATAGCGTAATAACTGAGGGTGTCGGCAAATGTTGTTGCCATCACGGTGTCTAACCTGAAATGAAGTTTTGATGAAATTTACTTTTTGAATATTTTTTTGAGAATAGACTTTATTTTACTTTCTCCGGCTTCATCAAAGTTCACCTCATCATCTTTAAAGAGATCAATAAGCTTGTCAAAGAAGGTCTTTTCCCTGAAATCAGGGCAGTCAAGTGCACCCTGAAGCTCAGCAGGAAGGTCAGGGAACGGGGTACTCATCTCTTTCAATAATTCAGGGTTTGATTCAGCTTTTTTCAGAGTCAGGGCTACCAGCGGCAAAGCAAGTGCGCTACCTGAACCATTGCTTCCGCTATTAAAATGGATGGCAGGCGATGATGCACCAACCCTGCTTACAATGACAAGACGGGGATTGAAACCAGCAAACCAGGCATCGGCATAATTCTGCGAAGTGCCAGTCTTACCGGCTAACGGGATCCTGACCCCGTAGACGCTGTGCACCGAAGTTCCTGTCCCTTCTCTGATGGCCTTTTGCAATATTGCACTTATAAGAATGGCTGATCTTTCTGACATGACCCTTTCTTCGGCAGGGGGGAATTCATTTTCCCAGATAACTTTCCCATCAGATGCTTTGATGGAAACTATTGTCTGTGGACTGATCTTAAATCCTCCGTTAGCGAAGGATGCATATGCTACAGCCACTTCCGCAATACTCGCTTCAGCAGTACCCATCGGAAGGGATGGAGTATTGTCAAGAGGAAATGTAAACCCCATTCTCCTCCATTGAACATCCACCTTGTCGAAACCGATCATCAGGTACAGGCTGAATGTCGGAATATTCATCGACTGGGCCAGTGCGCCAGCTAGTGAATATTTGCCTCCAAAAGAATGGTTATAGTTTTCAGGGCTCCAATCGTTAATACCCGACAATGTAACAGAGTCATTATCAAGATATTGGCATGGTTCCATCCCGTCCTCAAGAGCAGCCGTGTAAAGTACCGGTTTAAATACCGAAGCGAGTTGTCTGCGGGCTGAAATCTGATCGTACGGCTGGGTCTGGTAGTCGATCCCTCCAACCCAGGCTTTCACGGCACCCGTTGCGGGATCCATAGCCAGCAATCCGGCCTGGAGAGTAGTCATAGCCACCCTCAGGCTGTCAGGTATATCTTTTAACGATCTTCTTCCGGAAGAAGTGTTGTATTGTTCGTTCAGCCTTTTCTGCATCCTGGAAAGATGCGCCTGAAAGGCTTCATTGGCTGCATTCTGTAGAGGGAGGCTGATAGTGGTGGTAATTGTAAGTCCGTCCTTTTCAATATTCCATTCCTGCCCTCTTGCCGCTTTTGTCTCATGAAGTATTTTTTCAGCTTCCTTTCTTACCCTGACAAGGAAATAGTCTGCCGGTCCGGTAATATCATATTTGTTGTAATCGGTCTTCAACGGGAGATTGCATAATGAATCTGCCGCCGCCCTTGTGAGATAGTTGTATTTCTCCATCTGTTTCAGGACCACATTCCTTCTTTTTCTTGCATTTTCAGGATACAGGCGGGGATTAAAATTAGTGTTGGCCTTAAGCATCCCCGTTAAGACAGCAGCTTCTTCAATTTTAAGGTCCTGTGTTTTCTTGTTGAAAAACCGTTGCGAGGCAGCCTCTATGCCATAGATGTTTTCTCCGAAAGAAATGGTGTTCAGGTACAGGGTCAGTATCTCCTCCTTGGTAAAGACTTTTTCTATACGGTGTGCCAGCAGCGCTTCTCTTGTCTTATTCAGGAAAAGTGAAAAGATAAAGTAATCTTTTCTGCCGTACATGTTTTTTGCCAGCTGCTGTGTGATGGTGCTGCCGCCGCCGGAACTTTGTTTGTTGAACAGGATAGTCTTGAAAATGACCCTGAAAAGGCTTCTTGAATCAATACCGCCATGTTCAAAGAACCGCGCGTCTTCTACTGCGATAAGTCCATTTATCAGTTGACGCGGGATCTGACTGTATGTGATGTTTGTCCTGTTCTCCGAGTAGTATTTTCCTATGGGCACCCCTTCGGCAGATACTACAATTGAGGCGGTGGCATTTTTATAATTCAGCAGTTCTTTTTTACCCGGAAGGTGGCCGAAGGTACCGCCATAGGCTGACACGATAAAGAATCCGGACAGGAATATTATTACGGCAGGAACTATAATTAATATTTTCCGGATCTTCTTCATTCGTTTGGCTGAACTTCGTTCTGCAAACGTAATAATTTTAAAATTACCGCTAAATCCGGGGTGCGAGCCTTGGGCTTCTGAGACACCCTCATATTATTAAACACGCGGATCAAAAACATGCCCTTATTGCCCTGCAGTAGGAAGCATGCTTCTCTTTAGCTTCTGACTTTATTTTGTCAATGGTTTGTTTCCCATGGTTCAGGTAACTTCCTGACTCGAAAATATTAAAGAGCTCTGCCAGGGAATCAAGTATATACAGATTGCTTTCAATAGCAGTCTTCCTGAATTTTTCCTTCAGTGCCGCAACCCCCGGTTTTGAAATTCGGAAATAATCATGAACTGCAAAATAATTCCTTGCCCACATTGATAAGTTTGTTACTCCTTCGGGGCTCCACATCCATTCTGCAAAGCATTCAATGGCAGCGGAATAGCAGCAATTGAGCGATTCAGTGTTGAAATCATAGTCTAAATACCCGGGTCTGCCCTTCAACCTGCCCACGTTACGCAGCTCTCTTTCAACGCGGGTTTCAAAATATGGCATCAGCTTCAGAAAGCGGACGGGCGTATAACCGTCACTGCATGTCTTTCTCAGGAATTCCAAATTTTTCGTGAGCGAAGCATGAGTTGTATCAGGCTGGAACATCATAAATCCATAATCAAATCCTGTTCCTGTACTTTTAAGAAGCTCTATACACTCAAGGTTTGCAGCAACAGTGGTTCTCTTGTTGAGTCTGGCTAATCCCTCGTCAGTACCATCTTCCAGTCCTATGAACATAAGATATAGGCCGCACTGCCTTGTTAATTCTAATGTATCTGCGTCTATCTCATCAGGTCTGCAGTTGATTTTCCACAAAATCCTGTCATACAACCCTCTTTTTCTAAGTTCGTCACAAAATGATTTTATCCAGGCATTGTCACCCCTTGCCTTAATCGGAAAGTCATCATCCTGGAATATATATATAGAACAGTTTTCCTCCCGGTGGAGGTATTCCATTTCCCTGACTACCATTTCAGAATTTCTGATGCGCTTTGCCGGCCCTGACGGTGTCATGTAAAATTCCCGTGCATTGCAATAGGAACAGTTATTTATGCAACCCCGGCCGGCAATTATGGCAGCATATTTCTTGCCGTATGCGTACTCTCTCAATGGAGGACGTAAAGGAAACGGGTGCCTGTCAAGATCGTGCTCCAGGGGCCTGAGAGCTGTCTTAATGATTCTGTGGTCATCTTTGTAAGCGATGCTTCTGATACTCTTCCAGTCCTTCCCTGATTTGAGGCAGTTCACCAGTTCCAGCAGCGTATCTTCACCTTCAAACCGTATCACAGAATCAATCTCCGGGATTAGGTTGAGTAGTTCTTCCGGGCGCAGGCTGGCATAATGTCCTCCTGCAGTAAAATGACAGTTAATACCTCCGCTTCTGAGCAGCTTTGCAAGTATGGCGAACTCCTCAATAAACCCTTCATAAATAACTGAAAACCCAACAACCAGGGGCTCGCTTCTTTTCAGGTCTGCCAGGATCTTTTCATTTGGCAACCTGAAATCAATCATCCTATTTTCAATTCCGGCCTGGTTCAGTACAGCCGACATATATCCAACTCCGAGGTTGGAATAATCCCCGAAGACAATAAAAATAACCGGCCCGGCGAAAAGCTTCAATACGATTTCTTCAGTTTCAGGATATCTCTGACCACCTTGCAATATTCAACCTGTGCTTCTGAAATTTTCTGAGCAAGATCCAGCTGGTGACCTAACAGACTTCTTATAACATCTTCTGGAAGGTTCAATTTTGCCATCTCCTGCGCAGTCATAATGAATATTGGGGACCTTGAGCCGCAAGATAAATTCTCATCATTGTTCATGTCTGACTGTTTTTAAGGTTTAACATTTAAAACGCTATTTGGTACTAGTCTTTTTAGTGGATAATGCTTTAAACTCAGGTGCTTCCGCCAGTTTTTTCCATACAGGATCGATTTTTAAAAGATTAAGTGAGAAGGCTGATGGATTATCTAAGAGCCAGCCCGCCTGTCTGGTTGCATTGGCAAAATCATCTGTCAAAATATAGATCTTTGCCAGGTTAAAGATCATGTCACTCTTTGTAAGTTCGTCATTACTGGCCAGTTCAACGGCTGTTTTCCCTGCTATAACGGCATCTGTCACATCACCCAGACTTGCGTACGCCAGGCCGCAGTTGCCGTAGGCATAATAGTTCTTCGGAGAATCCATGATCATCTGTTTATACAGAACAAGTGCTGAGTCATTGCATGCTTTTGCCATATCCTGATTATTCAGCAGGCTGTAGATCCAGCCTTCCGTAAGGTATCTTACGCCGGGAAACTGAAAGTTGGCATCTGATGATGATTGTGTCTCTTTTAATGCATCCTGGTACCTGCCTTCATAGATGCTCATCATAACACTCCAGTAATGTTCTTTGATACCTATTCTTACATACATGGTATCAAGAACTTTCCTTGCCTCTTTAATATTTCCGTATTTCAGAATGAGGGATTCAATCATGGAGCTGTACGGTCCGGACCAGGAAGGCATTACTTCAGTAGCTTTCTGATAAAAGATTACAGCAGAGTCAAAACTATGCAAATAAGTGAAAGAGGACCCAATGTTTATAAGTACAAGGGCATCCTGGGGTTCTTTTTCAATGACCTTCTTTATCAGATCCTGTGATTTTTTCCATTCACCCATCTTACGGAATACCATAGCCATATAGAATGTCGGCTGATAATCAGACGGATCCATTTCTGAGGCAGTACGAAAATGGGTAATGGCCTGCTGATAATCTTCCGCACAATAATAGTAATAGAAACCAAGAGCTATCTGTGCGTCAGCCAGATCTTTATCAATTGCAAATGCCATGTCAGCATCAGCCTTGCATGGAGCAAACTGGGATGTGTCAAGCTGACGGGTGTGGTACCCCCATGAGCGGGCTATCGAACGTTTGGCATATGCCACAGCAAAGCCGGGATCATCCTTAATGGCCTTGTCATACATTTTGATAGCGGAAGAAAAGTTTGAAGTAATGGCCAGAGAATCAATAAATTGATTCCCGGTTAAATAATAATATAAAGCTTTTTGTGACGTAACATTGGCCGAAAGGTAATTCTCGTATGCACCTGGATTTCTGGTAACGTTCTTTTCAATTTTAGCTTTTTCCTTAGGAGAAGGCACTGTCTTCAGGACTGAAGCTATTTGCTCAGCAATATCAACTACCGTTTTTGACATTTCAGCCCATGTTGGCTCATAGCTATTACCCCAAAGCTGCTCATTTTTCTTTGAGTTTATCAGATTCACGTTTATCCGGAACTTCTCATCAGTTTCCTGATAACTGCCCTGAATAATATAGTTGGCATCTACCTCCCTGCCAATTTCCGGAAAGGATTTGGGTTTGTACTTGTAACGCATCATTCCGTTTATAGGCCGAACGCTGAAAACGTCAATATTGTGGAGATGGTTGATTAACTCATAGGCAAGGGCATCACCAAGCAAAGTATTCTCAGTATTATTTCCTTCGTTTTCGAACGGCAGAACAGCAATTGATTTTTTAGTATAAATTCCCGATTCTGTTTTATTGGCAGTAACTTTATAGATCGCATAAGTACCTGCGGCTGCCAGCAGTAACAACGGCAGAAGCAGATAGATCAGCCGTGACCTGTGCGGGTTTTTACCCTGAAGTTTTTTGCTGTCAGATACTTTTGCCTCATTTACTTCCCGGGTTTCTTCCCTGAATGGTCTTTCCTTACGTGCAGGTGATTGTTCCGGACGGAGCGAGGAGATGATCTCCTTTACGGCATTGGCGGTCTTATTTATCTGGTTGCGGTATTTTGTCCCGGCCAGGTTTTTATTTTCATCATCTGCCTGTGTGAGAGGTCTGTTAACGCCAGGTTCCTTATAAATAAAATCGATGGCTCTGAGCGTTCCCCCAAGTTCATCTTCAACCATTTCCCTGTCCTCGCGATCGAGCTCATGGATGCGCACCGGCAGGACCCTGCTTGCCACATTACCGCTGGACAGGGTGACTTTCAACCCGAACCTGTCAAGTGAAGCCTGATTTATGAAAGCCTTGAACTCATGTTCCCATGCGAAAGCTTTCGGATCGCAATAAGTGCGGGAAATAACCGGAATAAATATCAGGCACTTCAGTTTTTCTTTCAGTGAGGCATCTACATCATGTGTCTCGAGAAGTCCGTCGTGGGGATTAATATCGAAGTAGACACTGACTTCTTCCTTGAACGTTGACTCGAGCTCTCCCTTGAGGTTCTGGACAAACTCAGTGACCCAGCCGTCATGCTTATTGTCCTTCTGACGGTAACTGATGAAGATGTCATATTCGAATCCGGGAATGAGGCTGGCCATATTATCCGTTCATTGTGATAAAGTTACGAAAGGAAGCAAGGCGAGTCAAATAAAATATTTGCCTTTGTTTCAGGGAAGGGGCAATTTTAAATAGCCGTATTGTCAATTGCTGTTGACTGAAAGCCAACATCCTGGAATTCAGATTTTTATTCCAATTATAGTTATATCATCAGTCTGATCTTCCCCTTTCTCCTCTCTCCACTGCTCAATCTCTTCATACAGCCTGTCACCCTGCTCAGGCATCGTAGAGATGCTTATGTGCAGCAGGAAATCACCGAGCCTCTTCCTGCCGTATCTCTTATGATTGCTGCCGCCAAACTGATCTGTGTAACCATCAGAACATAAGTATAATACGTCATTTGTTTTCAGCTGAAGCCTGCCTGTGACAAATTTATTATCACCCATCCCTTCCCTTCCGGTGCCTGATCTGATTTCCGAAATCTTACCGTTAGTCAGATGCCATAAAATGTTGCCTGTACCTGCATATGTGAGTAACCCTGTCTGGGTATCCAGGTTGCAGAGGATGATATCCATATCGTCTGATACCCCGTACACTTCAACGTCCCTCCTCAGAAACCGGTGCACACCGGCATAGGTATGATGCAGTATCTCCGCAGGATCTGTGATATTCATGATGCTAATAGCCTGATCGAGAATGCCGTAGCCTATGGTGCTTATCAGTGCCGCAGGAATGCCGTGACCAGTACAGTCAGCAAGAGCAAAGATTATGTGATCATCCTGCCTGGCAAACAGGTAAAAATCGCCGCTGACAACATCTTTTGGCTCATAGAAAACAAAACTGTCCGGGAAGCACTCTCTTATGTAAAGATCATCAGGGAGGAAACTTTCCTGGATATGCCGGGCATAATTGTAGCTTCCCTGAACCTCGCCAATGGTCAGCCTGATCTTTTCATCAAGTGACCTGATCTTTTCATTGATCTCAGGTGACGGTGATATCAGTCCTTTTATTTCGTCGCCAAGCTCAGTGGTTTCACACAGAAGCTTATAAATGCTGCTCTTTGGTTTTATCGCATATGATAATTTGCTGATAAGGCCGGGTGAAACAGGATAGGCCTCATAATCAATATCCTGCAGTATGGCTGGTATCAGCCTTACAAGTTCGCGGTCCTTTTCCTTTTCCTTTTCTTCAAGCTGATCATACGGTATCAGGCCCGGATGAATCTTCTTACCGGCATCTTTTACCTTTCCGAATGACCATCCGTTAAGTCTTTTCTCCCAGCTCCATCTGAGATGCTCAACCCGTGCCATCGTCTCAATTTCTTCTTCATCGAGGTGAATAGCCGGTGCCTTAAAACCCCTGCTAACAGGTCTTATCTTATAACCTATTGATAATAATTTGGTTGGAATATGTACAGCGTTATCAATATTCGTTCGCTGGATCTCTGCAGGCAAATCATCAAATTCTGTCAGGCTGATGTCTTTTTCCGCCTCGGCAATATCACTTTGCTTTCTAATCTCATGCAAGTACCTTGAGTGAATAGCCCTGGCAATCTTTCTGATCAAAGACATGTTTACTCCGGCGACCTCCTCATGCCTTATGATCTCGTATCCTGCTTCCTTAAGGCTGTAGGGGATCAGATAGTTCAGCTCCATGAAGAGGGTCTTCCTTTCTTCCCGTCCGCTCTTTCCATGGAACCTCTCAAGATCCATCCTGACAAGAGCAGTTATCTCTTCATCAGTAATTATGCATGTTCCACAGAACTCTTTGTAAAAGCGAATGAGAAGATTTAATGACTTGAGTTTTACAGGGATGATGGAAGCATAATCATACCAGAAGCTCTTCTCACTCTTTGTAAGGTCAGCAAATTTTTTCAGAAACGAATCCGGATGAGCATACAGTTCGGCTCTTTGCTTCATACCCTGATAAAGTGCTTTTGCGACCGGATCAGTGAAGTATTTCCTGAAGTCTGCCGGGTCTGCCAGCTCTTCATTAATTAACAGGTTATCAGTGTCATATATGTTTTTTGGCGACATCAGGATGTTTAATTCTTATAACTGCCTGCAAAAATTATAATCCGGACAGATAACAGCAACGGTATGCATGAAAGCTATTGCTCTTCCAGTTCAACGAACTCAAATGGAATTTTTACTATCTGAGACATCTCAATTCCTGCTTCACGCATGTCATCATCGTTTTTCACATAATACCATTTAACCGAGGCATCAATTTCTTTTAAACGCAACCGGGCCAGGACCTTGCAAATATCAACGATGCATTTTGCAGATGCAGAATTGAAGTACGCGAAATTGAAATTAAATATTATCGGATCCTTCCTTTTACCTGTTAAAACCAGGTCGCTGAAATCATTCATCCAGGCGGAGATCGGTCCGAAAAACTCCCGCACATCCTGAGGTCTTGATTCCCCGGCAATCTCTAAAAAGTACTCTTCATGGTCAAGTATGACCTTCGGAGTAAAAACGGTAGGACTGATAATTAACTTTTCCATTAAAAATCATGTAATATTCTTCCGATCAGGCCACTGACAACGATCTCCATTTTTACCTGCTGCCGGGGTCGTTTAAAAATATTTCGCCGGAAGCATATTTATTATTAACTTGAATAGCTAAAACAAAGATAAATTTTCTGACCGAAATTGCTTTAGGTATTGAAATGAATATTTCGCAACTCAATATGTTTTTAATACTCCCGGGAGATGAGTGAACCTATCCTGAAAGCATTAATGCAGTTATTTGCCCTGATAAGCAACGTTCACGATGATACAGAGATATCAAGCAGAGGCAGGGACATTGTGAGACTGTTCCTCACCAGGCAACTGAATAACGAGCAGGTGCTGAAGTATATGGGGATGTTCGATGAGTATATAAAGATTTACCATCCTGACAATCTCTCAAAAGGAAGCATTAAGGACAGGAAACGCACATCCCTCACGGCGATGAGGATCCTGGCCATATGTGAAAAAATAAACGAGGAGCTTCAGCAAAAACAAAAAATCTATGTGATGGTCCAGCTGATGGACTTCATTTCGTTCAGTGCCGAAATCACAGATAAAGAACTGGATTTTCTTGAGACCGTTGCAACCGCTTTTAACATACACAAGACTGAATACGAAGATCTCAGGTGCTTTATCCTTGAGCCGGTAAAACGTAAAATTAGAAAGGACAGGCTCCTGGTCATTGACAATAATAATGAGTTTGACCGTAAGGGCATCAAATATCTGTTTAATGAGAATTTGAAAGGCCGGATTCTCTTCCTGCATATAGTCAGTACCAACACCTTAATAATGCGTTATTCAGGAAAACAGGATCTTTTTCTGAATGGCCAGAATATTTTCCCCGGTCAGACTTATGTTTTTGACCATGGATCGTCAATCAGGGGCTCTCTCACAGATACGATCTATTATAATGATGTCGCGGGAGTGTTCACCGGTGAGGCTTTTACCCTCAGGGTTTCTCTGGATGTCAGGGATATAAGCCTCAGATTCAAAGACAGCGAGAACGGTCTGCAGAAGCTCAGCATCCATGAGGAGTCAGGTAAGCTTGTGGGTATACTGGGAGGCAGTGGTGTAGGTAAATCAACTCTTCTGAATGTCCTTAACGGGATGACAAAGCCGGAAACCGGTGAAGTCCTGATAAATGGCAACAACCTTTATACTGCTGAAGGAAAAGAGAACCTGAAAGGGGTCATCGGGTTTGTGCCGCAGGACGACCTCCTGTTCGAAGATCTCACTGTCTGGCAGAACCTTTACTACAATGCCAGAATGTGTCTCGATAATCTTGGCGAAACCCGTATTAAGGAAGCGGTGGACAGGATTCTTGTAGATTTTGACCTTGATGTGATCAGAGACCTCAGGGTGGGGAATCCTCTGAACAAGATCATAAGCGGCGGACAGCGCAAAAGACTGAATATTGCACTCGAACTTATCCGCGAACCGACCATCCTTTTTGTCGATGAGCCCACATCCGGACTTTCGTCTGTTGATGCAGAAGCGGTAATGACAATGCTTAAGGAACAGACCTATAAAGGAAGGCTGGTGATAATAAGCATTCATCAGCCGGGCTCTGACATCTATAAGATGTTCGACAAAATTATGATCATGGACAAGGGCGGTTACCTGATCTTCTACGGCAACCCCACTGAAGCTGTC
>Ga0209745_1000044_pt1 | contig 64390 bp, 68 predicted proteins | sample BarGraNGADG00312_FD_184495 | JGI IMG/M metagenome (GOLD analysis project Ga0209745, IMG submission 184495) | Arctic peat soil microbial communities from Barrow, Alaska - Barrow Graham LP Ref core NGADG0004-312 (SPAdes) (version 2) | ecosystem: Environmental > Terrestrial > Soil > Wetlands > Peat... | reverse complement strand
GAACTGGTAGGAGAACAGCGACGGGTCGCCGTCGATCTGCCCGTCGATCGCCTTGGCGTACGGGTCGAGCAGCAGCTTGTTCGGGTTGCAGCGGTGGCCTTGGGCGAGATCGTACGGGCCGTGCACCCGGTAGCCGTAGCGCTGCCCCGGGAGCAGTCCGGGCCGGTAGCAGTGCCACACGAACGCGTCGGCCTCCTGCAGCTCATGGCGGGTCTCGGTGCCGTCGTCGGCGATGAGGCACAGCTCGACCTTGTCCGCCACCTCGGAGAACAAGGCGAAGTTCGTGCCCGTGCCGTCGAAGGTCGCACCGAGCGGGTACGGGTGTCCAGGCCAGATCTGCATGGGTACAGCGTGCCAGGCGCGGGGCTGGGCTGCGCGCAACGTTCGGCGGTGCGGGCCCATCGGGCGATCCGGGAGCTAGCATGACGTCCCGGTAGCGAGCGAAGACGGCGGCACGAACGAGGGGTCGGGGGACGAGCGGTGCAGCAGCGAAACACCCGGCAGCGTGCCGCGATCGTCGAGCTGCTCGACGACATCGAGGAGTTCCGCAGCGCGCAGCAGCTTCACGAGCTGCTGGCGGCGAAGGGGTCGAACGTCGGGCTCGCGACGGTCTACCGCGCGATGCAGTCGCTCAGCGAGAGCGGCGATGTCGACGTGCTGCGGTCCGGCGACGGCGAGGCGCTCTACCGGCGGTGTGACAAGCGCGCCCACCATCACCACCTGGTGTGCCGCTCGTGCCGGACGACCGTCGAGATCGACGGGCCGAACGTCGAGGCCTGGGCCACCAAGGTGGGTGCCTCGCACGGTTTCACCGACATCGAGCACACTATCGAGCTGTTCGGCACCTGTGCGGCGTGCCGGGCGGGCCTGGCCTAGCTCGCTCGAACCTCCCAGCTGTCGACCACCGCGTGCGGCAGCCGTTCTCGTAGCCCGCCCGGCCGGCCGTCCGCGTCTTGACACGGTGCGTTCGCGGTGGTGGTCCCGGCCGCCGTCTGCGCCTCGCCTATCGTCTGGGCATGCGATGCGTGCACATGATCGAGGAGTGGCCCCCGGAACATGCGGCCACGGCCGTGGTGTCCGCGGTTGGCGAGATCGTAGGTTCGAACGGCGACCTGGGGCGCAGCTACGCGCTCGCTTCCGTGACGAAGCTGCTCACCGCCTACGCGACCCTCGTAGCTGTCGAGGAGGGGGTGCTGGGGCTCGATGACGCGGCGGGGCCATCGGGTGCGACCGTGCGCCACCTCCTGGCGCACGCGTCGGGCCTCGACGTCGATCAGCGGACGGTCCGGTCGGCTCCCGGGAGTCGGCGGATCTACTCGAATGCGGGCTTCGAGGTGCTGGCCGAGTCCGTGGCGCAGCTGTCGGGCATCCCGTTTGCGGTCTACGTGCGCGAGAGCGTGCTGGGTCCGCTGGGGATGGACGCGACGACCTTCGATGGTTCGCCCGCGGCCGGGGCGACGTCGACCGTAGCCGACCTCGTCCGGTTCGTCGCTGAGCTTCAGAGCCCGGTGCTTCTCGACCCGAGCACGCTGGCGCAGGCGACGAACGTCGTCTTCCCCGGTCTGTCCGGTGTGCTGCCCGGTTTCGGGAGGCAGAACCCGAACGACTGGGGCCTGGGCTTTGAGATCCGGGACGGAAAGCTGCCGCACTGGACCGGCGCGACGAGTTCGCCGCGGACCTATGGGCACTTCGGACAGTCCGGGACCTTCGTGTGGGTGGACCCGGCCGTCGGTATCGCGTGCGTGACTCTCACGGACCGGGATTTCGGCGCGTGGGCTACCGAGGCGTGGCCGGCGTACGCCGACGCGGTGCTGGCCGAGCTGCGTGCCTGACGTCAGTGCTGGGGGTTCAGCCGGGACGGCCGGCGCGGGCGGAGCGAACGATCAGGACGAGGCCGACGAGCGCGAGGACCGGGCCGATGATCGCCCACATCGTGACTCCGGTCATGGCGCTCCCGGCGAGATAGCCGAGGCCTTGCAGCGTGAACACCGTCCCTATCATGACGAGCACCGCGCCGAGCGCGACAAGAGCTGACTTCCTCACGGCTGCCTCCGATGGTTGGGTTCTTCAGTGCGGGCGGAAAGGCGGAGCGTCGTGCGGAAGAACGCCACGACGTCGGCCAGTTCTTCCCAGCCGGCCCGCGCGGGCGTCGGCGGCCTGGTCGGACCACGCGGCGGCGAGCTCGGGAACGAAAGAGGTCGACGGCGGCGTCGTGGGACGGACGCTACGCGGCGCGGCGGATCAATGTCGGCCAGCTGGTCCAGGCGCGAGGGGTTGAGATGGCCGCGGAGCTTCGGTGTGAGGCGGACGACGCGAGGCGGTTCGAGTCGGCGTCCGCATCGGCTCACGTGCACCGAGACGACTAACGCGGGCGCGGTACGGCGCTACCCGCCGATGGGCGACGTCGGGACGTCGGGGGAGGGTGAGAATCGAGGCATGACGATCTCCGCCGCCACGTCCTCGCACACCGGAGCTCGGTCGTGCCGGTCGTCGATCCGGATGGCCGGGCTAGCCGACATTCCGGCGATCGCCCGGATCACCCAGGAGGGGCCTGTGGTCGCCGGTATCGAGCCCGAGGTCATGTCGGGAGCGACGCGCGTGCTGCTGACCCTCGTCGCGTTCGAGCACGGGTCACTGTGGGTGGAGCAGCTGGCCGACGGACGGATCGTCCGCGCCGTGACCGCGATTCCCGCGGCGCAGCTGCCGCCGCGGGAATCTGTCGTGCGCGACGTCGTCCACCAGCTGGGAGGCGCGGCCGCAGTGCCTCTCGACCCGGCCGGGTTGGGTCGGGCGCTCCTGGCCGAGCTGGCGGCCGTCCGACCGGCGTGGGTGCTGATGGAGATCTCGAAGGTGGCACCGCGGCAGACGGTTGATTCAGCCCTGCTCGAGGCTGCGCTGGAGTGGGTGCGGGCGCAGTTGGGCCCTGCGCGCGCGCCGGTGATGGTGCTGGCCGATTCCGTGGCCGAGCGCGCCGCGGCGCAGAGCCTCGGTTTCGTTGAACGACGAACGTGGGGCTATGGCTGGCCGTGGTGGCTCGGGGTGGCGGCACCGACGGCGGGCGCGACCGATGGCTGACGTCGACGGTTTCGGAGCGCAGCCGTGGTTCGTCGGGTCGGACGGCCCGGGCCCCGCTCGGCTGGTCGCGGGCATTGCGCTCGGCGTATCGGTGCCGGCGCTCGCGCTCGCCAGTGTCATCGGCAACCATGTGCCGATCGCGCGGGCCCTCGGCATCGTCGGGATCGCGCTCGTGGTGGGCGCCGGACTGACCTGTCGGGCCCGCTGGCCGCTCGGCGTCCTGTTCGTCGCTCTCGTCGGAGTGGTCGCGTCCGTGCTGGTCGACGAGGCGAATCCGCCGCTGATCGTTGCGAGCGAGATCGCGGTGTTCACGGTCGCGTGCCTGCGGCCGCGCCGCCTGGCGGCGGCGGCCGCGCTCGGCGCAGCGGTCGTGCTCTTCGGTGCTGTCAGGACCGACGCCACCGGGCCGATGACCGAACCCCGGATCCTGATCGTGGTGGTGTGGACCGCGCTGGCATTTGCGCTCGGCGTCGTGGTGCGCACGCAGCGGGCCTACGTCATGGCGCTCGCCGAACGTGCCCGGCGGGCGGACGAGACCCGCGAGCAGGAGGCGCGCACCCGGGTCGCGGAGGAGCGCGTGCGGATCGCTCGTGAGCTGCACGACGTGGTCGCGCATCACATCGCCGTGATCAGTGTCCACGCCGGCCTCGCGCGACGGGCGGTCGGTCGCGACCCCGCCACCGTGGATGCGTCCCTCGGGCACGTTCAGGAGGCGGCCCGCACGGTGCTGGACGAGCTGAGTGCCGTGCTGCGCGTCCTGCGCTCGAACGGTGTGTCCGAGCCCGTCTTGGAGCTGTTGACCGAGCCCGCGCCAGGCCTCGACCGGCTCGACGAGCTGCTGGCGACCTTCGCGACGACGGGCCTCACGGTGCGTACGAGAACAACCGGTCGACCGCGCGACATGGACCGGACCTGCGACCTGGCGGCGTTCAGGATCATCCAGGAGTCCTTGACCAATGCGTCGAAGCATGGTGCGGGCGGGCAGGCCGTGCTGAACCTCGTGCACTCAGCCGACGTCATCACCATCGCGGTCAGCAACCTCGTCAGGCTCGATCCGGACGCTTCCACCGGGGTCCGCGTGACCGCCGGGCACGGGCTGATCGGCATGCGTGAACGCGTGGCGGCCTGCGGGGGGTCGTTGACCGCGCAGCCAGACGGCCACGGGGTGTTCCGCGTGGTGGCGGTCATCCCGTACCAGCCGGTGCACCCACCGGGCACGACGACAAGGGCTGCGGATGAGCCGGGCAGGCCCCTCGGACGCATCCCGAGCGGAGGTCCTGGGTGATCCGGGTCTTGATCGCCGACGACCAGCCGCTGATCCGCGCGGGCCTGCGCGGGATCCTTGAGCTGGAGAGCGATCTGGAGGTGGTCGGGGAGGCGGCAACTGGCCGCGAGGCCGTGCGGCGGGTCCGGGACCGCGACGTGGATGTCGTCCTCATGGACATCCGGATGCCGGAGCTCGACGGGATCGGGGCGACGGCCGAGATCTGCGCCGACCCTGCCCTGAGGGACGTGCGGGTGCTCGTGCTGACCACGTTCGAGACCGACGAGCACATCGTGGCGGCCCTGCGCGCCGGGGCGAGCGGCTTCATGGGGAAGGGCGCCGAGCCGGAGGCGTTCGTCGAGGCCATCCACGTGGTCGCCCGCGGCGACGCACTGCTCTCCCCGACGGCGACCCGCGCACTCATCGAACGGTTCCTCGTGGAGCAGCCGACCGGTCAGGGCCGCGACCCCGAGCGGCTCCCGGCCACCCTCGACGAGCTCACCGACCGCGAGCGGGAGGTGCTGATCCTGGTCGGCGAGGGCTGGTCCAACGACGACATCGCGAACCGCCTGGTCATCTCCCGGCACACCGTCAAGACGCACGTCAACCGGGCGATGACGAAGCTCGACGCCCATGATCGTGCCCAGCTCGTGGTCATCGCGTACGAGAGCGGTCTACTGCACGGGCGGTAGGCGCGGCTGCTGAAGACACCGCACGCGGGCGATGCCGGTCGGGTCAGGCCCCGGCAGGATGAACTCCATGAGCAGCACACACCGCCTCCGGGCGTGTCCCCGATGATCCTCGTCGAGCACGTCACCAAGACCTACGGCAAGAAGACGGCCGTGAACGACCTGAGCTTCGCTGTCAACCCCGGCGTCGTGACCGGGTTCCTCGGTCCGAACGGGGCCGGCAAGTCGACCACGATGCGGATGATCGTCGGCCTGGACCACCCCGACAACGGGTCGGTGACCATCGACGGGAAGCCGTACCGCGACCACGTCGCCCCGCTGCACGAGGTCGGTGCGCTCCTCGAGGCACGCGCAATCCATCCCGGCAGGTCCGCCTACAACCACCTGCTCGCGCTCGCGACCACGACCGGCATCCCCCGCCGACGCATCACCGAGGTCCTCGACCTCGTCGGCCTGACGACGGTTGGTCGCAAGCGCGCCGGCGCCTTCTCCCTCGGCATGGGTCAGCGGCTCGGCATCGCGGCGGCCCTGCTTGCCGACCCTGACGTGCTGATCCTCGACGAGCCGGTCAACGGGCTGGATCCCGAGGGGATCGTGTGGATCCGCCGCCTGCTCAAGTCCCTCGCCGACGAGGGACGCACCGTCTTCATCTCCTCCCACCTGATCTCCGAGATCGCCCTGGTCGCCGACCACCTCATCGTCATCGGCCGGGGCGAGCTCATCGCCGACACCTCGGTGAGCGAGATGCAGCGCGCGGCGTCCGGCGTCGTCGTTCAGGTCCGCTCGCCGCGGGCCACCGAGCTCGCCCGCGTCCTGCTCGATGATGGCGTCACCGTCGAGACCGGGGACGAGCCCGGCGAGCTCCGGGTGAGCGGGCTCGACGCGGCCACGATCGGCGACCGGGCGCTCGCGGCCGGGCTGGCCATCCACGCCCTGATCCCCACGAAGGTCTCTCTCGAGGAGGCGTTCATGCAGCTCACCCACGACGCGGTCGAATACGAGCCGACCGTCCCCGGCCAAACCCTTCAGGAGGTGACCTCGCGATGAGCACCATCGTTGCCAACGTCGAGACCATCGCCGCCGCCTCCACGGGGCTGCGCAAGAAGTCCGAGATCCGCCACCTCAAGGTGACCCTGCCGCGCGTCGTGCGCTCGGAGTGGTTCAAGTTCACGAGCCTGCGCTCGTCGTGGATCACGATCGCCGTCGCTCTGGTGATCATCATCGGAATCGGCGCGCTGGCCACCGGGGTCGCGGCCGGAGACGTCACCTCCGCCCGACCCGGGGGCGGCGCGGGCGGGGGCGGCCGAGGCTTCGCCAGTGACCCGACGAGCCTGAGCCTCGCCGGCGCGGGGTTGGCGCAGATCATCCTGGGGATCCTCGGCGTCCTGGCGATCTCCGGGGAGTACTCCAGCGGCATGATCCGTGCCTCGCTCGCCGCCGTGCCACGTCGCCTCCCGGTGCTCTGGGGCAAAGCTCTGGTCATCGGTGTGGCGAGCCTGGTCGTTGCCGAGCTCGGGTCGCTCACCGCCTTCTTGCTCGGGCAGACGATCCTGAGCAACAGCGCGCACGTCTCGCTGTCCGGCACCGGAGTGCTCCGAGCCGTCCTGGGCACCGGTGCGTACATGGCCGCGATCGCCGTACTCGGGCTGGCGATCGGGGCGCTCCTGCGGCACGCCGCGGGCGCCATCGGGACCCTGTTCGTCTTGCTGCTTCTCGCGCCCGGCCTGCTGCCGGCCGTGCTCCCGACGAGCTGGTCCGACGCCATCGTGCCCTACCTGCCCTCGAACGCCGGGGCGGCCTTCACGTCCGTGACCCCGGCCGCCGGGTCCCTGTCCGCAGGCGCGGGGGCGGCGGTGCTGGTCGTGTGGATCGTCGTGCTGCTCGGGGGTGCGGCGATCTTGCTGAGGCGCCGTGACGCCTGAGTCGACACCCTGGCGAATCACCAGAACCGGGCGCCCGGCGTGCGCGACGCGTGGCCGACGGCAACGACCGCGCGCGGCGCTTCCGCGAGCGACTGGGCTCTCGCCCCACCGGCGAGCGGCAGGACCTGCCCGCCAACCCCTGGGTGGCGCGCTACGCCGTCGCCTTCCCGTGAGGGTGACGGGGCGGCTCGGCGGGGAGCTGGACGGGTTCGACGCCGAGCTCGCCGAGCAGCGCGAGAACCCGAGCCCTGATCTCGTCACGGATCGGGCGGACAGACTCGATGTCCTGGCCGGCCGGGTCGTCGAGCTTCCAGTCCTGGTAGCGCTTGCCGGGGAAGATCGGGCAGACGTCCCCGCAGCCCATCGTGATGACGACGTCGGACGCCTGCACCGCCTCGGTCGTCAGGACCTTGGGCCGCTGGTTGCGCAGGTCGATGCCGAGCTCGAGCATGGCGTCGACCGCGGCCGGGTTGATCTGGTCGGCGGGAATCGAGCCGGCCGAGCGGACCTCGACGGCCCCGCCGGACAGCGCGGACAGGAAGCCTGCCGCCATCTGTGACCGGCCGGCGTTGTGGACGCACACGAACAAGGCGCTAGGGCGGGCGGTGGTCGCGGGCATCGGGGTTCCTCGTCGTCGGTGGTTCGGGGCGGGGTGTGCGGTGGGTCGTCGGGTTCAGTGAACGGGCTGGCTGTGGTCGGGCAGCAGGTCGGCAAGGAGAGCGCGCACGCGGGCGTCGAGCTCGTCGCGGATGGCGATCACGCCCTCCGGCGAGGCCAGTGCCGGGTCGCCGACGATCCAGTCCGCGTACCGCTTGCCGGGCAGGATCGGGCAGACGTCGCCGCAGCCCATCGTGATGACGACATCGGCCGCGCGGACCGCGTCGTCGGTCAGGGGCTTGGGGTAGCCGACGTCGTCGGCGTCGTGCGCGAGACCGGCCAGGATGCCGCGGACGGCCGCGTGGACGTCGTCGGCGGGTGCCGACCCGGCCGAGCGGGCGACGACGGCGTCCCCGGCGTAGTGGTGCAGCAGCGCGGCGGCGAGCTGGGAGCGGCCGGCGTTTGCGACGCACACGAACAGCACCTGGGGCGGGCGCGGGGCCCGGGCGGATCGGCCCGCCCGCGTGATGTCGTCCAGGCGTTGCCGGGCGAACCGTTCGGCTGTCACGATCAGGTGTGCGCGGACCCCGGCCCCCCGGGCCAGCGCCGCGTAGGACTCCCTGACGGTGTGCGCAACCAGGTCGGTGCCGAGCGTCGGGTACCGCACCGTGAGCTCGCCTGCTATCCGGTCGAGCACGGCGTCGGCGTTGGTGAGACCCGGGGGTTCGGGCCTGAGTTCGACGGCGGACACCGTGCCCGGCGCGAAGGACTCGAGCAGCGCGCTGACGGCGCGGCGCGCTTGGGGGGCGACGCTGTAGAAGACCCAGGTGGCCCGCCGCTGGGAGGTCAGCAGGCCGACGTCCTTGAGCACCCTGAGGTGGTGGGAGACGGTCGGCTGGGTGACTTCGGCGACGGTGGCGATGTCGCACACGCACGCCTCGCCGGTCGGACTGGTGGCGATGAGGGACAGCATGCGCAGCCGCAGCGGGTCCGCCAGCGCCTTGAGCGTGGCCGCGACGTGCGTGGCGGCGCCGGCGCTCATGGCGTGGTCTCCGGGCCGGGTGGGGAGGGTGGTCGTCGAGGACGGTGCCGCTGCGCTCATGCTGGCCTCCGCTGGGCTAATTCGATCTCTGTCTATATTGACATATATCTAACCAGCAGTCCAGTGAACACGGTCGTCGGCCGAGATCCATTGACCGCTTCGTGACGTCTCGTGCGGTCAGGCGGTGAGCTGGCGCAGTCCGTCGGTGCCGACGGGAACCCGTGGGACCCAGGGCACGACCGCCGGCGGACGCGGGCTGGACCGGGCGATCTCGGTCAGCCAGCGGATCTCTTGCCCGGCGCGGGCCCGCAGCACCGGGTCGGTGGTCGGGGTGGCGGAAAGGGCGCTGTTGACGACCCAGATGTACGGCTGGAGGCCCGCGCGGGCCAGGTCCGCCTGGAGGCCCTGCGCCTCGTGGACGGGGGTCGCCTCGGGCAGCGCGACGAGCACGATGCGGGTGTGCTCGGAGTCGCTCAGCGAGCCGAAGAGCCGGCCGGCCGCACCGTCCTGCCCGGTCTGCTGGAACGTGGCCTGGCGCGCGAAGGTCACCGAGGACTGCAGGAGCAGCAGAGTGTGACCGGTGGGTGCGGTGTCGATGACCACGTAGCGGCCGTCGGCGTCGGCGATGGTCCGCGCGAACGCGTGGAACACCGCGACCTCCTCGGTGCACGGGGAGCGTAGGTCCTCCGTGAGGAGGTCGAGCGCCGCGGGCTCGAGCTGGGCGCCCGCGGTCCCCAGGACGTGGGCGGTGTAGCGGGCGGTCTCGGCGACCGGGTCGATCCGGGTGAGGGTCAGGTTCGCGGGCGGGTCGGGCAGGACGTCGCGCACGTGCGCGGCGGGGTCGGTGGTCGTCAGGGAGACCGGCAGGCCGCGGTCGGCGAGCGCGAGCGCGATCGCGGCCGCGATCGTCGTCTTGCCCACACCTCCCTTGCCCATGGTCATGACGATGCCGGGCCCGGACGACGCGACGGCGTCGACCAGGTGGCGCAGGGTCGTGCCCTCGAAATCGGGCAGCGTGGCAACGCTCGCGGCGACGGGCTTCTCGGGGTGCAGGGCGGCCCGCAGACCGTCGACGCCCATCGGGGCGCGGGGGAGCAGCGGAACGGTGTCGATCGACAGCGCCTGCGCCAGTGCTGCGGGCAGGTCCGCCACCGCGCTCTGCTCGCGGTCTTGGCGGGCGATCGCGATGGCGTCGCCGGTGTCGTGGGCGGTGAAGACCCCGTTGACGATCAGCCGCTGGTTGGTCATGGCGAGCTCGCCGAGCTCATGGGCGGCCCGGGCGGCCTCGGCCAGCGCGGCGGGTTCGGGCCGGGTCACCAGGATCATCGTGGTCAGGTCCGGGTCGCGCAGGGTGGCCAGGCTGCCGGCGTAGGACTCCTGGGCCTGACCCAGGGCCGAGACCGGGCCCACGCACGTCACTCCGGCGGTGTTCGTCTCCAGGAACCCCGTCCACGCGGCAGGAAGGCTCAGCAGGCGCAGGGTGTGGCCCGTCGGCGCGGTGTCGAACACGACGTGGTCGTACCTCGCGGCGATGTCGGGGTCGGTCAGCAGTGCCACGAACTCGTTGAACGCCGCAACCTCGACCGTGCAGGAACCGGAGAGCTCCTCCTCGATCGAGGACACCGCGGCGGCGGGCAGGATCCCCCGGTAAGGGCCGACGACGCGTTCGCGGTACTCGGCTGCCGCGGCGGCCGGGTCGATGTTCACCACGTCCAGGCCGGCCACACCAGGTACACCCACCGGCACCGATCCGCTCACCTCACCCATGCCGAACACCTCGACCAGGTTGCTGGCCGGGTCGGTCGAGACGATGAGCACCTTGCGTGCGGCGTCGGCAAGCGCGATGGCGGTCGCGGCGGCGCAGGACGTCTTGCCCACCCCGCCCTTGCCGGTGAAGAACAGATACCGCGTCGGGGCAGCCAGGACGGCGGTGAGGATCTGACCGGGCTCGACGAGCGGTCGCAGGTCGGTCGGGGCGGTGGTCACCTCAGCAGCAGCCCGAACCGCCGCAGCATCCGTCCGCCATCGGCAGCGACGCCTTCGAGCTCGCGGTCGGGACGGCAGCCGGGGTCAGGCCTGCCCAGGCCGAGATCTGGTCACGCGCCGGGTAGGCCCCGGTGGACCTGAGCACGCCGTCGACGACGATCGCGGGCAGTGCTCCGGTGCCGGCGGTCTCGAGCGCAACCCGTACTGCCTCGTTGGCGACGAACTTGCCCGGCTCCTGCGAGAGCGTCGCGCGCTCGACCACGACGCCCTGGGCCGCGAGCCACTCGATGTCGGCGGCGAACCGGGACAGGGTCGGGTCCACGTCGGTGCCGCACACGCCCGTCGAGCAACACATCGCCGGGTCGAAGATCTGCACCGTTGCCATGTCAAGCTCCTTATATTGATCTCTGTCGATGTTCTATGTCCATGATGGCATCACCGGGTGTGAAGGTCAAAGCTCTGCGGTCGGCCCTCGACTCCCCGAGCGCGGATTGGGCCAGTTGATGCTGTGGGTCCTGATCCGTTCGGCGTCCGTGGTGAGTTCGGCGTCCGCGTTGGTGCGGACCGGGTGCTGCCCTGGTGGTGTCAGGTCGAGATCTGTGCACGGGTCCATGAAGTACTGCATCAGCCAGCGTTAATATCAAAGTCGGCTGATGTGAGGTAGCGTGACGTCATGAGTGAGGCTGTCCTGGCGTGTGGTGCGTCTGAAAGTCCGGCTGCGCCGGCGGCGCAGGTTGCGTTGGCGGCGCAGTTCGCCTTGCTCGCCGATCCGTTGCGCCTGCAGATCGTCGGATCACTCGAGCACGAGCAGCTGTGCACCTGCCACCTGATGGAGATCACCGGGGCCAAGCAGACCACCGTCAGTCATCATCTGCGCATCCTGCGTGAGGCCGGCGTCGTGCTCTACGAAGCCGAGGGGCGCTTCACGTGGTACCGCCTGGCACCGGGGGCCTTCGCCGATGGGCTGATGCGCCTGCAGGGCATCACGACCCGCTGCGAGGACGCCCGCCGACTGCGCGCGGCCGACGCTCCCTGACCACCCGAGGGAATGCCGCTCGCTTCATCCGGAGCCGACACCCTGACTGGCACCGTGGCACCGCGGGTTCAGGTACCCGGTGGGGTATCCTGGCATCAACGCGACGAAGGGAGCGGTCATGGAGCTCGACCCGAACGAGATGGGCAAGGTCATCAACCGCCTCAAGCGCGCGCAGGGGCAGCTCGCCGGTGTTCTGCGGATGCTCGAGGAGGGCCGAGACTGCGAGGACGTCGTCATGCAGCTGTCGGCCGTCAGCCGGGCCCTGGACCGGGCCGGCTTCGCAATCATCGCGACGGGCATGCGGCAGTGCCTGGTCGAGTCCGACGGCACGGGGACGCTGAACGTCCAGAAGCTCGAGAAGCTCTTCCTCTCGCTCGCCTGAGCGACCGTCCTCGGTCTCAGGGGGCCCGGTCGGGGGCTGCGAGGTTCGGTCCCGAGGATGGCGGCGAGGGTGCCGAGCGGCACGGGCACGTGCGGCCCACGCGCAGGATCTGTCTCAGAGAGCTGGGATCCGAGCACGACGACCGGGGTGTGCGGGCCGCGCCGATCGGTCAGCCGGCGGTGAGCAGTACTCAGCGCCTCGATACCCCCAAGGGGTATGATGGACTGGAGGGTTCGCGCGAGTAGGTGGTCCGGAGCGTGAACCGTTGCATCCCTGAAGACGGACCCTTGGCTGAGGAGATCGACTGTGACAAGCACCAGATATGCCGTTGTCGGGATGACGTGCGGGCACTGCGTGGCTGCCGTGACGGGCGAGGTCACGAAGATCGACGGCGTGACCGGCGTCGAGATCGAGCTCGTCGCGGGTGGCGAGTCCCAGGTGACGGTCACCAGCACCGCACCCCTGACTGAGGAGTCCGTCCGCGCGGCCGTGGACGAGGCGGGGTACGAGCTCACCCGCGCGTCGGCGTGAGCGACGCGGGTCGTCTTGCCGGCTTCGGGCTCGTTCTGGTGGTGGCTCTGGGTATCGGGTTGGGTGTCGGGTCCGCCGTCGGCCCGCTCGACACCGGGGGGAGACCGACGGTGGTCGAGCACAGTGGCACCGACCTGCCCGCCGGGCACGGTGCGATGGAGACGGAGACGGGTCAGTGAGCCAGACGATCGAGCTCGAGATCGGTGGAATGACGTGCTCGTCGTGCGCGGCTCGGATTGAGAAGCGTCTGAACCGGATGCCGGGGGTCGAGGCGAGCGTCAACTACGCCACCGAGAAGGCGAAGGTCGCCCTTCCCGAGGGCACCACGGTCGAGGACGCGATCGCGTCGATCGAGGCCACCGGCTATGCCGCGCACCTGCGCGAACCGGCCCGGCCCGCCGGGGGTGGGGCGCAGGCGGGGCCGGTGGACGAGGCCGCGCCGCTGCGCCGCCGGCTGGTCATCTCGGCGGTCCTGGCCGCGCCGGTGGTGCTGCTGTCGATGATCGAGCCGTTGCAGTTCGACAACTGGCAGTGGCTGTCGTTGACCCTGGCCGCACCGGTCGTCGTCTGGGGCGCGTGGCCCTTCCATCATGCTGCGTGGACCAACGCCAGGCACGCGGCGGCGACCATGGACACCTTGATCAGCGTCGGGGTCCTGGCCGCCTTCGGGTGGTCCTTGTTTGCGCTGTTCTTCGGCGCGGCCGGTACCACGGGCATGCGGATGGCTTTCAACCTCACGCCCCAGCGAGCGGGCGGCTCGGGCGAGATCTACCTGGAGGTCGCCTCGGCTGTCACGGTGTTCATCCTGCTCGGGCGGTATCTCGAGGCCAGGGCCAAGAAGCAGTCGGGCGCTGCCATGCGGGCGCTGCTGGAGATGGGCGCCAAGGACGTGGCCGTCCTGCGTGACGGCGCCGAGGTCCGCATCTCGGTCGACCGGCTCGCCGTGGGGGACGAGTTCGTCGTGCGCCCCGGCGAGAAGATCGCCACCGACGGGCAGGTCCTCGAAGGTGCGTCAGCCGTCGACGCATCGATGCTGACCGGTGAGCCGGTCCCCGTCGAGGTCGGCCCCGGCGACACTGTCGTGGGCGCCACGGTCAACGCCGGCGGGAGGCTGGTCGTGCGAGCCACCCGCGTGGGCGGGGACACCCAGCTCGCCCAGATGGCCCGCCTGGTCGAGGATGCCCAGACGGGAAAGGCGCCGGTCCAGCGTCTGGCCGACCGGGTTGCCGCTGTCTTCGTACCGATCGTGATCTGCTTGTCGGTCGTAACGCTGGGCTTCTGGCTCGGCGCCGGGACCGGTGGGGAGATGGCGTTCACCGCCGCGGTGGCGGTGATGATCATCGCCTGCCCGTGCGCGCTGGGACTGGCAACGCCGACCGCCCTGATGGTGGGCACCGGGCGCGGTGCGCAGCTGGGCATCCTGATCAAGGGCCCGCACATCTTGGAGTCCACCCGCCGCGTGGACACCATCGTGCTGGACAAGACCGGCACAGTCACCACCGGCAAGATGCGCCTCGTCGACGTCGTCCCGACCGCCGACACCGACGCCGACCTCGTGCTGCGGCTCGTCGGGGCGCTGGAGGACGCGTCCGAGCACCCCATCGCTGCCGCGATCGCCACCGGCGCACGGGAGAAGGTTGGTGATCTGCTGGTGGTGGAGTCTTTCGCGAGCAGCCAGGGCCTGGGCGTCTCGGGGGTCGTCGACGGGCGCGCGGTCGCGGCCGGGCGGATCGCCTGGATGGCCGAGCAGTGGGCGCAGGAACTGGACGCGAGCCTGACCGCCGCCCTCGATGTGGCCGAGTCCGCGGGGCGCACGGTCGTGGCGGTGGGCTGGGACGGGCAGATCCGGGGTCTGGTTGTGGTCGCGGACACTGTCAAGGCGACCAGTGCCCAGGCCGTGGCTGAGCTCAAGGTCCTCGGGCTGCGGCCGGTCCTGCTCACGGGGGACAACGCCCGGGCCGCCCGCTCGATCGCCGCCGAGGTGGGGATCGACGAAGTCATCGCCGAAGTGATGCCCGCCGACAAGGTGAAGGTCATCCGTGACCTGCAGGCCCAGGGTCGGGTTGTGGCTATGGTCGGTGACGGTGTCAACGACGCCGCCGCGCTGGCTCAGTCCGACCTCGGCATCGCCATGGGCACGGGCACGGACGTGGCGATCGAGGCCAGCGATCTCACGCTCGTGCGCGGGGACCTGCGCACTGCCGTGGATGCGGTGCGCTTGTCCCGCCGCACCCTGTCGACGATCAAGGGCAACCTGTTCTGGGCATTCGCCTACAACGTGGCCGCGATCCCGCTCGCTGTGGCCGGGTTGCTCAACCCTCTCATCGCAGGCGCCGCAATGGCCTTCTCCTCCGTCTTCGTCGTCAGCAACAGCCTGCGACTGCGACACTTCCGAGCCGTATCAACGGTTCTCGCGACGACGTCGGCCGCGACCGGTCACCGCGACGACAGCCCCGTTCCGATCGCCGCGTAGCGGTCGAGGAGTGCACAGCCGACAGCAGTCCTGCTCGGCCACCACCACGACCACCGGTGCCAGGGCAGGGGGAGCTGCCCACGGGCGGTCGTGCCACCCGAGGTCCTCCCCTGTCGCGCTGGACCGTCGCAGGCGCCCGGTCGTCGTCAGGCACCGGGCTGGTCATCGGTCGTCTGGAATACTGTTCGTGGCGTCACGTTATACCCCGTAGGGTATAGAGCAACCGCAAGGAGACACCGTGTCCACCGTCAAGCTGACTGCGAGCACCTTCGAGCAGACCGTCCGGGGCAACACCATCGTCCTGGTCGACTTCTGGGCTGCGTGGTGCGGGCCGTGCCGGATGTTCGCCCCGGTGTACGAGAAGGCCTCCGAGCAGCACCCCGATGTCGTCTTCGGCAAGGTCGACACCGAGGCCGAGCAGGCTCTGGCCGCTCAAGCCGACATCACGTCGATCCCGACGCTGATGGCGTTTCGGGAGAACGTGCTCGTGTTCTCTCAGCCGGGCGCGCTGCCGGCGGCCTCGCTCGAGCAGGTCATCAGCGGGGTGCAGGAGCTCGACATGGACGACGTCCGGGCTCAGATCGCTGCGCAGCAGCCCGTGTCTTGAGCACCGCGACTGCGAGGATGTCGTCATGCAGCTGTCGGCCGTCAGCCGTGCCCTGGACCGGGCCGGATTCGCGATCATCGCCACTGGTGTACGCCAGTGCCTGGTCGCGTCCGACGGCAAGGAGGCGTTGCATGTGCCCCAGCTCGAGAATCTCTTCCTCGCGCCCGCCCGAAAGGTGATCACCCCGATGGACGCTGCCGGCTGGGACGCGCGCTACGCCACCGACGAGCTGATCTGGACGGCGGAGCCGAACCGCTGGCTGGTGGAGACCCTCGCCGACCTGCCGCCTGGCGTCGCCCTCGATCTGGGCGCCGGCGAGGGGCGCAACGCGTTGTGGCTCGCCCGGCGCGGGTGGGACGTGACAGCGGTCGACTTCTCGGCCGAGGCGATCCGCAAGGGGCGAGCCGTGCAAGCGGCGCACGCGCGCGAGACCGTCCCGCGCCTCACCTGGGTCCACGCCGACCTGCTCTCCTACGTCCCCGCCTCACGGTCGTGCGCCGCGGTCGTGGTGACGTACATCCACCTGCCCGCCGTGGCCCGGCGCGCGCTCGTGCGGACCGCCGCCGACGCCCTCGCGATCGGCGGCGTGCTGCTCGTCGTCGGCCACGACCAGACGAACCTCGCCGAGGGCGTCGGTGGCCCGTCCGACCCCGCGGTGCTGTTCACGGCCGGTGACATCGTCGCCGACCTGGTCGGCCTTGGCGGTCTGGAGATCCGACGTGCCGAACGCGTCGAGCGGCCCGTCGGGACCGACGGCCAGGTGGCCCTCGACGCGCTCGTCGAGGTGGCCCGCGCCTCGTGAGCCGCTGCGCATCAAATACCCCATGGGGTATACTGAGTACTCCCGACCGACCACTCGAGGAGTGACCCATGTGTAGTCCCGCCCGGTGCGCACGCTGCGGAAAGACCACCTGGACCGGTTGCGGCATGCATGTCGATGCCGTCATGGCCGGCGTCCAGCCGGCACAGCGGTGCACCTGCCGCTGATCGGCCGGCGGGCCGGGCTTGCCGCGATCCCTACCGGCTCGACCGGGCTGCGGCAGTGGTTGTCGAATCCGAGCACCTGGTCACAGCCGCGGGTGGACGGCCTTGAGGGTGAGCCATCCGCCGGAGAGGTTGCGGGCGGTGAACCCCTCGCCGAGCAGGACGCGGGTGGCGAGGTAGGAGCGCACGCCGCTCTCGCAGTGCACGCTGATCTCGCGCCCCTCGGCCGCCCGGCGCACCTCGTCCAGGCGCGCTCGCAGCTCGAGGTGTGGGATGTTCAGCGCGCCGTCGAGGTGGCCGGCGGCGAACTCGGAGCGTGAGCGCACGTCGAGCACGAGGGTCGTGGCTATGACCCTGCCCAGGTCGTCGGCGTGCCACTGCGGCATCGTGCCGTCGAGGACGTTCTGGGCCACGAACCCGAGCATGTTCACCGCGTCCTTGGCCGAGCCGTAGGGCGGGGCGTAGGCGAGCTCGAGCTCGGCCAGATCATCTGCTGTCATGCCGGCCCGGATGGCCGTGGCAAGGACGTCGATGCGCTTGTCCACCCCCGCGCGACCGACCGCTTGGGCGCCGAGCAGCGTGCCGTCGGAGCCGAAGCTAGCGACCAGGTGCACCGTCTCCGAGCCGGGATAGTAGCCCGCGTGGTGTCCTGCGTGGATGCGCACCACCTCGTGCGCGATCCCGGCCCGGCGCAGGGTGGCCTGGTTCGCCCCGGTGGTCGCCGCGGTGAGGTCGAAGACCCGCACGATCGCCGTGCCCAGGACAGCGGCCTGGGGGGTGGTGCGCCGCCCGCAGATCGAGTCGGCGGCGCGCCGGCCCTGGCGGTTGGCCGGGCCGGCCAGCGGCACCGGGCCGGTTGCGCCGGTGATCGCGTGGGTGACCTCGACGGCGTCGCCGACCGCCCAGATGCGCCAGTCGGACGTGCGCTGGTTGGCATCGACTCGGATCGCGCCGGTCGGCCCGAGATCCAGACCGGCCGCCCGGGCGAGTGCGCTCGCGGGACGTACGCCCACGTTCACGATGACGAGGTCGGCGGCGAGGGTTGCGCCGTCGGACAAGGTGACCGTGACCCCACCGGCCGAGCCGGTCTCGCTCGACGCCACGACGGCTTCAAGGGTGTCGACCGGGGTGACGGCCTGCGCCGAGACACCCAGGTGGAGGTCGACCCCATGTTTGGTGAGCTCGTCGCTGAGCAGCGGTGCGAGCTCGGCGTCGATCGGCGGTAGGACGTGGTCAGCCAGCTCGACGAGGTGGACCTGCAGACCCCGGGAGGTGAGCGCCTCCACCGCCTCGAGGCCGATGAACCCGGCACCGATGACGACGGCGTGCGGGGCGGGTGCGTCGACCGGACGACCGGCAAGCAGGCCCTCGATACCGTCGCGCAGGGCGTCGACGTCGGGCACCGTGCGCAGGGCGTGCACGGCGGGGTGGTCCAGCCCGGTGATCGGTGGACGCGCGGCTACCGCACCGGGCGCGAGCACCAGGGCGTCGTATGGCAGGAGGTAGGTGCTCTCCGCGGTCTGGACGGCCACCTCTTGGGCTCTGCGGTCGATCTCCGTGACCCGGTGACCGGTCCGGACATCGAGGTTGAGCGACGCGGCCAGGGACGCGGGCGTGTGCAGCAGCAGCGCGTCCCGCCGGGCGATCTCACCGGACAGGTGGTACGGCAGACCGCAGTTCGCGAACGAGACGTAGTCGCCCTGCTCCAGGACGACGATCTCGGCGTGCTCGTCCAACCGGCGCGCGCGGGCCGCGGCACTCATGCCCCCGGCAACGCCCCCGACGATCACGATCCTCAGGTGGTTCGGGGTAGGGCCGGGCCGGGTGGTGGCGGTCATCGACGGACCTCCCCACCGGCGCGCTGCCAGGCGGACATCCCGCCCGACAGGCTCGCCGCGTCGTACCCGAGCCCCCGCAGGTGCTTGGCCGCGGTGCGCGAACGCATCCCGCTGGCACACATGACGACGACTGGACGACCCTGGTGCAGACGGCCCGCGGCCTGGTCGATCTGCGCCAGGGGGATGTGCAGGGCCCCCGGCGCGTGTCCGGACCTCCATTCCTCGCGCTCCCGCACGTCCAGGAGGGTCGCGCCATCTCGGACCAGCTCCACGGCGTGCGCCGCGTCGACCTTCGAGCCGAGGCGGCCGTCGGCGGGCCTGCTGCCGAAGAGGCGATGCAGTCGGTCGAGGACGATGTGGGTGTGGTCGGGGGTGGATGAGGTGCTCAAGGTGGACTCCGTTCGTCACGCGATAATACCCTAGGGGGTATTTGTCTGGCGCACATGGGACTCTCGTCAGGCCTGGTGGCGGTGGTCCGGAGACTAGATGAAAAGGAGCTGGGCGCCGTCGGTCTTCTCGATGAAGTCGGTGGCGCTGATGATGCCTTCGACGTCTTCGTAGAGGTCCGCCTCGCCGAGGTGGTTCATGTCGGCCGACATCCGGCAGGCCCAGAGGTGCCCGCCCGAGGCCACGATCTGCTCCAGGAACTCGGGAACTTCGGGCACGTTGAGGTCAGCGATGGACTTCTTCAGCTTCGAGGTCGCCATGGCCGTCATCCCCGGGAGGCCGCCCAGGCCCTGGGGCATGTGGGTGGCGGTGTTGCCGAGCATCGTGAACTTCAGGTCACCCATGGTCTTCTTGTTGATCATGTCGAAGCCCCAGAAGGTGAAGAACAAGTGCACCTCGACGCCCTCGCCGAGGGCCGCGTTGGCGAGGATCAGTCCCGGGTAGGCCATGTCCAGGCTTCCCTTGGAGCAGATGATGGCGAGCTTGCGACCGGCGCCGGCCTCGTTGTCGAAGCTGGGGACGATGGCCGGTTCCGTGTTGGTGGTCATGACGAGCCTTGCCTTTCGAGTGGAGTGGTTAGACGCAACCCTGCGGCTTGGGCAGACCGGCGATGTAGGCCATCTTCTTTGCGGGCTTCTGCGGGAACAGGGCGAACAGCTGCTTGACCGGGACGCCGCCAAGGGTCGAGACGCGGCGCAGGGTCGCGGTCTCACCCTGGGCGTCGAAATCCTTGCGCAGGAACCTCAGGACCTTCCAGTGGTCGTCCGTGAGCGTGATGCCGATCTGGGTGGCGAGCACGTTCCCGAGGTCCTCGTCCCACTCGGTCGGGTCCGTGAGGAAGCCCTCCTCGTTGACGTGGATCTGGTGGCCGTTGAGCGTGGTCACGGGCATGGCAGTCTGTCTCCTCTACTTGGTGGTGGTCGTCGCTCTGGTCTTGCCGACCATGGACATGTGGGTCGAGATCGGCATCCGACGGCCGCGAAGCAGGACGTTCCAGTAGATCCACCGGAACGCGAGCTTGCCGAGGTGGTTCGCCCGGGTCTCCTTGAGCAGGTCCATCGGGCCGACCACCGGCAGGGGGAACTTGCCCAGCAGCGGCTCGGTGTCGTAGTTGAAGTCGATCAGCAGGCCCTTGCCGTTGCCGGTCTCGATGAAGCAGTTGGCGTGACCGTCGAAGGAGCCGGTCATCGGCTTGCCGGCGATGAGCTCCAGGAAGTTGGCGACGAAGATCTCGACCGAGAAGTGCGCGACCGACCCTGCCTTGGATGCCGGGATGTCGGAGGCGTCGCCCACGGCGAAGACGTTGGCGTGGGCGCTGGACTGCAGGGTGTGCTTGTCGACTGCGACGTAGTTGAGCTCGTCACCCAGACCGGAGCGGGCGACGAAGTCGGCGCCCATGTTGAGCGGGATCGTGACCAGCAGGTCGAAGGGCACCTCGCGCTCGTCGTAGGAGACCAGCGTCTTGTTCTCGACGTCGATGTGCTCGACGAGGAAGTCGGACTCCACCGCGATCTTGCGATCCTCGAGCATGGAGCCGAGGCGCTCGGAGGAGATCGGCTTGGTGAAGGCGCCGGGCAACGGTGTCACATAGACCATCTCGACCCGGTCGCGCAGACCGTGTTCGCGCAGCCACGCGTCCGCCAGGAAGGTGAACTCCAGCGGGGCGACCGGGCACTTGATCGGCATGTCGGTGATGTGCACGACGAGCCGGCCGTGGTCGAAGGTCTCGAGCGCCTTGGTCAGAGCTACCGATCCCTCAAGGGTGTAGAAGTCGAAGATGCTGCGCTGCCACTCGTCGCCGAGCATGCCGGGGGTCTGGTCCGGTCGGGGGGTGGTGCCCGACGCGATGACCAGGTAGTCGTAGGTCAGGGTCCGCCCGCCGACCAGGGTCACCGTGTTCGCCGGTGCGTCCACTCGGTCGACGTCGCCGATCACGAAGTCCACGCCATCGGGCAGGAAGGCGTGGCGCGAGCGGGTGATCTGCTCGGGGGAGAGCATGCCGAAGGGCAGGAACAGGTACCCCGGTTGGTAGGGGTGGACGTCGTCGGCGTCCACGACGGTGATGCTCCACTCGGCCGAGTCGAGACGGCGTCGCAACTTGTTCACGATCATCGTGCCGGCGGTGCCTGCACCCAGCACCAGTAGTCGCTTCTTCACGGCTTGCTCCTTGGATCTTCGGTGATGTCCCATTGCTGTCTACCACGTTAGGAAGCGACCGACGTCTCGGTCCAAGACCAAGGTCCCGGTTACCCCATGGGGTATTTACTGCGAAGCCGGTCCAAAGGGAGGCAGGGTAGGTCGTAGGACCGCAGGGTGCTCGAAACCTGCGCACGCCTGTCGCACTTCCGAGCGGCGATCGAGGGGAGACAGATGATGACCAGTGGTAGCGGCACGAAGGGCGACCCGTGGGTGCTCACGACGGCGCCGGGCACATCGGAGTACGCGATGTTCAAGGACGAGCAAGCGGATCCGCCGGTCCTGGTCTGCCAGGTCGGCTCGACGACCCTCAAGTACGACCTGCGGGCCATCGAGGACCTGCACGCATGGCTGCTCGCGCAGCCCGACTGGGTGGACCTGGGCGCCGCTGACGAGAAGAAGCCCGCGGCGGACGGGACCGTGGAGGCGTGGGGGCGCTCGCCGGACAATCCGGTGGGCGGCTGGTACGGCCTGCGCAACGGCTACCGCGGCCGGTTCGGCATGTACCTACCACCTCTGCTGGAGGCACTCGGCCTAGCGGAACTTACCCACGACCCCCGCAACAACCGCATCCGCGCCGTCTAGGCCGCGCCCGCTGTGCCCGGGCCTGACGACCTGGTCGCAGTGGACCAGAACCTTCACCGCCACCCCGAACTGGCCTTCCGCGAAACCCGCATCGGCGCGATCGTGGCCGACCGGCTCAGGTGGCACGGATTCGAGGTCACCGCCGGCGTGGGCCGGACCGGCGTCGTCGGGCTGTTGCGCAACCGCGCCGGTCCGGACGGCGCTCCTGCGCGCCGACATGGACGCTCTGCTCGTGCTCGAGCGCACGGAACAGCCCTACGTGAACGGCGTCGGCCCTCGGCGCGGATGGCACCGAAGTGCCCGTCATGCACGCGTGCGGACACGACATGCACGTGGCGGTCCTGGCGGGACTTCCCGCTCTGGTCGTCGATCCCGGCCCCGTGACCGGCAGCGAGGACGGCTCAGGCGGCTGGCGCACTCTGCGTGTTCTGGCTGCTCGGTGGCGCTGACTCGGCCGGGTTCGGCGGAGCGACGGGTGTTGGCGACATCGCGGCCCGGGTCGCGACCCTGCCGTCCAACCACTCCTCGCTGTACGCGCCGGTGATCGAGCCGACGTTGACCAGCGGGGTCGGCGCCCTGGTCGCTGCGGCTCGCGCTCCCGCGCACCTCAGAGGTGCCGCGGCCGAGGTTCCGGTCGGGCCGCGGTCGTGGCCCCACCCGACAATCCTGCGACCAAGGTCCCTAGAGCACGCTCTTGCGGACGTGGAAGCGTGGAAGGGACTCAACGGGGGAGGTTGCTCATGGCCGACGAAGTGCGGCTTCTTGATCTGGACGGACTCCAAGGGCTGATCGATGTCCTGGGCGCTCGGGGCTATGCCGTCATGGGACCCACCATCCGTGACGGTGCGATCGTGCACGCACCGGTGCATACGATCGACGACCTCCCCCGCGGCTGGGGTGACGAGCAGGACGCCGCGCACTACCGGCTCCGGCGCCGTGACGACGACGCGATCTTCGGGTACGCGGCCGGCGCGCAGTCGCCCAAGCCGCTCGTGTTCCCTGCCGAGGAGCTCATCTGGCGTGGGCGACGCACCGGTGAGGAGTTCACCGTCAACGAGGCCGGACCGGACGGACCTGACGGCGTCGACGACAGGGCCGGGGCAGCGTCCGCCGCGCCGTACGCCCTGCTGGGGGTGCGGTCGTGCGACCTGCATGCGCTCGCCATCCACGACGTCGTGCTGCTCGGCCGCGACCACACCGACGTCCGCTATGCCGCTCGTCGGGCCGGGGCCTTTGTCGTCGCCGTAACCTGCTCCAGCCCCGGGGGCACCTGCTTCTGCGCGTCGATGGGCACCGGGCCGCACCCGGAAGCCGGGTACGACCTGGCCCTGACCGAGCTGCTCGACGGCGGTCCGCACCGGTTCCTCGTCGAGATCGGCACCCCCCGCGGGGCCGAGGTCCTGGCCGCGGTGCCGACCAGTGCAGCGCCCGCAGCCGACGTGCAGGCGGCGGACGACGTCACGGCCTGGTCCGTCGCACACATGGGGCGCACCCTCGCTACGCAGGGGCTGAAGGAGGTGCTGTACGCCAATGCGGAGAGCCCGCGCTGGGATGACGTCGCGTCCCGGTGCCTCGCGTGCACGAACTGCACGCTCGTGTGTCCCACCTGCTTCTGCACGTCGGTCGAGGACGTCGCCGACCTCACGGGTGACGTGGCCGAACGACGCCGGGTGTGGGACTCGTGCTTCGCCGAGGACTTCTCCTTCATCCACGGTGGAAGCATCCGGCCCGAGATCCGGTCGCGGTACCGGCAGTGGATCACCCACAAGCTCGCAGCGTGGGTGGACCAGTTCGGCATGTCCGGGTGTGTCGGTTGTGGTCGGTGCATCACCTGGTGCCCTGCGGCGATCGACATCACGGCGGAGGCCGCAGCGCTGCGGTGGACCGCACAACCCGCCGTCGGCAAGAGCTAGTCCCAACCCTTCGCACCGGAGCGTCCTATGACCAGCCTCGTCGAAAGCCTCTACCCCGGCCGAGCTGCCGCGTCCGCCGCCGCGCCCGACGACCCGATGATGCCGCGCCGCTACCGGATCGACCACACCCGGCAGGACACCCGGGACACGTTCACGCTCGAGCTCGAACCGGTGGACGGGCCGCCGATGGCCTACACCGCCGGGCAGTTCACGATGCTCGATGCGTTCGGGGTCGGGGAGGTGCCGATCTCGATCAGCGGGGATCCCGCCCGGGACGGTCCGCTCGAGCACACGATCCGTGACGTCGGCGTTGTCACGCATGCGCTCATCACCGCCCCGACGGGCACGGTGCTGGGCGTCCGGGGGCCCTTCGGCACCTCCTGGGACGTGTCCGGCGGTGCGGGCGGTGACGTGGTGTTCGTCGCCGGCGGCATCGGACTGGCCCCGCTGCGGCCCGCGATCTTGGATCTGATCGCCCATCGGGACCGGTACAACCGGGTCGTCCTGCTGTACGGAGTACGCACGCCGGAGGACATCCTGTTCGGGGACGAGCTGCGCACCTGGGCGCGGCAGCACGGGATCGTCGTCGAGGTCACCGTCGACAACGGGCAGCATGCCTGGCGCGGCCGGGTAGGCCTGGTCACCCAGCTCCTGCCTCGGGCCGGCTTCGACCCGAGGAACACCCTGGCCCTGGTGTGCGGCCCTGAGGTGATGATGCGGTTCGTGGCGTCCGGCCTCGTGGACCGGGGCGTCCCCGAGGATCGGATCCGCATGTCCATGGAACGCAACATGAAGTGCGGCGTCGGGCTGTGCGGGCACTGTCAGCTGCGTGAGCTCTTCGTCTGTGTCGATGGGCCGGTGCTCACCTACGACCGGCTCGCCCCCCTGCTGTCCTCCCGGGAGCTGTGATGACTGCCTTGCCCAAGCTGGCCGTGTGGAAGTTCGCTTCGTGCGACGGGTGCCAACTGACCTTGCTCAACTGCGAGGACGAACTGATGGCGCTGGCCGGGCAGGTCGAGATCGCCTACTTCCCGGAGGCGACCCGTGCCGTCGTCGAAGGTCCGTATGACGTGTCGCTGGTGGAGGGCTCGGTCACCACGCTGGACGAGATCGAGCGCATCGGGCAGGTGCGGGAGATGTCCCGTCATGTCGTGACCATCGGGGCCTGCGCCACGAGCGGTGGCATCCAGGCGCTGCGGAACTTCGGTGACATCGCGGAGTTCCGGTCCGTGGTCTACGCGCACCCCGAGTACCTGTCGACCCTGGCCCGCTCCACGCCGATCTCCGCGCACGTCAGCGTGGACTTCGAGCTGCGCGGCTGCCCGATCGACAAGCATCAGCTGCTCGAGGTGCTGTCCGCGTACATCCAGCGCCGGCGTCCGCGCATCCCGACCTACAGCGTGTGCGTCGAGTGCAAGCGTCGGGGCGCCGTGTGCGTCGCCGTGGCGAACGGGACGCCCTGCCTCGGACCGGTGACGCAGGCAGGTTGCGGGGCGCTCTGCCCGGCGTTCGCCCGCGGTTGCTACGGCTGCTTCGGGCCGCAGGACACCCCCAACACGTCGGCGTTGGCAGACCGACTCCTGGAGCTCGGCATGGCGGACGACCAGGTCATGCGCATCTACCGGACGTTCAACGCCGCCTCCGAGCCGTTCCGCCGGGAGAGCGAGCGACACGAGGCCGCCCGCAACGAGGAGGTGTTGTCGTGAGCCACAAGCTGACTGACGGCGGTCAGGTGCTGCATGTGGGGACGCTCGCCCGGGTGGAGGGCGAGGGCGGGATGCACATCGAGATCAAGGATGGGCACGTCGGCACGGTCGAGCTGCGCATCTTCGAGCCACCCCGCTTCTACGAGGCCTTCCTGCGGGGACGGGCGTGGACGGAACCGCCGGACATCACCGCGCGCATCTGCGGGATCTGCCCGGTCGCGTACCAGTTCAGCGCCTGTCTGGCGCTCGAGGACGCCTGCGGGGTGAGCGTTCCGGACGCGATCCGGACCATGCGCCGCCTGTTGTACTGCGGCGAGTGGATCGAGAGCCACGCCCTGCACATCTATCTGCTGCACGCCCCGGACTTCCTCGGCTACCCGGGCGCCATCGAGATGGCGAAGGATCATCCTGCGGTCGTCGAGCGCGGCTTGCGGCTCAAGAAGGTCGGCAACCAGCTCATGACGGCAGTCGGGGGCAGATCTGTGCACCCGGTCAACGTCAAGCTGGGGGGCTTCTACCGGATGCCGACCGTCTCCGAGCTGAAGTCGCTACGGCCGGCGCTCGAGCGCGGCCTCGAGGATGCTCTGGAGACCGTGCGTCTCGTGTCGACGTTCGACTTCCCGGACATGGAGCAGCCGTACACGTACCTCTCGCTGCGGCCCGAGCAGGGCTACCCGATCGAGTCCGGCAACGTCGTCACCACCGCCGGCACGGCTTTCGACGTGCAGGACTTCAACGCCCACATCACCGAGCATCACGTGGCGCACTCCAACGCGCTGCACGCGCGCCTCGACGGGGGTGGGCCGTACGTCGTCGGACCGCTGGCGCGTTACACGCTCAACTTCGACAGGCTGTCGCCGCTGGCGCAGCAGGCCGCGCGGGAAGCGGGCCTGGGGGAGACCTGCCGGAACCCGTTCCAGTCGATCATCGTGCGCGCTGTCGAGCTGGTGTACGTCTTCGACGAGGCGATCCGGATCATCGACGCCTGGCGGGACGGCGTGGCACCGTCGGTCGCCGTGCCGGCCCGCGCGGGGCAGGGGTTCGGTGCGACCGAAGCTCCGCGGGGTGTGCTCTTCCACCGGTACCGCCTCGACGGCGACGGCACCATCCTCGACGCGCAGATCGTGCCGCCGACGTCGCAGAACCAGCCGAGCATCGAGGCGGACATGCGGACCCTCGCCGAGCGCTGGGTCGAGCTGTCCGACCACGACCTCTCGCACCGGTGCGAGGCAGCCATCCGCAACTATGACCCGTGCATCTCGTGTGCCACCCACTTCCTCGACCTGACGGTGGATCGATCGTGACGACCCCCAGCCTGGTGATCGGGCTCGGCAGTCCGGACGGGGGCGACGACGCCGTCGGGTTGTTGACCGCGCGCCGGGTGGCAGGCCTGCGGTTGCCGGGTGTGACGGTCGTCGAGCACGAGGACCCGACCGGGCTGATCGACCTGTGGAGCGGCACCGGGTTCGCCGTCGTGGTCGACGCCGTGATGTCGGGTGCGTCGCCTGGGACGGTGCTGGTCATGGAGGCGGGCGCGGACGGCGAACCGCTCGCCGAGACGTCCTGGGCCCGCACCGGGCGCGGTGGCACGCACGCCTTCGGTCTGGCGGCTGCCGTCGAGCTCGCCCGGGCACTGCGCCGGCTTCCTGGTCGGCTCGTGCTTGTCGGTGTCGAGGTTGAAACCGTCGAGCACGGGTCCGCGCTGTCGGCCCCGGTGCAGGCGGCGTTGGACGCGGTGGTGGCGGCCGTTGTCGCCCTGGTCGCCGGGAGCGAGGCGGTGGTCGCCGATGTGTCTCGGTGAGGTGGTGCAGCTGGTCGAGGTCCAGTCCGGCGGCCAAGCTGTCGCCCAGGTGGGGAGCCGGACCGTGCCGGTCTCGCTGCTCACCCTGGACGTCCCGGTCGGCGCCGGCGACTGGGTCGTCATGCACTCCGGCTTCGCGCTGGCTCGGCTCAGCCCCGAGGAGGCCTTCGAGGCCCTCGCGCTGCGCGCCGCATCGAGGGCATCGGCCGACGTCTTTCCGGAGACCCTCAGCTTCGCAGCACCCATCGCTGCACCCCGCACCCCCTTGGAGGGATCGGTATGACCAAGACCCGACGCACAGGACTCCTGCTGGCACTGGCCACGGCCGGCATCAGCGGGGTCGCGGTGTTCCTCAACGGCTACGGAGTGAAGGCGTTCGGCAACGCCTCGGTCTACACCACCGCAAAGAACGTCGTGGCCGCGTTCGTCCTGCTTGCCGTGGTCAGCCTCGGGAGTCGAGCCGGTGCCCGGGTGACCCGGCCGCAGGAGCCGCGGCAGTGGCTCGGCCTGATCACGGTGGGGGTCATCGGTGGCAGCGTGCCCTTCCTGCTCTTCTTCGAAGGGCTCGCGCGCGCGTCGTCGGTCCAGTCTGCCTTCATCCACAAGACCCTGGTGGTGTGGGTGGCCGTGCTGGCCGTGCTGCTGCTCGGTGAACGGATGTCCGCGTTCCACTGGGTCGCTATCGCGTTGCTGGTGATCGGCCAGATCGGCCTGATCGGCGGCGTCGACACGACGGTCGGCTCCGGTGAGCTGATGATCCTCGGCGCGACCCTGATGTGGGCCGCAGAGGTCGTGGTCGCCAAGAAGCTGCTCGCTGGACTGTCCTCCTGGACCGTCGGGCTGGCGCGCATGACGATCGGCTCGGTCATCCTCGTCGCCTGGGTCGTCGCCAGAGGCCAGGCCGGGATGTTGTTCTCGATGGATTCGGCGCAGTGGGGCTGGGTGCTGCTCACCGGGGTGATCCTCGCCGGGTACGTCGGCACGTGGTTCGGGGCGCTCGCCCGGGCGCAGGCGGTGGACGTCACCGCGGTGCTCGTGCTCGGAGCCCTGGTGACCGCCGCTCTGCAGGCTGTGTTCCTCGGCACCGGAATGGGCCCACAGCTCGCCTGGCTCGCCCTCCTTCTGGGCGGCGGTCTCTTGCTGGCCTGGCGGATGTGGCGCGCGCAGGACGAGCTGACCGCGCTCCCGGCTTAGGACGGACGTCGTGTCGGGCGCGCGAGCGATCAGCGGGCCGCTGCTGTTCGCCCGTTACGCCTACCCGCCGAACGAGCTGGGCTATTGCGGTCCGGATGCGTCCCGTCAGCTCCTCGAGCAGGCGAGCGGCGGGTCTGACGACGGCGACCTGCGCCACCTCGCGCGGGGCTTCGCCGGGGCGTGGCCGTACCTGGAGCTGATCGCGGCGGCGAACGGTATTGGCGATCCGCTCGACATCCGCGTGGTCGAGGCCTACTGGCTGGGCAACGCGCTGCTCGATGGCGTCCCCACCACGATGACGGGTCGCTCGCTCGAGGACCGGTTCCGCGGCCGGGCGGGGCGGTCGTGGTCGCGGCTGGCCGATGCGATCCCCGGCGCGCAGCCGCACCACAGCTTCCACGTGTTCGGTGTGTACCCGTGGCTCGGGCTCCTCCGCGAGGGCCGGCTCGACGAACCGTTGCACGTGCTCGATCGATGCCGGATCCGCTGGGGACAGGTGGTCGACGTCGTCGGGGACCGAGCCGTGGTGCGGTGCCGCCCGCTCGAGTGGGACGGTCGGGTCCTGCGAGAGGGCGCGCCGCGGGTCGAGCAGGTCGTCACTGCGGTGGACGGCCTGGGTCTCGCCGGTCCGCTGGTCCCCGGTGACTGGTGCTCGTTGCACTGGGACTGGGTGTGCCAGCGGCTGGACCGGCGCAGGCTCGCCGCGCTGCGGTCGCGGTCGCGCCGTCAGCTGGCCGTCGTCAACGCTGTGCCGTTCTCCGCGCCGGCTAGCGTGCTGGCGTGAGCGGTTCGGGTGCGACAACGAGCCGGACGACCGACCGCCTGCGCGTCGCATCTCTGTACGGCGTCGTGCTGGCCCTGCACGTCGTCGGGATCGGCCTGTTCTGGCAGCACGGCGGCCGGCTCCAGCTCGGCGCCGCGACCGGCAGCTCGGCGCTGTACGCCGGTGCTGGCCTGACTGCGTACCTGCTCGGTGTGCGGCACGCGTTCGATGCCGACCACGTCGCAGCAATCGATGACACGACGCGGTTCCTGCTGCAGAAGGGCCGCCGTCCGCTCGGCGTCGGGCTCGCTTTCTCGCTCGGCCACTCGACGGTGGTGCTCGGACTGTCACTCGGAGTCGCTTTCGCCGCCCAGGCCGCGACCCGGTTTCAGGAGAGCTTCGCCCAGGCGGGTGGCGTCATCGGCACCCTCGTTTCGGCCGCCTTCCTCTACCTGGTCGCCGGGCTCAACGCTGTGGTTCTCGTCGGTCTCCTGCGCACCTGGCGGGCCGCGACCCACGGGCGGCACGATGCCGCCGGACTGGCGGACCTGCTCGCGCGGCGCGGCCTGATGAACCGGCTCTTTCGCGGACGGTACGACCGTATGATCAGCCACTCCTGGCAGATCTACGGCGTCGGTCTGCTCTTCGGCCTGGGATTCGACACGGCGACCCAGATCGGCGCGATCGGGTTGGCAGCCGGTTCGGCAGCCGGGGGAGCTTTGCCACCGTTGGCGATCATCGCCCTGCCTCTCCTCTTCGCCGCGGGGATGACCCTGTGTGACACGACCGACGGCGTGCTCATGGCCCGGGCCTACGGCTGGGCGACCGGCAACCCGCTCCGCAGGATCTTCTACAACATCATGCTGACCGGCATGTCCGTGCTCCTCGCTGCTGCGATCGCGACGGTCGAGGTCGTGAACCTGGCCGCCGGGCGGGCCGGATGGGCGGGGCGGCCACCGTGGTCGACCCTTGCCACGATCGACCTGAACCGGATCGGCATCGCCGCCGTCGTCCTCTTCCTCGTGACCTGGGTCGGAGCCGTCGCGCTCTGGAAGCGGGGGCGGTACGAGCAGCCCGTCCAGCCGGCAGTCTCCTCGGCTCCCGCGACTCGGAGCACCGTCTGGTCGTGAGGTGGTCAAGATGACGCCGTCTCGACCAGCCCGGGACGTGTGAGCCGTTCCCTACCTGTGAGATCCCCAGGAGGAGCTGGATCCGAGACGGCGGCGCGCCGATCGGGTCATGCCCTGGCGGCACGGGTGATCACAGGTCGTTCCCCGCGTAGGAGAGGTTGAAGCTCTTGTTCGTGACGGGGAAGTCAGGCACGATCGTGTCCGCCATGGACAGGGGCACCGCCGGCCAGTTGAACCAGGACGGGTCCACGATCTTGGCTCTCGTCAGCCGTCCGTCCGGGCCGACCTCGACCCGATGGACGATGGTGCCCCGCCATCCCTCGACGATGCCGACTCCGCTCCGCACCGTACTGGTGTCAGGCTCGGTGTCGGTTCGCTCAGCGGGCGAGGCGCGGAAGCTGTGCAGGTCGGCCGCGTCGATGAGGCGCACGGCGAGCCGGGTGGACGCCGCGAACTCGTCGCGGCGAACGGTGTAACGGGCAAGAACGTCTCCGCCGTTCTCGATCACGGGTGTCACGGCCAGCTGAGCGGCGGGGTGGTCGAGACGCGCGTCGGTCTCCACGCCGCTCGCGCGGGCGACATAGCCGAGGCATCCGAGGTCGCGTGCCTGCGTGCGGGTGAGGACTGCGGTCCCGGTGAAGCGTTCCCGGATGACGGTGTTGGCGAGCGACAGCTCTGCAACCTCCGCGAGGTCCTCGGCGAGATGCCGGAGCTCCTCCGGGTCCGGAAGGTTGAGAAGGTCGACGGAACCGGGGCGGATGGCGCCCCGGAGCAGGCGGTGACCCGTCGTGGCGAGATTGATCCGGAGGAGCTGTTCGCGGATCCGTTGCGCGTGGGCGTTGGCCAGGGAGAAACCGACGTCGTTGGCCAGGGCCCCGAGGTCGGCGGCGTGGTTATAGAGGCGTTCGAGCTCGACGACCAGGGCCCGTAGCTGCTGGGCCGGTTCTGGCATGGTGATGTCGAGCGCATCCTCCACAGCGAGGGTGTGGGCGAGCGCGTGCGCGGCGGACGTGTCGCCGCTGATGCGCTCGGCGAGGTGGATGGCCTCGGTGGCATCGAGCCCCTCGAAGAGCTTCTCGACGCCGCGGTGGGTGAACCACAGGCGGGCCTTGAGCTTGAGGACGCTTTCCCCGACGACGGAGAAGCGGAAGTGTCCGGGTTCGATGACTCCCGCGTGGACGGGACCGACGGGGATCTCGTAGACCCCGTCCCCCTGCACCGTGAGGAACGGGTAGGGGTCGGCATCGGAGTCGGTGAAGGGCGGCGGCGGCCCGGCGTTGCGGCGCATCGGGTACCAGCCGGCGGGCCAGTGCGCGTGCCGGACGAGGCGGCGTGGGAGCGGGTGATTCATAGGCACGATCCCGTACAGGTCGTGCATCTCACGTTCGAAGCGGGACGCAGGGAAGGACAGCGGCGCCAGCGAAGGTATTCGCGGATCGTCTGCCGGGAGCCTGACCTGGAGCTCGACACGGCGGTCCGGATAGCCCGCGAGGAACAGGTACACCACCCGCAGAGTGGCTCCGTCGTCGTGCGCGGCGACCAGGCCGAGCCGGTAGCCACTCGAGAACAGCGTCGCGGCCTGGTCGGTGAGCTCTTCCGGCAACAGTGTCCTGGCGGTGCGGTACAGGCCGACCGGCACACCGGTCGGCGCAAGGGGTGCGGTCATTGGCTGGCTCCGAGCTGGGTGGCAGCGGACTGGAAGAGCTGGGTCAGTGGGCCGGCGCTCAGACCCAGCGCCACGCTCAGCACGATGCCGGTGATCAACGCGGCGGCGACGGTGCCTGGCAGGGGGATCGTCGGCGAGTCAGGAGCGGGTTGACCGAGCAGCATGCGGCTGCCGTTGCGCACCAGCGCGCTGAACGCGACGGTCATGAGAACCAGTGCGGCGCCGAGGATCCATTCCAGGTTCGCGCCCGCCAGGGCGCGGGAGATGGACAGCTCACTGGCGAACATGGCGAACGGCGGCAGCCCGATCAGGACCGCGAGCCCCACCACGAACGCGACGCCGATCAGCCGGGATCGGGTCAGCACGCCGGTGACGGCGCTGATCGCGGTGGAGTTGTGCGCGGCCTGCAGCTGTCCGGACGCCAGGAACGCCAGCGACTTGCCGATGCCGTGGGCCAGCACGTGCAGCAGCAGGGCGGCGATGGCCAGCTCGGTTCCGGCTGCCGCCGCGATCGCGACCAAGCCCATGTTCTCCATGGAGGAGTAGGCCAGCATCCGTTTGAAGTCGGTCTGGACCACGAGCAGGGAGGCGGCGATCAAGAGGGTGAGCAGCCCGACGACGAGCAGCCCGGTGCGCAGGAATCCGGCGCCCAACGTCAGGTCGACGACGGACTTGACGCGCAGGAGCGAGGCGAATGCCACGGAGAGCAGCACCCCGCTCATGAGCGCCGAAACCGGCGCTGGGGCCTGGCTGTGCGCGTCAGCCAGCCAGGTGTGGAACGGGACGAGCCCGGCCTTGGCGCCGTATCCCAGCAGCAACAACCCGGCCGCCAAGCGCGTCACGTCGGGATCGAGCTGGGGGGCGTTGTTCAACAGCGTGTCGATGTCCAGGGCGTGGGCGCTCGATGCGCCCGCGTGCAGGCTGGCGAAGTAGAGCAGCACCGTGCCCAGGAACGCGAGTGCGATCCCGACCGAGCAGATGACGACGTACTTCCAGGTGGCCTCCAGCGCGGCGCGGGTCCGGTGGTGTCCGACGAGGAATGCCGTGGCCACGGTGGTGGCTTCGATGGCCACCCACATCACCCCGATGTTGTTGGCCAGCACCGCGAGCGCCATCGCCGCGAGAAAGAGGGGCAGGAGCACGCCGTAGAGGTGCGCGCTCTTGCGGTCGGTGTGCCCGCTGTGGAGCTCGTCGTCGATGTAGCCGACGCTGGCCCAGGTGGCCAGGGTGCCGACCGTGCCGATCACCAGGAGCATCGTGACGCTGAGCGAGTCGGCCCGAAGCAGGTGACCGACACCGAAGTGCGCCCCGGACTCGACGCGGAGGGCAAGCATCGCGCCGGCGACGAGCACCGCGAGCGCGGCGAAGACGGTTACCGACGCGGTCAACCGTCGCCACCCGAGCAACGCGGCGAGCGCGGTTGCGGTGAGCGGGGCCAGGATCGGCACCAACAACAAGATGCTCATCAGTCGCGCAACTCCCGTAGCTGATCGAGGTCGGTGCCACCGAAGGTGCGACGCATGCGGCTGGTGAGCACACCCAGCACGAACACGGCGAACAGCACGTCCAGGGACGCGCCGAGCTCGACGATCAGCGGGACACCTCCGGTGATGAGGAACGCCGTGGCGGTGATGCTGTTGTCCAGCATCAGGAAGCCCACGGCCTGGGACAGTGCACGGCGTCGACTGACCATCACGAAGACGGCGATCAGGATCACGGCGAACGCGGCCGGCACGGCGCGGGTGGCCGGAGCGGGGTTGAGCGCGATGATCGGCCGGGTCACCGCGTAGGCCAGGATGGTCAGACCTGCCGTGATGAGTAGCGAGGAGGTCGTGTTGACCAGCGGCGTGCTCTCGCGGCGCTCGGTGTCCGCGGTGCCCACGGCCTGCAGGAGCAGGACCGGCAGCGCGCCCGCTCGCAGCACCAGAACCACGACTCCGACGACGATCGGGCCGGCGTCACCCCGGTAGATGCCTTCGGCGAGGGGGATCGCGGCCAGGGCTGCGCCCTGCCAGGCCAGCAGGTGCACGATGGAGCTGAGCTCGCGCCGCCAGACGATGAGCACCGCGGCGAGCAGGAACGCACCTACGGTGAGGTCGAGCACACCGGCGTAGGTCGCTTGGGTCATCATCCTGGGCTTCCGATCAGTGGGTCGGGGTGGCGAGGAAGTAGGACGCGGTCACCGCGAGCAGTGCGAGCAGGAACGAGCCCGCGAGCAGCTCGGGCACCCGGAAGTACCGGAGCTTGGCGATGAAGACCTCGCCCGCCGCGAGCGCGCCGGCCAGCATCGCGACCTTGACGGTGATCGCCACGAGGCCGAGGAGCACTGCGAGCGGTGACGGGTCGGCGCCGGCGATGCCCCAGGGCAGAAAGAGGTTTGCCAGGAGCGTCAGCAGGACCGTGAGGCGCATCGCGCTGGCCCACTCGACGAGCGCGAGCTTGGGACCGGCGTACTCGAGCACCATCGCCTCGTGGATCATCGTCAGCTCGAGGTGCGTGGAGGGGTTGTCCACGGGCAGGCGCCCTGTCTCGGCGATGATCACGATGACCAGCGCCACGAACGCGAGCACGCTTCCCAGCGAGAGCACCTGGCCGGGGTTGTGCAGCGTCGCCGAGACGATGGCGGCGAGGTTGGCCGATTGCCCGGGAATGGACAGGGCGAAGACCGCGAGCAGGATGGTCGGCTCGACGAGGGCCGCGATGGTGATCTCGCGGCTCGAGCCCATGCCCCCGAATGCGGTTCCGGTGTCCAGACCGGCCAGGGTCAGCGCGACCGTCCCCAGGAAGAGCAGGCCCACGACTCCGAAGAGGTCGGCCGTCGAGTCCAGCGGAGAGCCGAGAGCGAAGATCGGCATGATCGCAGCGATCAGCAGCGTGCTGCCGGCAGCGATCGCCGGGGCCACCGCGAAGACCACGGTGGTCCCTCGGGGCGTGATCTGCTGCTTGCGAAGCTGCTTGCGCAGGTCCCGCCAGGGTTGCCCGACGCCGCCCCCGGCTCGGCCCTCCAACCGGGCGCGCACCTGTCGCATCCCACCGACGACCAGCGGAGCTCCGGCCAGGACGCACACCACCTGCAGCGCGGCGGCCACGACCGCGAGTGCGCTCACTGGGCGACCAAGAGGACGATGAGCAGCCCGATCGCGCCATAGGTGAGGTAGAGGTGGATGCTGCCGTTGTGCGCGCGGCGCACCGCCTGTGCCATCGCGGTCACGGCGCGCACCACCGGGGGGTACAGCCGCTGCTCCACCGGGTCGGCCTGCCGGGTGCGATAGGTGACCTTCTCGACCAGGTACTGCGACTCGGCGAAATGGGTGACCTCCACGTCGGTATCGGGTCGCAGCACGTTGTCGAAGACGCGCTGCAGGGGCTCCGCGAACGACGTGGCGGTGTACTGCATCCGGGGGCTGAGCGCGTCCGAACCGGAAGCCCACAGGGGGGCCAGCACGGGAGCAGGCCTGTGTCGCGCGCCCCAGCGGGACAGACCGAGCGCCACCAGCACCGAAGCGAGCAGGGACGCGGCGAGCAGGGCCGGCGCGAGAGACCCGGCGACGCCGGGCAGGCGCAGGTAGGTGCCGAGCTGCGGGCCGGCGGCGTGACCGCCCACCGTGGACAGCGCGGCGAGCACGTGCCGCAGGGCCGGGCCGAGAAGCGCGGGCCAGATGGCGAACACGGCACAGGCCGTCGCGGCCACGACCATGCCGGCGCGCATGCTGAGGGGAGCCTCCCGGGCGTTCTCGGCCGCTCCCGACCGCGGCCGGGCCAGGAACCCCACCCCGAACGCCTTGACCATGGCTGCGATCCCGAGCCCGGTGGTGAGCGCGACGGCACCCACCGACAGGGGCATCGCGAGCGCGAGGAGCGTGTTGCCGTCGTGGGGGGAGTGGATGAGGCTCTGGAGCAGGAGCCATTCGCTCACGAAGCCAGCCCCGAGCGGTAGGCCGGACGCGCCCAGCGCGCCGATGCCGAACATCACCGTGGTGACGGGCATCCGGCGGGCCAGGCCGCCGAGCTTGTCCAGGTCGCGCAGCCCGGTTGCAGTCAGCACGGATCCCGCGGCCAGGAAGGCGAGCGTCTTGAAGGCCGCATGGGCGAGCACGTGCAGGAGGGCGGCGGTCAAGGCGATGGCGGCCACCTTGGGTGCACCGGAGGAGGAGAGGAGCGCGGCCGCCCCCAGGGCAAGCGTGATCAGGCCCATGTTCTCGGTGGTCGAGTAGGCGAGCAATCGTTTCAGGTCCGTCGCCACGGAGGCCTGCAGCACCCCGAACACCGCGGAGACGCCACCAAGGATCATCAGCGCCAGGCCCCACCAGCGCGGGCCGGGGCCGAGGATCTGCAGGTCGATGCGGATGATCCCGTAGATCCCCATGTTCACCATCGCCGCGCTCATCAGCGACGAGACCGGACTGGGTGCTTCGGGATGCGCTCTCGGCAACCACGCGTGCAACGGAAGCAGACCGGCTTTCGATCCGAAGCCCAGCACGGTCAGCAGGAACACCGTGGCGCGGGTGCCGGGTGACAGGTTGCCCGCGTGCGCGGCGATGGCCGTGAACGCGTCTGAGTTGCTGGCGGCGGAGAGCACCACCAGTGCGAGCAGGATCATCGCGAAGCCGAGCTGGGTCATGATCGCGTAGAAGATCCCTGCGGACCGGACCGCCTCCCGGCGGTGCTCGGACAGCACCAGGATCAGTGACGCCGCGGCCATCAGCTCCCAGACCAGCAGGAACGTGGTCACGGACCCGGCGGCAGGAACGAGCAGCATTGCGGCGACGAAGAGCGGAAGCACGGCCATCGGGACGCGGGCCCAGCGTTCCCGTTGCGCATACCCGACGGAGTAGATCCCCACCGAGATCGAGACCGCACCCGTCACGGCGATGAACACTCCGCTGACCGGGTCGAGCTCGAATCGGGTCCCGACCAGGGGCAGCAGCCAGGCGATCTGGAGATGTCGGGGCGCGCCGAAGATCACGCTGAGGCCGAGCGCCAGGCCGACAGCGCCCAGGGCTGCGGTCAGACCTCCGGACAGGCGGGCTGAACGGGTCCGCTGCGCGGCCCGGGGCCCCTCGCCCAGCTCAGGAACGGCTGGGGAGAAGTGCAGAGCCATGGTCACCGGCCGGTCACCGCACGAAGTGCCGCGACGATCTGCGCTGGAGTGGGCGGGCAGCCGAGTACCTCGACATCCACAGCGACGACGTCGGCGACCGAACCCGCGACACCGTGGCCGTTGGCGAACAAGCCGCCGTTGCACGCGCAATCGCCCACCGCGATGACGACGCGCGGCTCGGGAATCGCGCCGAGGGTGTTGAGCAGGGGCTGGCGCATGTTGTGGGTCACCACGCCGGTCGCGAGGATTCCATCGGCGTGACGAGGCGAGGCGACCAGACGTACACCGAAGCGTTCAGCGTCGTACACCGCCGAGAAGGCGCCAGAGATCTCGACCTCGCAGCCATTGCAGGAGCCGGCGTCCACGTGCCGCAGCTGCAGTGAGCCCGTGACCCCGGTGGGCGGGGTGACGCATGCCTCGGGGGCGTCGTTCGCGGGCTCGACGATTCGCCCGGTCCGACGGATCCTGCCGATCCAGCTCATGCGTCCTGCTGGAGGTGCGACGTGACGGCTTGGAGGTCCTTCAACAGATCCATCTGGTTCGTGAGAAGTCCCGTCAGCACCTTCCGGGCGAGCAGGAGAAGGTCCGCTACGTCCTGCGAGGTGATCGAGTAGATCACGTTGCTTCCCTGCTTGCGGGCCACGATCACGCCGGCCCTGCGCAGCACAGCGAGCTGCTGGGACAAGTGCGAAGCCTCCAGGCCGAGCTGGGGCATCAACTCGCCGACGGAGCACTCGCCATCGGCAAGAAGCTCCAGGATCCGGATTCGGGCCGGGTGCCCGAGGGTCTTGAAGAACTCGGCCTTCAACCTGTCGATCGGTTCCGGCACTGCGGGGTGCCCTTCTCATGTGGGTCGAGACCGGCCCGCTGAGGCTGTGCGGGCTGCCGTCCGACGCAGCACCACCGCGCACGGTCAACTTTGCATGAACGATCACTTGATAACTTCATCATACGCTCTCGTGCCCCGACCTTCTCCAGGCCGGACCTGCCCCGCTCTGATCTCGGATCTTCGTCGGATCTCTGTCGTTCCTCGTCGCGATCCTCGCGTGGGAGCGCGAGGCTGGTGTCCTATCGAGACCACGAACGAGTGAGGGAGACGGACATGATGGGTTGGTATGGAGGCGGCATGGGTGGCGCGTGGGTCTTCATCGGGTTGTTCTGGATCGCACTGATCGCCGTGATCATCTGGCTTGTGATCCGGTTGCTGCCGTCGAGCGGTCGTGCCGACGCGACGCGGTCGACGACGCCAGCCTCGATGCCGCCGATGCTGTCGGCGCCGGCGGGGGAGTCTGCGCTGGACATCCTCGACCGTCGGTTCGCCTCGGGTGAGATCGACCTGGCGACCTACCAGCTCCACCGCGCGGCGCTGATTGCGGCCCGAGGAGGCTCCTGATGGCCATGAGCGCGCGGCGGGGGTGGCTGTTCGCGGCACTCGTGGCTGCGGTGACGGTTCTGGTCGGCTCGGTCGTGGCGGTGGCCGCGTGGGCCGGTGCCGTCGGCCAGCCTGCTGTGCGGGTGGCGGTCACGGGTTCGGGCTGCCACGACACCCAGCCTTGGCACGGTGACCTCCGTGGGCCGGGGATGATGGGCCAGAACGGGCGCTCCGGCGCCACGACGCAGCGGCGGTCCAACTGCCCTGACCACAGACGCGGCTGAAAGGACGACCAAGTATGGCGGCACCGAGGGTCCGGGCGCTGGTCGTCGACGACGAACCGGCACTGGTCCGGGTCGTTGCGGCCTACCTGGCGCAGGAGGGCTTCGACGTCGTGACGGCGTCCGATGGGTCCGAGGCGCTGCGGCTGGCCCGCGAGACCGAGCCTGACGTCGTCGTCCTGGACGTGATGATGCCGGGGATCGACGGGATCGAGGTCTGCCGTCGCCTGCGCACGTTCAGCGACGCGTACGTGATCATGCTGACGGCCCGCGTCGAGGAGATCGACACCCTCGTCGGCCTCTCGGTCGGCGCCGACGACTACCTCACCAAGCCGTTCTCCGCCCGCGTGCTCGTCGCCCGGATCCGCAGCCTCCTGCGACGGCCGCGACCTGGCATCGACGCTGCCGGGACGACGCCGGTGCGGCGGTTCGGCGTGCTGACGATCGATCCTGAGGCTCGCGAGGCGTGGCTCGACGGCCGGTCGATCGACCTCACCCGGACCGAGTTCGACCTGCTCGAGACCCTGTCGTCCCGTCCGCGCACGGCGTTCACCCGGGCCCAGCTCATCGAGCGGGTCTGGGGCGCGGGTTGGTTCGGCGACGAACGCCTGGTGGACATCCACCTCGGTCACGTGCGTCGCAAGCTCGACGACGACGTCGCCGACCCGCGCTACGTTCGCACCATTCGCGGGGTCGGCTATCGGATGGGTCCCGGATGAGAGAGCCACGGGCCGGCCGACGGCGCGCCCCGCTGGGTCTCGCCTGGCGGCTGATGGTCTCGTTGGGGCTGGTGGTGCTTGCGGGTGGCGTGACGCTGCTCGGCGTCGCGCTGCTCGTCGCACCGGAGATCTTCCATTCGCACCTCAGGACGGTGCTCGGCGCGTCCATCGAGTCCCGGGTTCAGGCGCGCGTGGACGACGCGTTCGTGAACGCCGTGCTGGTCTCCCTCGGAGTGGCCCTGCCGGTGGCGCTGCTGACCGCGTTCGCGGTCACCTGGATCGTGGCGCAACGGCTGGGGCGAGCGGTCGCGGCGGTCGCCGGAGCGGCCGATCGGATCGCCCGCGGAGATCTGCAGGCGCGGATCGACCCGCCGGCGATCGGACCGGAGTTCGCCCAGCTCGCCGACGCCTTCAACGCGATGGCGGCACGGTTGGCCGATACCGAGACGATCCGGCGCCGCCTCATCGGTGACCTCGCGCACGAGCTGCGAACCCCCCTTGCCTCCCTGGATGCGACGGTTGAGGCCGTCGTCGACGGCGTCCTGCCCGCCGACGGCGCGACCCTGACCACGCTGCGGGACCAGACCGGACGCCTGCAGCATCTCGTCGCGGACATGGCCGCGGTCTCGCGGGCCGAGGAGCGTCAGCTCGACCTGCACCCGCGACTCGTGGACGCACGTCTGCTGGCGACCGAGGCGGTGACGACCGCGCGCGCCCGGTTCGCGGCCACGGGCGTGCGGCTTGAGATCGACGTCGCCCACCGGGCGCCGATCGTGCGGGTCGATCCCCAACGGCTTGCCGAGGCGCTCGCGAACCTGCTGGACAACGCGCTCCGGCACACTCCGACGGGTGGTGAGGTGCGCGTCGTCGTCCGCGCGGATGCTGGTTGCGCAGTCATCGAGGTCCTCGACACGGGCGAGGGGTTCGGTCACCGGGACGCTGAACGGATCTTCGAGCGGTTCTACCGGGCCGACTCCTCCCGGACCCGGACTTCGGCCGGCAGCGGGATAGGACTGACGATCGCGCGGGCAATCGTGGAAGCTCACGGCGGCACGCTCACGGCGATCAGCGATGGTCCCGGAACGGGTGCGACGTTCCGGATCGGCTTGCCGGCGCAGGTTCATGCCCGGGAGGGTGAACCACGGTCCTGACCCGTCCGACCCGGGCCAAGACCCAAGACGACGTCAGAGCTTCTGTGATCGACCTTGCGCCAGCTCAGCCGAGACCCGGGTTCACCTCACCGAAGAAGGTATCGACCGCCTGTGCGACACTCACCTGACCGAACGACAGCGCATCGTAATTCCGTTTGAAAGAGGCGTCGAACTGTGCCTGGTATCCCGGCGGGAAGACGATGTGGGACGGATTGTTGCCCGAAATATCTTGATACAGCACGAGGTCGGCCTTTGTGGCCGCCGGAAGGTCAGCGGCCGCCGAAAGGGCGGTCAGCACTTTGGTGTTGCTCGGGTCCCCGTTGTCTGCCGCAAAGAACACGCCCGCATGCAGATCATTGGTGAAGAAATTGATGAATGCCGCCGCCGTCGGCACGTTCTTGCAGTTCTGGCTGATCGCGAATCCCGACGCATAGACGGGATTCCCATTTGTACCCGAACCAGCGGGGAGCAGCATGGCCGTCACTTTCGCGTTGGGATCTATGCCTGTGAGCGTGCTCTGCACCGCTGCTATCCGGTTACCGCCGAACGAGCTTGAAAGCACCTTCCCCTTAGCGAAGAATCTGCCCTCTGGTGCACTCGGCTCCTCGGCGGCTTTGTCTGGCGGCAAGGTCGCCCCCGCCTTGCGCAACTTCTACCAGGCCTTCCAATAGGTCGTAAGGTCGTCCTTGCTGAAGGCGATCTTTCCTTCCTTCGTGAATGGCGCATGCCCGTTTGCGTGAACCCAGTCGACGAAGAGATTTGCCAGGTTGCCCATGTTGGAGACCGCTGAATCACCCTTGGGCAGTTTCGGCTGTGCCGCGGTTACGAAAGCGAAGAAATCGTCCCAGGTGTAACCCTTGGCGGGGACGGTGATGCTGGACTTCTCGGCCAGGGTGGTTTCCCCTGGCCTCCATTCCTCGCGGGCGCAGAACTTCAGGAACGAGCGGAGCCGACCAGGCGGCGCGCCAACGCCTTCGCCGAGGATGCAGACCTTCGGTGCTGGGTCGCCCGCGGAGTGGCGTACGCCTGGAGCCTGCCGCCCGAGTAGTCCTGCCGGAGACGTGGCTACGTGCCACCGCCGGCTGCCGCGGGCAAGCCGGTTGGCTGGTACGGGCAGGCCGGGTCTTCTCCCAGCGGGTCCCCGCTCGCCGCGAACGCGCGGGCGCGGGAGCCGCCGCACAGGTCGGCGTACTCGCAGACACCGCAGCGGCCGGTGAAGTCGGTGGCCCGGATCCGGCGCAGCAGCGGGTCGTCTCGGTAGATCTCTGCGATCGGGGTGGTCCGCACGCTGCCCAGCGCCAGGGGCAGGAATCCCGCCGGGTAGACCTCGCCGTCGTGGGCGACAAAGACGATCCCTTTGCCGTCGCGGGTGGCCGCGGTGTGTGCCCTGGCTCGGCCGATCGCCGGCCCCATCAGCGCCTCGAGTCGCCCGAACAGCGTCTCGTACAGGGTGCTGGCCGGAGCCGGGTCCCCGGCGACGCGGCGGGCCACTACGCGCCGGAAGAACGGCGCCTCGACCGTGCGGACGATGAATCCGTGCTGTGACGCGTCGTACAGGAAGTGGCAGATGTCCTCGTGCTCTTGTGGGCTGACCGCCTCGGTAGCCACGCCGCGTCCCACCTGCACCAGGAAGAAGACCTCCCAGATGGTCGCGCCCGCGCGTGAGACAAGTGCCGCGACGTCCGCGAGCTCCCCGACGTTCGCCCGCATGACCGTGGTGTTGACCTGAACGGTCAGCCCGGCGGCGGCCAGTGCACGGATCGCGTGCACGGTGGCTTCGAAGTGCCCTGGGATGCCCCGCACGCCCTCGTGGGTCGCCGCGACTGCGCCGTCCAGGCTGATCGAGACTGCTTTGACCCCGCTGGCGACGATCCGGTCGATCATCTGCGGGGTGAGCGACGGGGTGACGGACGGCGAGAGCGCCACCGGTACGCCCAGAGCGGTGGCGGCCTCGACCAGCTCGAACAGGTCCGGGCGCAACAGGCAGTCGCCACCCGTGAGCACGAGGATCGGGAAGGGGCGCCCGAAGCCGGCGACCTGGTCGATCAGGTCACGGCCCTCGGCGGTGGTGAGCTCACCGGGCAGCGCCTGGTCGGTGGCGCTGGCGCGGCAGTGGCGGCAGGCCAGCTGGCAGGCACGGGTGGTCTCCCAGAACACCAGCATCGGGCGGCGGGCGTAGTCCAGGCGAGCGCCTTGCATCGTTCCGGGCAGGGTGGTCGGCATGGTGGTGACGGTGTGAGACTGCACGTGGCTCCTCTGCTGGACCGAGGAAAGTCCTCGAGCACTGGGAGCATTCTCCCCTGCCACGACGGGTGCCCCCGCGACAGTGGTCCCCCGGACCGCGCAGCGGCTCCTCGGCAACCGTCTGACGGAGGAGGGTCTTCCACTTCTCCGGGGCGCTGCAGCGGGGATCGCTCAGGTAGATCTCGTGGCGGTGCGGGTCATCGAAACCGAAGGCATGGTCGTGGGCGAAGGCGCGCAGCGCGGCGCTCGTCGGATCTTCGGTGCTGACCGGGCCGACGTGCAGGACCTGGGCTCAGAGCCCGTCGTCGAAGCGGGGAAGTTGCGTGAGGTCATGAGATACTCGGTGCTGTCAGATGCCCTCTCGGTCTGGTCGATTTGTCCGTCGCAAGGCACATCGTCCCAGGTCAGAGGGCATTTGATTGCTTAGCACCGGATCAGGGCACGAACCGGTACCCGATCCCCGGCTCGGTGAGCAGGTGCTGTGGTCTGGAGGGTTGCGTCTCGAGCTTGCGACGCAGCTGAGCGATGTAGACCCGCAGGTAGTTGGCCTGGTCCAGGTAGGCCGGTCCCCAGATCTCGGTCAGCAGCTTCTGGTGGCCGACGAGCTTGCCCGAGTTGCGGACGAGGATGTCCAGGAAGTGCCACTCGGTCGGGGTGAGTCGTATGTCGGCGCCGTCGCGGACGACCCGCCGGGCGGCGAGATCGACGGTGAACATGTCGGTCTGGACGATCGGTCCGGTGACGTCCGTCGTCGCGCGTCGGAGGGCTGCGCGGATGCGAGCGAGCAGCTCGTCCATCCCGAACGGCTTGGTGATGTAGTCGTCGGCTCCGGCGTCCAGCGCGTCCACCTTGGCCGACTCGTTGTCGCGCGCGGAGAGCACGATGATCGGGACGGTGCTCCAGCCCCGTAGGCCGCGTACCACGTCCAGTCCGTCGATGTCGGGGAGCCCCAGATCGAGCACGACGACGTCGGGCTGGGTGGCGGCCAGGCGGAGGGCGTCGCCGCCGGTGCCGGCAGCCTCGACGTCGAAGTGCCGGGCGCGCAGGTTGATCGTCAGGGCGCGGAGCAGGGTCGGGTCGTCGTCAACCACGAGGATGCGTGTCATGCGTCCGCCAACGGCAGGCTGATCGTCATCGTCAGGCCGCCGGACGGGCTGTGGGACGGCTGCAAGCGCGCGCCGATGGCTTCCGAGAATCCGCGCGCGATCGCCAGGCCGAGACCGACTCCGGAATCGGTGGACCGGTCGTCGAGCCGTCGGAACGGCGTGAAGATGCTCGACCAGTCCCGTTCGCGTACGCCCGGGCCGTCGTCGATGACGGCGAGCTCGAGCCGGTCGTCGACCTGTCGGGCGGCTATCTGCACGGCGCGGGTCGCGTACCGGCGAGCGTTGTCGACCACGTTGGCCACCACACGTTCGAGCAGGCCGGCGTCGCTGAGGATAAGTGGGAGATCGTCCGGGATGTCGATCGTCACCTCGGAGGAGGCCACGTGCAGCAGGGCCCGCGCGACCACCTCGTCCAGCGCGACGGGGGCGGATCGTACGGTGACCGCGCCCGCCTCCAGGCGACTCATGTCCAGAAGGTTCGCGATCAGACCATCGAGCCGATCGGCCCCCTGCTCGATCGCCTGCAGGAGCTCGTGCTGCTCGTCGGCCGTCCAGTTGACGTCCTCCTGGCGCAGGCTGCTGACTGAGGCCTTGATCCCGGCAAGCGGTGTGCGCAGGTCGTGCCCGACGGCCGCAAGCAGCGCGGAGCGGGCGCGGTCCACGGCCTCGAGCGCCTCGGCGCGCGCTGCTTGCTCGGTCAGCTCGTGGCCCTCCCAGGCGCGGGCAGCGGTCGCGGCGAGGCGGGCCAGCACGCGTCGGTCCTCGGCGAAGAGGGTCGGACCGTGCGCCACGAGGAGCAGGTCCTCGCTCGCAGGCACCGAGATGCTGGGCCGGCCCGTGTCGAAGGGGCCGACGCGAGCCACCACGGTGCCCGGGAGGTCCCGTAGGGCCAGCGCGGCGGACGTCATGCCGAAGGTTGCCCGCACCTCGTCGAGGACGCCATCGATCGTGACCAGGGAGACCGGCTCCGAGGTGAACCGCGAGAGCACCTGGGACTCGAGCCGGCTGCGCGCGGCGTCGGCCTGCTCGCGCGCTGCAAGATGGACGGTGGCGCTCACGACACCCGCGACGACCACGAAGACGAACAGCTCGATGATGCTGTCGCGCCGGTCCACCGAGAGGGTGTGGAACGGAGACACGAGAAACCAGTTCGCGAGCAGGAACGAGACCACCGCGGCGAGTGCGCCCGGGGCGAGTCCGCCCACAGCGGCGGTCAGCACCACCACGAGCAGGTACAGCAGCAGGACCGCTCCGAGCGACAGCTCGTCGCGCAGCGCCCAGAGGGTCGCGGTCAGCAGGGGCAGTCCGATGAGGGTGATGGTGAGCCCGACCGATCGGCGATTCGCCGACAGGCGGGTCCCAGCCCGCGGCAACGTCCCACCGGGCCCGCTGATGGGTGCGCGCTGGAGCTCGGAGGTCATGGGCCCAGCGTGGCACAGCAGGTTGCTCCTACCGGCGCTCCCGGGCTTGTCGGGTTGCGGGCGCGAGGGCCGCGTCGCTGTCGGCATCGGGCTGTGTGCCCACATTGAACCGCCACGGCACGCTGGTGACCATCACTCCCGGCTGGAAGAGCAGGGCCGCCTTGAGCCGTAGCGCGCTCTGGTTGTGCAGCGCCTGTTCCCACCAGTGCTCGACGATGTACTCCGGGATGAACACCGCCACGACGTCCCGAGGGCTCTCGCGTCGCAGCCTGGCGATGTGCTCCAGCGCAGGTCGGGTGATGTCTCGGTAGGGCGAGTCGAGCACCTTGAGCGGCACCGGGATACCTCGCGCGTTCCAGTCGTCCATGAGTTCCTGGGTCTCTACCGGGTTCGTGCGCACCGTCAGCGCGGTCAAGCTCGAGGGCCGGGTGGCGCGGGCGTAGGCCAGGGCACGCAGTGCCGGCATCGTCAGTCCGGAGACGAGCACGAACGCGTGCACCCGGCTCGGCAGGGGCACGCCGTCGACCGGGGGCACCTGCTGGCGGGCGACGCGGTCGTAGTGCCCCTTCACGGAGAGCATCAGGGCGACCATCACCGGGATGGCGATGACGACGATGTACGCACCGTGCGTGAACTTGGTTGCCAGCACGATGAGCAGCACGAGCATGGTCACGCAGGCGCCGAGCGTGTTGATGGCGCGCGAGCGCTTCATGGTGCCGCGGGCTGCGGCCGATGTCGTCAGCGCCAGCTTGTGGGTCCAGTGCCGGACCATGCCGGCCTGGCTCAGGGTGAACGAGACGAAGACCCCGATGATGTACAGCTGGATCAGGTGGGTCGTGCTCGCATTGAACGCGACGATCAGGGCGCCGGCGGCCAGGGAGAGGATCACGACGCCGTTGCTGAACACGAGCCGGTCCCCCCGGCGGGCGAACTGGCGCGGCAGGTAGCCGTCCCGCCCGAGGATGGACGCCAGGATCGGAAAGCCGTTGAACGCCGTGTTGGCCGCCAGCACCAGCACCGCTGCCGTGACGACCTGGACGGTGAAGAAGGCGATGCTGCCGGGTCCGAAGACCGCTCCCGCAAGCTGGGCGATGACGGTGCGCTGCACGTACCCGGTCGGTGCGCCCGTCAGCTGTGACGGGTCGGCCGCGATGTGGACGTGCGTGGCGAGCGCGAGCGACGCGATCCCGATGAGCATCGCTACCGTGAGCCCGCCCATGATCGCGAGAGTCGCGGCCGCGTTGTGGCTCTTCGGCTCCTTGAAGTTCGGCACGCCGTTGCTGACCGCCTCGACCCGGGTCAGGGCGGTGCACCCGGAGGCGAAGGAGCGCAGCACGATCGCGACGATGAACAATGGTCCGAGGGAGACGGGCGCCTTGATCCCGAAGCTTGCGGACTCTGCGACGGGGCGTGCCCGGTCAGGAACTGGTACCCGCCGAGGGCGATCATCGCGAACATCGCCACCACGAAGCCGTAGGTCGGGATCGCGAAGACGGTGCCGGACTCTCTCGTGCCCCGCAGGTTCATGATCGCCAGCAGGGCGACCAGCGCCAACGACATGATGACGGCGTGCGGGGCGAGGGACGGTACTGCCGAGATGATGTTCGCTACCCCGGCGGCCACCGAGACGGCGACTGTCAGCACGTAATCCACGAGCAGAGCGGCGGCTGCCACCAGCGCGACCCTGGCCCCGAGGTTGGCCCGGCTGACGGCATAGGCCCCGCCCCCGCCGGGATACGCACGACAGGTCTGACGGTAGGAGGCCACCACGACAATGAGGAGAAGTGCGACGGCGGCGGCCACCCACGGCACGAAATGGAACAGCGCCAGTCCGCCCACGCTCAGCATGAGCATGATCTCTTCGGTCGCGTACGCGTTCGAGGACAGCGGGTCGCTGCAGAACACCGCCAGGGCGATCTTCTTCGGTAGCAGGGTCTCACCCATCCGCCCGGAGGTCATCGGACGCCCGACGAGGAGACGCTTGGGGATACCCAGAAGACCAGCCATTCTTCAAGCCAACCGCCTAGAGCCCGCACGAGCCGCGATCTTGACGCATTCCTAAGGACCCTGGTCCGCTTCCTGACAGAATCTTGACGCGCGGGAGCGAGGCGCTGACGGGTCACGCACGGGTGCTGTCCCTGTTGACCTCGACGGAGTCGACCCGCCCCGGCGCGTGCGGCCCGCGCAGCGCGGCGAGCAGCGCCTCGATTGCCGCCGGGTCGCCGCGCGCGACCACCTCGACGCTGCCGTCACCCAGGTTTCTCGCCGAGCCGGTCAGCCCCAGCCGGACCAGCTGCTCCCGCGTCCACCAGCGAAGACCGACTCCCTGCACGTGGCCGCGCACGAGCGCGACGCAGACTGCGACCGTCTCGGGCACAGTCCTGACGCTAGACGATTCCCCGCCCGTTCAGCTTGTGCACGAGGGGTCAGTCCGGCCGGGAGGCGGACCTTCGAGCGGAGTCTCGGCGCGTTGGTGACCGGCGAATCTTCTCAGCCCACCGCCTGGAACTGACTTCGGGTTTCAAGTCCCCTGACAAGTGCGGGTCGGATCCCGATTTCGGCTCCTGTCCGTGCCGACAAGAAGGCAGATCCATGTCGAGTTCCTCGGGACCTCCGAACCGGTGGTGGGAGGCAAGTGGACGACCCCGGCAGACCGAAGCCGCACGAACGGACAGCTGCACCTGGGGTGGTTGTCGTTCCGAACCGACGGTCAGCCCCGGTTGGTACGGCCCGCACCGACGCGCCCCCGGTCGGGGCGCGACGTCTGTACGTCTCCGTCAGCGCCAAGTTGGCGCTGGCAGTTGCCTTCACCGTCGCGTGGGTCGGACTGTCGGTGTGGATCTCGGCTAGTTGGGTACGAGGTCTCGCGCCGGTGACTGGGGCGGTTTCTGCCTGGGTGATCGTTGTCCTCGTCGCCTACCTTCCGGGAGCCATCGTCGCGTTCATGGCGGCTTCATTGCTGCTCGACCGGCAGCCGCTGCTGAGGGTGGCGCCACCGACCGCTGCGGTGACCGTCATCATCGCGGCACGCAACGAGGAGGGTGGCATCGGCGAGACGATCGCGGCGAACGCGGCATTGCAGTACGTCGAGACGTCGTGCGTGGTGACGGTGGACGCGGACACCCTGCTGCACCGGGAGTCGCTGCGGCGCCTGGTCTCGCCCCTGGAATCCGCGCCGTTGGACACCGCGGCGGTCGCCGGAACCGTCTTGGTGCGCAACTCCCGAGTGAACATCCTGACGCGTATGCAGGAGTGGGACTACTGCCTCGGCATCGCCGCGGTGAAGCGGATGCAGGGCCTGTACCAGGCGACCCTCGTGGCCCAGGGCGCCTTCTCGCTCTACCGGACCGCCGAGGTGCACCGAGTGGGGGCTGGTCGGACGCGATCGGCGAGGACATCGTGGTGACCTGGCGGCTGATGGAGAACGGTGATCACGTCCTGTTCGAGCCGATCGCCGTCGCGTTCACCGATGTCCCGGACAAGGTGCGGCACTTCATGCGACAGCGGGCGCGGTGGGCGCGCGGGATGCTCGAGGGCATTGCCTCTGTGCCGCCGTGGCGCCAGGCGCGGCGGTTGAGAGCGTTCGTCGCCGGGGTCGATCTGCTCCTCCCGTTCCTGGACATCGGCTACGCGCTGATCTGGCTACCCGGGCGGGTCCTGTTCTTCCTGAGGGACCCGCTGATCGTCTCGGTCTGGACCCTTGCTGTCCTGCCGGGTACTCGCAGTACGTCGTCGGAGCTTCTCGGCGCTGGAAGTGACCCGGGAGTTCCCTAGCCTCGCAGCGTCCTCATGTGATAGCGATGAGTGGTAGCCACTGGGGCCTGAGGCGGTGAGCAGGCTTCCGCGTGCGGTCGCCCACCCCGGAGGACGCAATGCGCCAGACGATGGACAGTCTCGGACGTGTCGAGCCGCCGGGTCTGGCAGCGGCGGGGGTGCCCCTGCTGAGGACGAGGTTCGCCATCCCGGCGTCGCCGCCCGACCTCGTGGCGCGCGATCGGCTCCTCGACATCGTGCGGCGAGGCGTTGGAGGCCCGTTGACGCTGGTGAGCGCGTTGGCCGGCAGCGGCAAGACGGTTCTGCTCTCGTCGTGGATCGCCCTGCGCCGTTCGCCCGGACCCGTCGTGTGGATGACGATGGACGACGGCGATGAGCGGCCCGGTGTCTTCTGGTCGTACGTGATCGAGGGTCTTGCGCGCAGCGGGGTGGACGTCTCCGGGGTCGGTGTGCCGGCGCGGGCCGACTCGGTCCACCAGCCGCTGCTCGACCGCCTGGCGCTGTGCATCGCAGCGGAGCACGAACCTGTCGTGCTCGTGCTGGATGACGGCGACTACCTGGTTGACCGCGCTCTCGGGGGTGACGTCAGCTATCTCCTGCGCCATTGCGACGGGATGCTTCGGGTGGTTCTCGTGACCCGAACCGATCCGTCCCTTCCCCTCCACCGGTACCGGCTGGACGGCGCGATCACCGAGATCCGTGCGGCTGAGCTTGCCTTCACGGAACGTGAAGCGACCGCGCTCCTGCAGCGGTCCGGCCTCGATCTGACCGCTGCGGAGGTAGCCGCAGTGCTCGATCGCACCGGTGGCTGGCCGGCTGGCCTGAAGTTCGCTGCCATCAGCCTGGCGGGACGGACGGACCCGGTGCAGGCCATCCACGAGTTCACCGGCGACGAGGGCAACGTTGCGGCCTACCTGGTCAGCGAGGTGCTCGACGCGCAGCCACCGGAGCTGCGGGAGATCCTGCTCCGGACCAGCGTCGTGGACCAGCTGCAGCCGGGGCTGCTAGAGGCGTTGACCGGCAACCCTGCCAGCCAACGGGTTCTCGAGCTCATGTCGCACGGGAACTCCTTCATCCAGCCCGTGTCCGGATCGCACGGCTACTACCGCTACCAATCCTTGTTCCGCGAGTTTCTCCGCTCGCAGCTCGCGTACGAGCGGCCGGCGTGGGTGCCGGAGCTGCACCAACTTGCCGCTGACTGGTTCGCGCGGAACGACCGGTTGCAAGAGGCGATCGGTCATGCCTCCGCGGCGGGCGCATGGGCGGACGCCGCGGCCTACCTCGTCGACGACCTGAGTGTCGGCGTCCTTCTTGCTGGTCGAGCAGGGGCCCAGCTGGCCGGACTGTTCGCAGGCGTGCCTGACGATGGGGCGAGCCCTGACGTCTCGATAGTCCGGGCTGCTCTGGCGATCACCACCGCCGATGCCGAACGTGCCGGGGTGGAGCTCGGCCGGGCCATGACGCGCTCCGATCCGGGGGCGCGTGGCTCGGCGCCGAAACGTCGACTGTCGATCGCGTTGGTGCACGCGCACCGCGCCTACCTCGCCTCAGACGTGGAGAGCGGGCTCGCCGCCGTGACCACGGCGGAGCATCTGCTCCGCGAACTTGTCCCGCGCGCCGTCACCGCGCATCCAGAGCTCGTGGCCCTCGTCGCTCGGTGCAAGGGCGGCCTCTTGCTGTTGCGTGGGGACCTGGCGTCTGCCCAGGCGGTGTTGGCCGAGGCAACGAGGGCGGCGGAAGCACCGGGCTGCGAAGAGGTGCTGATGGCGTCACTGGGCATGGATGCCCTGGTCGAGGCGCTGACCGGGCGTCTACGACGGGCCCGCGAACTCGTGTACCGAGCGGATGCGGTGGCTCGAGATTCGGGTGCCGAACTGGACCGCCGATCCGCCGCCGCCGCTGTTGCGATGGCCTGGGTCGCCATGGAGGAGTACGACATCGACGCAGCCCGCGACCTCGTGCGCCGGGCCGAGGCAACCGAGCTGGGGTACGACAAGGTCACGGCGGTGGTGCTGACGCTCGTGCGAGCACGGCTGCTCCGGGCGCAGGGTGACGTCGGGGCGGCCAGGGCGGAGCTCAGTGAGGCGCGGGACTTCCGGCCCGGTGAAGCGCTCCCCGGCTGGCTCGACGCGTGGCTCGGTGCCGCGGAGGCGGCGTTGCTGCCGGCCGAGGGGCAGCTCGATGACGCGGTCGGCACGATCGACCGGCTTGAGGAACCTGATCGCCCCGAGGTGGCTCTGACGCTGCAGCTGGCCCGCCTCGCCCGCAGGGAGATCGACGGAGCCGGCGTCCCGGCAGGCGTGAGGCCGGGCGACACCACCTCGTTGGACACCCAGGTGAGTGCGTGGCTGGTCCAGTCCGCCCGATCTGCCGAGAGCGGTGACTCGGCGCGGGCCGAGGCCGCCCTCGAGCGCGCGCTGCGTCTGGCGGCTCCGGAGCGTCTCAGGCGCCCCTTCCGTGAGGCGTCGCCGGCTGTGCGGCGCTCGCTCCGCGAGGGTGGTGACCTCGCCGCGCGCTATCCGTGGCTCGGCGGAGCCGGTTCGGCGAGCCCCCGAGGTCGGGGTGCCGATCTCGGGGGCTCGCGATCGTGGCCTCGGGAGACCGGCACGAGAGATTCGCACGTCCTGATCGTGGCACCGTTGACCGACAAGGAGCAGGAGCTGCTCGGCCATCTGGCGGACCTGCTCAGCACGGAGGAGATCGCTGGAGCGATGTACATCTCCGTGAACACGGTGCGCACCCACGTGCGGAGCATCCTGCGCAAGCTGGGCGTCTCGCGTCGCAACGCGGCCGTACGCCGGGCCTGGGAAGTGGGGCTGTTGCCGTCACCGGCCGAGGTCGCCCGGCTTGGCGGTTCCCACCTTTCGTGATCGTCTCTGCCCAGCCTCTGCGCGGCGTGGGTGCCATCACCTGCTGCGGATGAGGACTCCCGTATACGGCCGGCCGACTATTGACAGGCGGGTCCACCTATGGGCGGGTCGACATGACGGAGACGAGGCGAGACACCACGGTCGAGAACCAGTCGCGGCGAACTGAGGCTGGGTCGAACGGTTGGGTCGGCTGGATCATGTTTGCCGGCACGATGATGGTGATGATCGGCGTGTTCCATCTGCTCCAGGGGCTCGTCGCGCTCTTCCAGAGCGACTACTACCTGGTCGGAACGCAGGGCCTGACCGTTCACGTCACCTTTACCACGTGGGGTTGGACGCACATCATCCTCGGCGCGCTCGTCGTTGCGGCGGGATTTGCCCTGATCGCCGAGCAGACGTGGGCGCGGGTGGTCGTGACCCTTCTCTGCTTCGCCAGCGCCATCGTGAACATCGGGTTCCTGGCCGCCTACCCGGTCTGGTCGACCATGATGATCGCTCTTGACGTACTGGTCATCTGGGCCGTGACGGTCCACGGCAGGGAGATGAAGTCGATCGAGAGCTGAGGGCCCTCTGGCCGCTGGGCGCGGCAAGCCGGCTAGGGCTACAGCACCTGGGTGATGCAAGGAAGCTGTCCTCGCTGTCCCTGAACCACGCCGCCCTCGGGCCTTCCGTCGTGGCGATGCCGTTGACGGTGTTCATGGCATCGAGATCATCGCTCTGCCAGACCATCTGTGCGTTCTTGGCGGTCCCAGCATTGCGGCGGGTCAGCAGCGATCACAGGGCGTGCGGTCGGTACGTCGCGATCAATTCGTCGAACAGGTGATTCATCCGGGAGTCCACGACTCGGCGCGTGGGATCGGCGTCATGCCAGGCGACGATCTCCCGCGCGCCCTGGCTGAAGGGAATCCTGGCCGCGAAATGCGGCACGACGCTCCGGACCTTCGAGTTGTCGAAGGTCATCGCGTGGGACTTGTCACCGAGGATCCCGGCCCCGAGCTCGGTGTCGGCGGCCGCGATGGCGTCTGATGTCACATGCACCAGGTGGGCCTCGACCCCCGCCGCGTCGGCGACCAGCGTGAAGATCTGGTTCCAGGTCGGTGCCTCGTGCGACGTGATGTGGAACGCCTCGCCGATCGCGGTGGTCGCCCCGAGCAGGCCGACGAAGCCGACCGCGAAGTCAGTGTTGTGGGTGATGGTCCAGGGCGACGTGCCGTCCCCGGGGACGACGACCTCCAAGCCCCGTCGCATCCGGTCCACGACGGTCCACCCGCCGTCGAACGGCACCAGGGTGCGGTCGTAGGTGTGCGAGGGCCGCACGATGGTGATCGGGAAGTTGTGCTCTCGGTACTCCCGCACCAGCAGGTCCTCGCAGGCGATCTTCTGCCGGGAGTACTCCCACAACGGGTTGCGCAGCGGCGTGGACTCGACGATCGGCAGGTGCGTCGGCGGCGTCTGGTACGCGGACGCCGAGCTGATGAAGACGTACTGGCCGGTGCGACCGGCGAAGAGCTCAACGTCCTGCTGGACGTGCGCGGGCGTGAAGGCGACGAAGTCCACGACCACGTCGAAGTTCAGGTCGCCCAGGACCTCGCGGACCGCCGCCGGATCCCGTGCGTCGGCGCGCAGCACGTGCGCGCCGGGTGGCGACGGCCGGGTTGCCGACTCACCCCGGTTGAGAACGTAGAGATCGATGCCCTCGTGCAGCGCGCGGCGCGAGCATGCCGAACTGATGATCCCGGTACCACCGATGAAGAGCACTCTGAGCGACACGGACGACTCCTGTGGGTGGAACGGCGTACGGACGATTGCCGGCCGAACCTCGAGGGCGGCCAGCAGAATCTTAGGCAACGAACGTCGAGACCGAGAGATCGACGAGTCCGCCGAGCTCGCCGGTGCCTGTCTGCTCCGGGCCGAGACCTCACGGACGGTGGGTCCCGCGTCCATCGTGAGGCTGGTTGTCACCCCCGAGGAATGACGGACGCGAGGGGGTCGACGTCGAGGGTTGCCGTCATCGTGTGGCTTGCGCCCGGCGCCAGTCGGATGGCTGCGGCGCGTACGTTGCAGGTCTCCACGCAGACCATGGTGGTCCACTCGTCGTCGCCGAAGTCGTTCATTGCGGCGGCCTTGGCCGTCCACGGGTTCCACACGACGGTCGTGTCGGAGCCCGCCTTGTGGATGGTCACCGCGCGACCGCGGCTGCGGTCCTCGACGGTCGTGGTGGCGCGTGTGTCCAGGTAGATCCGGTCCGTCTCGCCCGTGAACCGGATCGGGTGGTCCTCCTGCATCGGCGGTGGGCCTGCAAGCTGGTCGAGGTAGGCGGTGCCCTCCAGACCCGTGACACCGACGTCGAGGATGTCGGCGACAGCGAGGTAGGTGTGCAGTGCCTCCTCGTAGGTCACCGTTTCGTTGTCGCAGTTCGTGACCTGCAGCGCGAGGACGAGGCGCGAACCGACGGTCACGGTGTAGGTGGCCTCGAACCGGTGCGGCCACGCGCCGGCCCGCGTCGGTTCGGAGTCGGTGAGCCGGAACACCAGGGTGACGTCGTCGCCGACCTCGGCGGCCTTGATGAGCGACCACTCCGCGAGCCGCGCGAACCCGTGCGCGGGGGCGTTCGGGTCGGCGGCGTGCGCCCCGAACCAGGGGTAGCACAGGGGAACCCCGCCCCGAAGGGGCGCCTGGGCGCTGAACCGGCTCGCCTGGCTCATCCAGAGCACAGGTGCGTGCCCGATCGGGTTCCACGACGTGACGTGGGCGCCGTGCAAGTAGATCTCGGCCTCGCCGGACCGGCCGGTGACACGTACGCACGGCAGGCCTCCTCGACCGGTCTCGAGGTGCACGGACGGGGGGAGGGTGGGCATCAGCTCTCCGATGGGGGGCGTCCGTGGGGGGCGGCCCGAGGTTATCCCATTGCAGTTGTCGGCGGATCGACGTCAAGGGTGCGGGTACGCGTGCACGACAGCCTCGGCAAGCTTGGGGAGCGCATGGGTGAGGGCGTGCTCCGCTTGGTGGGCGATGCGGTGGGCATCGGCCAGGGTGGTGGCGGGGTCGATGTCGAGCTCTGCGTCGGCTTGCAGCTCGTGGCCGATCCAGCGCATGCGGACCCGGCGGACGGCCAGCACGTCGGGGACGGAGGCAAGGGCTTGCTCGGCGCGGTGGACGAGCCCGGGATCCACGCCGTCCATGAGCCGTCGGAAGACGTCGCGGAGCGCGCTGCGGAGCAGGACGAGGATGGCGGCGGTGATCAGTAGGCCGATGATGGGGTCGGCGAGGGGAAACCCGGCTGCGACGCCTAGGGCTCCGAAGAGCACCGCAAGAGACGTGAGCCCGTCGGTGCGTGCGTGCATGCCGTCGGCGACGAGCGCGGCGGAGCCGATTTGACGTCCGACCCTGATCCGGTAGATGGCGACCAGCTCGTTTCCGGCGAAGCCGGTGAGTCCGGCGAGGGCCACCCACCAGACGTTCTCGATGGCGACGGGGTGCAGGAGACGGCGAACGGACTCGATGCCCGCGAAGATGGCGGACAGAGCGATCATCGCGACGATGAACAGACCTGCGAGGTCCTCGGCGCGCCCGTAGCCATAGGTGAAGCGCTTGCTCGGCGGGCGTCGGACGAGCGCGAAGGCTATCCAGAGCGGTATGGCGGTGAGTGCGTCGGAGAAGTTGTGGACGGTGTCGGCGAGCAGCGCGACAGAGCCTGAGATCGCGACGATGACGAGCTGGAGCGCAGCGGTCAGGCTGAGTACCACCAGACTGACTTTGACCGCGCGAATGCCCTGTGTGCTGGCCTGGAGAGCGTCGTCGATGGAGTCGGCGGCGGCATGGCTGTGAGGCGAGAGCATTCCGTGCAGCCCGGCGCGAGCCCCTCTGGCGTGGGGGCTCATCGCGTTCCTCGCAGCGGCGGGAGTCCTGCACCGGGAAGATTGCGCTCGCGGGCCGGCTCGCGGTGGTGGGCGGGGGTCTCGTGCGAGGCGTGGTCCGCGTTGTACACCGCGTCGGTGACGAGCTGTTCGATGTGTACGTTCGCGATCCGGTAGTACACGCTCGTGCCTTCACGCCGGGTCTGCACCAATCGTCCTAACCGCAGCTTCGCCAGGTGCTGGGACACCGCGGGTCCAGGCTTGCCGACCTCTGCGGCGAGCTCATTGACAGGCATCTCCCGACCGATCAGCGCCCACAGCAGCTGGACTCGCGTGGGGTCGGCGAGCATGCGGAAGACCTCGACGGTCAGGAGCACCTGCTCCTCATCGAGAGTGACATGCTGCGTATCTGCATTCATAAGCAGAGTCTAGTGCGGTCGAGGACCGCCCGTCCGATGAGAGCGAGTCGGCCCATCGGCGCGCGGCACCGGGTTGTCCGGAACGGCCGGGAGGTGTCCATCGACCTCTCCCGAGGCGATGCGGTCACGGTGCGCGGAAGCGAGTTCGCCGCCTGAGCCCTTGTCTTGCCAGCCGGGACCAGTACGGCGCCGGACCCTTGTGCCGGGTGTGTCACGGGTGGCTCGTCTCCAGTCGGTACGACGCCGAGACCACGCGTGCCTGGACGTACGACGAGCACAGAGGAGACCTAGGCAGTGGCCACGATCGGTCCGGTGCTCTGCCTCACGATGAGACTGGTCGCGAGGTCGATGCGGGTGTTGTGTGGGCGCTTGCCACGGGCGAGGCTGAGCACGAGCCGGGTAGCGTGGTCGGCCATCTCGATGAGTGGTTGCCTGATCGTCGTCAGGGCCGGGCCGATCCATTGCGCGACCGGAAGGTCGTCGAACCCGACGACGGAAAGCTCCTCCGGGATGCGCAGCCCGAGTTCGCGCGCGGCGCGGTAGAGACCGAGCGCCTGCAGGTCGCTTCCAGCGAAGACCGCCGTGGGGCGATTCTCGAGGCGCAGGAGCTCAAGGCCCTGCTCGTAGCCGCCCTCGACGTGGAAGTTGCCGTGCCGGATGAGGTCTGGGTCGACCTGGATATCGGCGTTCTCGAGTGCCGCTCGGTACCCGTCGATGCGAGCGCGGCTGCACCAGACTCGCTCCGGGCCGCCGATGACCGCGATTCGTCGATGCCCGAGCTCGATGAGGTGACGCGTTGCAGCGATACCGCCGCTCCAGTTCGCCGACCCGACGGTCGGAACGTCGCCCGTCGGTTCACCGGTGGGGTCGATGACCACGTAAGGGATGTTTCGAGCCTCCAGCTGCTGACGCTGGGACGGGTCGAGGTCGGAGAAGACCATGATGACGCCGTCGGGCCTGCGGGAGAGGACGCCCTCGAGCCATTCCTGACGGGGGGTGGGTTCCGTCCCGCATTCTGAGAGCACGACGACGAGGTGTTCCTCGCGTGCCACGCGCTCGACGCCGCGGATGATCTCGACGGCCCAGAGGCTGTCGAGCTCGTGGAAGACGAGGTCGATCATCTGCGTGCGAGCGGACCCGTTCCCACGGCGTCGCTTGTACTGATGCTTCTCGATGAGAGTCTCGACCATGGCTCGGGTGGCGGGCGCGACGTCCGCTCGCCCGTTGAGGACCTTGGAGACGGTCGGTACCGAGACGCCGGCTGCCTGTGCGATTTTCGAGATCGTCATCGGCGTCGATTCCATGGTGCTCGCTTTCGGTGGAGTTTCGGGCCAAGTCGCTCGGGGTCTGCGCCTCGTGGAGGTGCACTAAGAGGCAACCTACCGCGTGTGTTGGCCTGACCGCACTGGCTAGGATGACTCCTGTTTGACGTGTCGACGTTCACACCGTACCGTGCCACCCACATAGTATCGGCAACGAAGTCGATAGTTTCGATAGGCAACGATGCATGATCGAGACGGCGTGGAGCCGCAGTGATGGGGAACTGAACTGCATGACCCAGAACACAGCAGAGACCCCCGTTTCTGGTGCCGTGAGCGCCCGGCCGGTTGAGACACCCAGGGCAGGGCGGCCCTGGCAAGATCCGAACCGCGATCCGCGCGAGCGCGTGGACTACTTGCTCGAGCGCATGACCATCGAGGAGAAGCTCTCCCAGCTGGTCGGCCTCTGGGTCGGGTCGGATTCCTCTGGGGCAGGTGTCGCTCCTTATCAGCACGACATGTCGCAGACCCCACCCGCATGGGATGACGTCATCGCCGGTGGGCTGGGTCAGCTCACCAGACCGTTCGGTACCCGGCCCGTCGAACCCAGCGTGGGAGCGAAGTCGCTGGCGGCGTCCCAGGTCCAGATCGTGGCAGCGAACCGATGGGGAATCCCCGCGCTCGCCCACGAGGAGTGCTTGACGGGGTTCGCCGCGTGGAAGGCCACCAGCTACCCCGTGCCTCTCGCGTGGGGCGCCAGCTTTGACCCTGAGCTTGTTGAGGAGATGGCCGCGCTCATCGGTGCGAGCATGCGATCGGTCGGCGTCCACCAAGGGCTCGCGCCGGTCCTCGACGTCACCCGCGACTACCGGTGGGGTCGAACCGAGGAGACGATCGGCGAGGACCCCTATCTCGTCGCCACCTTCGCGACTCACTACGTGCGGGGTCTCCAGTCCGCCGGGATCGTCGCGACTCTCAAGCATTTCGCCGGGTACTCGGCCTCGCGGGCTGGACGTAACCTTGCGCCCGTTTCGATGGGGCCGCGCGAGTTCGCGGACGTGATCCTGCCGCCCTTCGAGATGGCGGTGCGCGAGGGCGGGGCGCGGTCCGTCATGCACTCCTATGCGGACGTCGACGGTGTTCCGGCAGCCGCGAACCGGGAGCTCCTCACCGGCCTCCTCCGGGAGCAGTGGGGTTTCACCGGAACCGTTGTCGCCGACTACTTCGGCGTGAAGTTCCTGCAGACCCTGCATGGCGTCGCCGGGTCGGAGGGCGAGGCCGCGAGCCTCGCGCTCACGTCTGGGGTCGACGTCGAGCTCCCGAGTGTTCACTGCTACGGGTCGCCGCTCGTCGAGGAGATCGAACACGGTCACGTCGCCAAATCCGTCATCGACGATGCGGTGCGTCGCGTCCTGCTGCAGAAGTGTGAGCTCGGCCTGCTCGACGACGGATGGTCGCCGGAACCTCCCACCGCGCCGGACGCGATCGACCTCGATCCGGTGTGCGCCCGACGTGTTGCGCTCCGGCTGGCGCAGGAGTCTGTTGTCGTGCTTGCGAACGACGGCGTGCTGCCGCTCTCCGGGGCGGGCTCGATCGCGGTCGTCGGGCCGCGCGCCGATGACCCGATGGCCATGCTCGGCTGCTACTCGTTCCCCGCACACGTCGGCGTGAACTACCCCGACAAAGGACTTGGGGTGGAGACCCCGTCGCTTCTCGACGCGCTTCGCGAGGAGTTGCCGGACCGTGAGATCCGCTACGCGCTCGGATGCGACGTGCTCGATCCAAGCCGCACGGGTTTCGAGATGGCGGTGGCCGTCGCTGGTGCGGCCGACGTGTGCATCGTCGCGGTAGGAGATCGGGCTGGGCTGTTCGGTCGTGGGACGTCCGGGGAGGGGTGCGACGTCCAGGACCTGCGGCTCCCTGGGGTCCAGGAGGACCTCGTGCGCAGTCTCATCGCCACCGGGACGCCCGTGATCGTCGTTCTGCTCACCGGGAGGCCGTACGCGGTCGGTTCGATCGTCGGCGACCAGGGCGGGGATGGGGCAGCCGCGGTCGTGCAGGCCTTCTTCCCCGGCCAGCTGGGCGGCCCCGCGCTGGCCCGGGTCCTCTCCGGTGCGGTGAACCCGTCCGGGCGGCTGCCGGTCAGTGTGCCGCGGGAGGTCGGGTCGCAGCCGGGAACCTACCTCAGCGCGCCGCTAGGTCGGCGCAGTGAGGTCTCGAGCATTGATCCGACACCTTTGTTCGGCTTCGGCCACGGCTTGAGCTACTCGACGTTCGAGTGGAGCGAGGCGTCCGTCCGGGGCGAGTCGCGCTGGCGCACCGACAGCCGGCTGCGCGTCGGTCTGAAGGTGACGAACACCAGCTCCCGGTCGGGAACTGACGTCGTACAGCTCTATCTGCACGATCCGGTGGCACAGGTGACGCGTCCCGTGGTTCGGCTCATCGGCTACGTGCGGGTGACGCTCGAGCCGGGGGAGTCGGCCGACGTCGAGTTCGATGTCTCGGCGGACGTCACGTCCTTCACGGGAAGGGTGGGTCAGCGGGTGGTGGAGCCGGGGGCTGTCGAGCTTCGGTTCGGGGCCTCGTCGGTGGACATTCGGAGCGTCGTCGCGCTGGAGCTGGAGGGTCCGGAGCGGGTCGTGGATCACACGCGCGTTCTCACCGTGCCGGTGAACGTCAATCCACTGCGTCCGATAGGTCCGGTCCGGTGATCCGGACATCTGATCAAGGAGGTGAGCGCATGGCAGATCGTCGGGCAGGAGCGCAGCCACTCGCCAATCCGGCGATGACGTCGGGCGAGCTGGCACAGTCGGCTGCTCTGGTGTCGAAGCAGGGCAGGCGAACGAAGATGGCCCGCGGGTCCGGCGCGGGGACCAAGCCGGCAAAGCAGTCGTGGGCGATCGCCATGAGCAAGGACTGGCGGCTTTACACCCTGCTTGCCCTGCCCACTGTCTACTTCATCATCTTCAGGTACCTGCCCATGGCGGGGAACGTCATCGCGTTCCGCAAGTTCCAGCCTGGTGGCAGCATCTTCGGTGAATACTGGGTTGGTTTCCAGTACATCGAGCTGTTCATCCACGATCCAACGTTCTGGAACGTCTTCAGGAACACGATCATCATCGGTGTGCTGACGCTCGTCTTCAGCTTCCCGATGCCGATCATCTTCGCGCTGCTGCTCAACGAGCTGCGGGCCAAGAGGTTCAAGAAGATCGTGCAGTCGATCTCCTACCTCCCACATTTCATGTCGGTCGTCATCGTCGTCGGCATGATCTTCCAGCTGACGTCGCTGCAGGGAACGATCAACCAGCTTGTCGTGCACTTCGCCGGTCACGCCATCAACTTCATGCAGCAGGCCGTTTGGTTCCGCCCTGTCTACGTCAGTTCAGACGTGTGGCAGACCATGGGGTGGGGCGCGATCCTCTACCTGGCGGCTCTCACCACGGTCGACGAGAACCTCTACGAGGCCGCCCGGATCGACGGCGCGAACCGGTGGCAGCAGACCTGGCACATCACTTTGCCGGGTATCGCGCCGATGATCGTGACGCTGCTCATCCTCAACATCGGCAGCTTCATGGCCGTCGGATTCGAGAAGATCCTGCTGCTGTACAACCCGTTGACCTACCCGACAGGGGATGTCATCTCGACGTACCTGTATCGCGTCGGTATCGAGTCGAACAACTTCAGCTACGCGACCGCGATCGGACTCTTCGAATCAGTTATCGGACTGACACTCGTCATGTCGGCAAACGCCATTTCTCGCCGCATCGTCGGCGCGAGCCTGTGGTAGGAGGGGTGCTGTGAAGGATTCCACAAGCTACAAAGTCTTCCGGGTCTTCAACGTCGTCGTCCTGCTGGTGATCGTGTTCGTGACCTTCTACCCGTTCCTCAACATGGTCGCGCAGTCGTTCAGCTCCGAGGGGAACATCAACGCGGGGCGGGTGAACCTCATTCCGCGGGGCTTCAACATCGAGACCTACAAGGTCGTCATGGGTGACTCGATGTTCTGGACGAACTACAAGAACACCGTGATCTACACGGTCGTCGCGACCCTGATCTCGATGGTGCTCACGACGACGTTCGCATACGCGATCTCCAAACGCCACCTCAAGGGTCGGAACTTCTTTATTGCGATCGCAGTGTTCACGATGTTCTTCAACGGTGGGATCATCCCGAACTATGTGCTCATCACGAGCCTCGGTATGAAGAACACCTTGTGGGCGATCGTCCTGCCCAACGCGATCAGTGTCTTCAACCTGCTCATCATGAAGTCGTTCTTCGAGAACATGCCGCCCGAGCTCGAGGAGGCCGCCGCGATCGACGGGCTGAACACGTACGGCATCCTGTTCCGGATCGTGCTGCCGCTGAGCAAGGCCGTCCTCGCGACGATGATCCTGTTCTACGCGGTGATCAACTGGAACGCATGGTTCGGTGCGTTCCTCTACCTCGACAAGAGCGAGCTGTTCCCGGTCACCATCTTTTTGCGGAACATGATCGCGGGGGCCTCGACGGCGACCTCGATCGGTGGGAGCACCGACAACCTCACGCAGATCGCGTCGAACATCAAGTCGGTGACGATGGTGCTCTCCGTCGTGCCGATCCTCCTCGTCTATCCATTTGTGCAGAAGTACTTCGTCTCGGGCGTCATGCTCGGTTCGGTCAAGCAATAGAGTTTCCGAGGACAAGATCAGAAAGGCATACCATGAGCAGAAGAAACTACGTGCGGATCGTCGCGGCCGTCGCGGCGATAGGCGTGGTGAGTGCACTTACCGGGTGCGGTGGGGGATCCGCAAAGAAGGATGTCGTGAGCGCCGGCGTGTCGGTCGGGGCAATGACGGACTACAAGGCCGGCAGCACCTTCAAGGCGACCGAACCGCTGACGTTCTCGATGCTGTACTCCAACCACCCCAACTACCCGCTGAAGGCCGATTGGCTCTTGTGGCAGAAGATCACCGAGCTGACCAACATCAAGCTTGACCCGACGATCGTGCCGATGAGCGACTACCTGCAGAAACGCAGCCTGCTCATCGGCGCCGGGGACGCCCCCATGATCATCCCCAAGACGTACCCCGGCCAGGAGGCGGCCTTTGTGTCCTCCGGGGCGGTCCTGCCCGTGAGCGATTACGTCAACCTCATGCCGAACTACCAGAAGAAGATCGAGGACTGGGGTCTGGAGAACGAGATCGCCGGCCTGCGCCAGGCTGACGGCAAGTACTACGTGCTGCCCGGTCTCCACCAGGAGATCTGGCCCGACTACACGCTCGCCGTGCGCACGGACATCTTCAAGAAGGAGGGCATCAGCATCCCGAAGACCTGGGACGAGCTGAAGTCCGCGCTCGAGAAGCTCAAGGCTGCCTACCCGGCCTCGTACCCGTTCTCGGACCGGTACCTGGGTGGCGCCACGTTGAACATGGTCGCGGCGTCGTTCGGCACGCAGGCCGGGGTAGGGTCTTTTCACGTCGGCGACGGGATGATGTTCAACAAGAAAGCCGACAAGTTCGTGTACGCAGCATCACAACCCGAGTACAAGAAGATGCTCACGTACCTCAACTCGCTTGTTAAGGGCGGGCTGATGGACCCGGAGAGCTTCACGCAGCAGGACGATCAGGCGATCCAGAAGTTCGTCTCCGGCAAGTCGTTCGTCATCAGCGCCAACTCGCAGGACATCGTGACCTACCGCAAGTCGATGGACCAGGCGCTGGGCGCCGGGAAGTACTCCATCCAGAAGATCACCGTCCCGGGCGGCCCGGCCGGCAACATCATGGGTGGCTCCCGGTTGGAGAACGGCGTGATGATCAATGCCAAGGCCGCGAAGAGCAAGAACTTCGTCGCCATGGTGCAGTTCATCGACTGGCTGTACTACTCCGACGCTGGCGAAGAGTTTGCCAAGTGGGGCGTCAAGGGCACGACGTTCAACAAGGACGCTGGCGGCGTGCGGACGCTCGCACCGGACGTGAACTACAACGGGCTCAACCCCGCCGGGACCAAGGACCTGCGGGTCGACTTCGGTTTCTCCAACGGTGTATTCGCTTACGGCGGCTCGACGGATCTGTTGCAGTCGATGATGAGCCCGGAGGAGATCGACTTTCAGAAGGCGATGAAGGCGAAGACTCCCGTGCCGATCGCGCCGCCGGCCCCGCTCGGGGACGCGCAGCGTGAGCAGGCGACGTTGTTGTCCACGCCGCTGACGGACTACGTGGACCAGGCAACGCTTCAGTTCATCCTCGGTCAGCGGGATCTGTCGCAGTTCGACGCCTTCGTCACCGAGCTCAAGGGCAAGGGCATGACGACGTTCACGGACATGAGGAACACGGCCTACCAGGACTACAAGAAGAAGAACAAGTAGGTCCTGAACCGGTTCTTCGGAGCCGTGTTGTCCGGCGCGCTGGTCTTCGACTAGGTGAGGGAAGTGTGGTCGTGAGTGTGGTGATCCCCGTCGAGGGTATTCGTTCGGCGTCTCATGAGGCGTGGCGGGAGTGTATCGGCACCGGGCGTCTGAGCCTCGCGCTCCGCAAGGACTACCTGGAGTCTCTCGCACTCGTCCAGAAGGAGATCGGGTTCCGGTACATCCGGGGTCATGGTCTGCTGCACGACGACGTGGGCATCTATCGGGAGTACGAGTGGGAGGGTGAAACTCACGTCTTGTACAACTTCACCTACATCGACCAGATCTTTGATTCCTTCCTCGGACTGGGGCTGAAGCCGTTCGTGGAGATCGGGTTCATGCCCCACGCGCTGGCGTCGTCGACCGAGACGATCTTCTGGTGGAAGGGCAACGTCACCCCACCCAAGGACTACGGACGGTGGCGTGACCTCATCCACGCGGTGGTCACCCACTTCGTCGAGAGGTACGGGCTCGAGGAGGTCCGCACCTGGCCGTTCGAGATCTGGAACGAGCCGAACCTGGTGAACTTCTGGAAGGACGCCGACCAGGCGGCGTACTTCACGCTCTACCGGGAGACCGTGGGGGCGATCAAGGCCGTCGACCCCGG